>Ga0214921_10000265_pt1 | contig 103181 bp, 103 predicted proteins | sample LL1505_MetaG_FD_177992 | JGI IMG/M metagenome (GOLD analysis project Ga0214921, IMG submission 177992) | Freshwater microbial communities from Lake Lanier, Atlanta, Georgia, United States - LL-1505 | ecosystem: Environmental > Aquatic > Freshwater > Lake | place: USA: Georgia | collected... | reverse complement strand
TTGAACCTGTTGCGCCAGTAGAACCAGTTGCACCTGTTGAACCTGTCGCACCAGTAGAACCAGTTGCGCCTGTTGAACCAGTTGCGCCTGTTGAACCTGTTTCACCAGCAGAACCAGTAGCTCCTGTCGCACCCGTGGAACCTGTTGCACCAGTAGAACCAGTTGCGCCTGTGGAACCAGTTGCGCCAGTAGAACCAGTTGCACCTGTAGAACCAGTTGCGCCAGTAGAACCAGTTGCGCCTGTGGAACCTGATGATAAATAACCAAACGATATTTTGTCAATTTTTTCGTTACTGTTTAAAGCAAAATAACCTTGATAAAGTGTGTTAGAAGGTTGGTTAGATGTATAAATTTGTGTAACTGTATTATTTATAATAAAACCAACTCCTAAATTATTTACAAATACTGAACATTGTGTATTTGTTGTATAATTGCCACCAGCACCTACTACTTCTGAATTATTTACAAATAATTTGTAACTTGTACCGCTGTTGTTAAAAGATATGAAATGATATGGTGTAGAATCAGTTGTTAATTTTAAACCAACACTGTTTGGGGCAGGTGCATCAGTTAGATAAAATGTTAAAAACACAGAATTGTAACTTTCTACAGTATTAATAACGGAATAAACAGCGGTTGTTATAGAATTTGGTGTTGGAAAAGTTGGAGTTCCACTTATTGTTACCAAATTAAACAACGCAGGACCATATGCGCCGGTTGAACCAGTTGAACCTGTTGCGCCTATGGAACCTGTTGCACCTATAGAACCTGTTGCACCTGTCCAACCAAAAGTTGTGCGGTCACCTGTTTGTGCATTATATACGCGCACATTTCCATACTGGTCATATGTCATTAAAGCATTTCCCAATTGAAATGATGAAAAGTTAAAACCATATTCGGGTCTGCCTGTATATCCTTGATTACCAACCGCACCTGGTGTAGAATCTATTACATATGAATCTGCGATCGGGTCTACCATTAAATTTATCGTTGATTTATAACCAGGCGTCAACGGATTATTATTGTTATCAAACTGAATGCTCATCCATGATATTTCGTTTTTGGCTGCTTTATTTGGAGCAGGTCCACTCGTTTGTCCAGGAACTGCGACAACACGACCTAGTTGTAAATATCCAGGCTCTTCCAAATAAGGATCAATTATTACTCTAGAACCTTCAAGACCAGCTAAATTTCCTGATGCATAACCATTTGAAGTTAAAGTATCTCCTTTAAATACTCCAAATATTGGTCCTTCGGTTCCGACGTTTCCGTTACCAGTATTAAATGTTCTAAAATCATAGAATGGCATCGGTATTGAACTAAGGGTTAATGTTCCCGCTGGATTACTTGAATCCGTCATAGTGATAGATTTGCTTGATATATTCATGTCAACAGCCCATAATTTTCCAAAACGATTATTTGGACCACCTAGATTTATAGAACCATTTGCTGGTACAAAAATACCAGACGCAGTTAAACCATATGAATTAAAAGTAGGCAATATATCTGCGCCAACAAAAATACCTCCATTATTATTAAAACTCCCAGTGGGCTGTTGAGCACTTGGTCCGGTTGTTCCTATTAATGGTGAAACATAACCAGTCGTTCCTGCAGAATTTGACACCACAACGTTACCATAACCATTTGGTAAAACAGAAAATCCACCACCTGTTCCTGCTGGACCTTGAGGTCCTGTAGGACCTGCTGGTCCACGTGGTCCGATGGGTCCAACGGCACCACCATTTATGGGTACTGTACGTACATTACAGCATTTTTTAGCCCCTAAATAATTACTATACCCAGACATTACTTATAATTAATATAAATATATTATTTTCAAAAAAATATATTAATTATAATCACCCATTTTCATAAAAGCAAATATTTCAAGTGTTAAGTATTATTGTAATTTATTTAATTTATTTAATTGGGATTTTTATAAAGCATATTTACTTCTAGAGTAACATTCATGATAATGATTTACTCCTGAATTATGCATTTCGTAAAATTTTGGATTATTTTTAAATAAAATCATTTCACATTCAGTTTTAGATGGTTTTGTTTCGTCTAACAACATTAAATTTTTTAAATAATCAGATTTACCCCACCAAAAATTACCAGAAAAATGTTTTGGCACATTATTATCAACTTGTTCTAAAAAGTTGCACCCAACAACATCATTATTATTTTCCAAGTTTCTAAAACAAACCTCGTGTTTTTCAACTAAATAATATAACATCATATCTACCCAATCGTTTATTTGCTGATTATTATTATCATATGATATACCTTTTGTGTGCAAATATAATATATAACTACCACTATTTCGTTTAGAAAATTCAATCATTCGGTTGATTGTTGGGTTTTCAAACAATAATATATTACCCGAATAATTAACAATTTCATACTTATTTTTATTATCAAATTTATTCAAATAATCATCATCAATAGGCATTCCTATGTTATTAACAAAAACAGTGTCCAATTTATTTATTAAGCCACTTGAATTAATTAATTTTATTATATGATCTAATTTTGATGTTCCAACTCCAGGTAGATTACAACTATGTATAAAACAATATTTTTTTATATCAGTCTTTAATTCATAAAAATTAGTCAGAAATTCATCATATCTAGGTGGTAAATAATTATTGTCCTTTACGTCTATTTTAACAATTCCACATGTAGCATTTTCCGATTCACGATTAAATAGGTCACGTCCGCCGTTTATGCTGTTTTTAATGTTATCCAAATTTTTAATATTATCATTATTATATTCTTGATGTGCGAAATTTTCTAATTTATTAATTATAAAATCAGGAGAACCAAAATAACTTAAATGCCAACCCGCTTTACTAAATGTAAAACAGTCTCTTCTAAATCTTATATCATCACAAGTGCAATTGAATTCTTTAAATTTTTTGTAAGTTAATATTCTAGAGAAATACCATTTTTCTATTTTTTTACAATTTAAATTATAATAATAAAAGTCCTGTTCTAAATTTAACAGTTCTATATCGTGTTCATACTTTTTAATAGTCAATAATGCATTTGGGTCGGGTATTTCATCTACATCTGAAATAATTATTAAATCTTTATCGTTTATATCAATTTTATTAAATCCATGAGATATTGAACTTCTTTGTGATTTTTCATTAACCCACTGTTGTCCTTTTGAAGTATCAATTTCTTGATAACTTAATGGCAAATCAACGACAACATGTATAATTTTATCTTTAAATTTTTCAAATTTATGTTTGTTTTCATTAAAGTGTAATTGTTTTTGTTTACCAGAGTGGGTTTGATTTGCTTCAACCAATATAAAATAATCTACTACATCATCCAAAATATTCAATCTATAATTCAATATATCCATTTCGTTGTAAAATGTAAAACAATCAATTATTTTTTTATCGTTGGAAATTGTATTTTTTTTATAATTTAAGGCATGTAACTGATTATATGTTTCTAATTCAAAAAAATTAGAATATTTTATTATTTTCAAATTAGGATATTTATTAATAAAACTGTCATCTAAGTAAAGAGATTCTTCTGACAATATTTGAAACCCAGATTCTAATAGTCTATCGCAACGAATGTGTTCAAAAATATTACTACATTCTTCAGGTACAGGGTTTGGGTTTTCGCTTATTTGTCCATGTATATTTAATATTATCTTACATTTAGCTAATTCTTTATCTCTATCTTCTCCCCATCCAGAAATTAAAAGCACAGAAAAACCATTTTTAATCAAATATTCTAAAATTTTATTTCTCCTTGGTGGAGTAATAGGCATAGTAGTCGTTCTATTAATGAAACCAAAGTCATAAATTTTTTCAGTTTCTTTATACAAATTAGTTAATTTATTTTTTTCAACATCGGTAACATTATAAGGCAAATGTTCACAATTAGTTATACCATGTTGATTCATTATTCTAATATTGGATTTACTGTAATCGTATATTTTATAAGATGAATATTTTGGATTTCTATTCAACGTTTCAATCACTCCTAGTAATCTATGAGGAATGTTTAATGGTTCTAATTGTAAAAAACTAAATTCAACGTTGTTTTCTTTTTTCATTTTGCTAAATATTTCTTCCTCCTCGTCTGTAAGACATTTGAAATCAAGTTCTATATATGTAAACAACAATATTGTTATTTTATGTGGTTTTAATTTTATAACATCATTTATATTATTTGTTATGTATACGTTGAAATCAGAAGTTGCAAAATTTGAAATGTAGTCTATGATTGGTTGAATGTAAAAACGGTAATGATAAAATATCCACGTTTTTTTTCCAGATGCAGATTCATCGTTAATTGATGTAGAGTTTTGACTTGATATTTGAGTTGAATTCGCTTTATCAATACATAATAAATTTGACCATACTTTTGCTCTATTTTCCCAAGAGCATGTTAACGCATATTCCTTACCTCTTTTTCTTATTTCATTCTTCTTTTTACTAGTTAGATTAATGATAGTTTCTATTTCATTATCTCTTTCAACCGCGATGCCATAATCTCCTAATGTATCTACTAATCCACCAATTGGATAATAAACGCAAATAACTTCAGCCATTAACATCTCCATAGCAGTTATACAAGAAGTTTCATGCCAACAAGTAGGATATAACCAATAGTCTGAACTACACATTAAATTATATAACTCGGTGCGATTTAAAGACCCTACGTGTTTTATGCTATCAAACTGTTTAATAATTTCATTCAACTTATACTCCAAATCATTTTGTGGAAATTTATTATAAGAACAAATGTATAATTCCGCATTTGGTAATTCTGTTATAATTTTTGGCCATAATTCTAATAACCTATCAAGTCCTCTTTCAGAACATGATGAGTATACAAATCTATTTTCCATTTTTTTAACATTTGAATTAAATTTTTCAGTTAAAATTCCATTATTAATAATATGTATTTTATCTTTTAATTTTAAATACTGTGATTGAAATAAGTTTTTATGCCATTCTGTTAAACAAATACAACCGTTTATCCTATCATTCCATATATTTAATATATCATTTACATCTTTATTAGATCCATAACTATTTATTGCGACATCATGTGCCCAAATAAAAGATTGATAGAATGATGTTTCGGGAAACATTTCATAAAATCCAGTATATCTAGAAACTATTAGGGTATGAAATGCTGTTTCTTTTATTAATTTTTTTAAATTGCCCAAATTAACAAAATGAACGTTGTCATTTGTTTCTTCCTCTACAGTCCCGCCAACATAAATTTCATAATTATTAGGTAAATATTTAACCAAGTTACATATTGCTGTTTCTGAACCACCTAACGAATTATTATTACTATAAGTTTGATTCCATAACACGTTAGAAAACCCTGCATATATTAATATTTTATTACTATTTAGACAATCGTTTTTGGTAAAATTAAATTGCTGAATTTCCATTTTTTTTCTATATTTATAAACTATTCCATATTTTTCATATTTTTCCAAAAAGTGATATTTACTTTCATTAAAATTAACATTTATAACGTTTTCCAAAAAATTAATATAAGATTGAAATAAATTAATAAAATTGTCTACATCTTTGATTGCGTTATCTATAAAAAACTGCACATTATAAAGTAAGTTAGATAACATATTATCATTATTTACTTTATATTTTTTTGTAAAAATTATTTCAAACATTTTTGATATTGTTTTATTAGCAGCTGGTTCTTGTTCTTTTAATTTATCTGCCACTAAAATCATATAGAATGGTAATAAAAAATCATATTTATCTGGTTCAACAAAAAGTTTAATTTGTTGTTGACTTTTTAAATAATTATTTTCATAAAAATTTTTACAAATTAAATAAAAGCTATAAGAAATCTCATGCATATTATTTACACAATAATGTTGAACTAAATAAAATAAACATTCAACTCGTTCTTTATCATAAAAAAAAGATTGAATTAAAAAGAAAAACCCGGGTTCATACTCTTTTAAATTGTTGTAACAAATATATATATTTAAACAAGCCATATATTTTTCTTGAGGCCATTGTTTATCATGAGACAACACAATTTTATACCATTTAATCGCATTTTCATTATCACCATAATCTTTATAACTATTAGCACAATAAAAAGCATATCTATGAAATAAATCATCTTTTTCTTTTAAAGCCACATCGTAAGCTTTTTCTAGTACTTGTGCATCTTTTAAATACTTATCAGGGTCTTTATTTCTATTTCCGCTTCTCCCCGACACAACATAATAATCTCCCTCAATTATTCCAACTCGCGAATTTCCTTCCATAAAAGAAATAAATTCATGAATTACTGATTTATATTCAAATTTTTTATGATTATTTATTATTAATGTTCTTGTGTAATTTACACCATATGCAGAACCAAATTGGAGTTGATATTCATCCATCAAATTTTCTTTTGAAAAAATATTTAAATTTAAATTTCCAATTAATTCATCATCAGCATCAAAAACCATCAATAAATCTGTTTTTTTAAAACCTCTATTTAAAGCGATTGTTCTATTATGAGCAAAATTGACCCATTCGTCGTAAAATAATTCGCCAGGGATATTTTTTTCTTTAAAAAATTTTTTAATTATTTCGGGTGTATTATCAGTTGACCCTGTATCGCATATAACCCAATAAGAAAATTTTATTTTATTGCATAATTTGTTAAGTGTATCTGCAATTATATGCGATTCATCTTTAACTATCATGTTTAAACATATAGTTAATGCATTATTTTTCTCAAATAATTCCATGTTTCAATAAATAATAATATTAATTTTACATTTGTTTTTAAATTATAAAATTGTTAAAATACTTTTATAAATACAAAAATCGTAAATAAATTATGCAACAACGGATAAATTGATTAAATGTTAATTTGGAACAGGAAATGGTCGTTGATTAGCGTCAATTGTCATAGACTTAGGCATAATAAGATGGGTTTTTTCAAAAAAATTAGCTACATCTAGAGTTTTTAATTCGGGTCTAAGTGGTCCAGCTGGAGTGACTAGATTTGTTGAATTTATTCCAAATAAAAAAGACTCTATATCCGCAGCATTATTTGATAATTGATTCCAAGGCATTTGTCCTGGATTTACACCATCGCCTGGCATTTTAGTATTATAAGCTGTGCCGTATTGAGAATTTGGATATAAAGTATAATTTTCTGATTGCCGATATTGTCTTAATTCCAGTTTATAATTTCCAAAATTATTTATATTTCTGGTGGATGCCATTATTATATAATTATTATATAGATTATATTTATAATATTTTATTCAAATATATTATATTCAAAGGCTTTTTTTATACAATTTATATGTTTTTCTTCCATTTTTCCATTTTTTAATAAATCACAAACACAACTATGTGTTAAAAAAAAATAATCATATGAAAATAACGTTATAAATCCTGTTTCTAAATCATCATAATTATACTTTTGTTTAATTTTTTTAACAAATTCCATAAATTCCTCGTGTTTATTTAAATTATCATATAGTTCTAATATTTCTTCATTATTAAATTTTATATCTTTACTTTCTACTTCTTCTATAGTAAATCCAAACGCTTTAAATAATTCTGTTCTATATATTAATTCAGATAAATCTTCAAATTCTTGAACATCATCTAAATCATAATTATCGTATGTGTGATAAATATTTCTTAAATATGGGTCATAATAACTATATGTGCAAATAAAATCTGTGTTGTACATATAGTTTTACATTTTTTATTTTTAATATTTTAATTTTAATATTTTAATTTTAATATTTTAATATTTTTATTTCATTAATTATTGAAAAGATTCGCGGTCTCTTGATAATTCACGAGACGGTATTCCACCGCGAATCCATCCTTCTGATGCTACTCCTTCTACTGAATAAGCTGGGTTTTTAATACGTTCTTCAATATTAGGCAATAAAGGTGTGTTTTGATATTTAATATAACTTTTTTCAGCAAGTTTATTTACACTTCTTTTATTCGTCAAAAGCTCACCTTGCATCATTTGCGATTCTAATACGGGGTCAACAGAACCACGCCCTAAAAAAGGTACTGTCGCAAACGGACGTTGAAACAAATCTATTCTGCATTTTGGATGTGTTTGAACACCACCTATCAACAACTTAGAATTATCATCCACCATACATCCTCCTGAACCAACATTGCTGGGACCATTATAAAAGACACAAGGTTGAGATGTTGCTAAAGTAATTGGATTTTTCATTGTACAGTCATCAGCAAAGTAATTTTGTAATAAATAATTACATGCACTAATATTTTGGATTGTTTCTTGGTCTTGAAAACATGTATCATTTCCAATCCTACTCATGTTATCAAAAGTATAACCTGTGACAAATGCCATTTATATATAATGCTTTTATTTTTTTTATTAAATAAAAGTATTATTATTTTATTAAATAGTTTTAGTTTATAAGGTTTTTAGATTTTTATCATTTTTTATTAAATTTATTGTTTCGTTAATACAAATTATATCTAAAATTATCTTGTATACAAGCAAATGCATCACCATCGCGACAACTTGGCATATCACCATATAAATAATTTGCAAATGCACCTTGATCATTTGGAATTTTGGTATTAGGGGTAGAATAAAAAGACCTTTGTGATTGGTCAAATTCAAATTGTTCTCCTAAATCTCCATATAACTGTTTATTTGTATTTTTTATGCCAGGATTAAGCGATTGAACCATTTTTTTTGTATTTACGTTTATGTCTTCATAAACTTCTGTGTTAAAAGATGGAGGGGCTGGTTTTCTATTAGGATTATCCACAATCTCTGTTAATAAAACGTTTCCTAGTGGATTTTTTTTATTTACATTTGTAAAATCCGATTTCAAATAATTTTGAAGTGTATCTGGAGTTAGGATTGTTCCTTCAGAATTGGAGTTAGAATTATTAATTCCACTAAATCCTTCTTTGGAATTTAAAATTTCTTTTGTTAATTTACGTTTTTGCATTCTATATAATAAAAAAATAACAGCGACCATAAGAAATCCTATCAAAACAATATTTTTTGACATTGTAAAAATATATCCTAAAATAGACAATAATATAACCAACCGAGTAATTGCGTTTAATTTTTCTTCATAAGTCATATTTGAGGTTGGCCATAATTCGGTAATGTAATTTTTATTTAATAAAATAGATAGATCATTAGACCAGAAGGTTGTCGTCATTATATATATAGGTTTACTTAATTTTATTATATTTTTATTCCATTTTTAGCAAATATCTTATAATTAAATTAAAATATATGATAAATATATATTATGGATTCAATACAAAAAAAAACAGAAGGAACGAATATACCCGAACAAAACAAAGACGCGGTTTTAAATGATTGGAATAAATTAAAGGCACATAAGATTGCAACTGGTACGTTTTACACAGGACCATTTGCAACCGCTAGAGGAAATCCTGACTTTGGAAAAATACCAATTATAACAAAATATTTGTTTTTAATAGTAACAGTTTACTTTATTATAAATAAAAATTACAAATACACAATTTATGCTTTAATATGTTATTGCATAGGTTCTATATTAAATGCTATTCGTTTTTATTACGTAGATTCATTATCATCAGTAGGCGAAGATTTTAAATACTTAAATTCAATTGTAACAGATAATATTATAGGCGCAACTCTTGCGTTTTTGGGAATTATCTACATATTTTTAAAAAAAAAATAAATTTATATATTTATTATATAGAATGAATAATTATATAAAAAAAAATACCGAGGGGCTCAATAAACATGAAATAAAACACGATAAATATAGTGGAATTTTTTCAGACCAAGATGGGAATCCTGATTTTAAAGGTTTAGGTCCTTTTTTAAAAGGAATGCTTTATTTGTTTATATTTTCAATCATTATAATAGAAAATAATAATAATTATTATTTGTTGATTCTTTTATTTTTATTTTTTGTTGGTAGAATAATGACAGCTGTGCGTTTTTATTATATTGAAACGTTAGATGCAAATGGTGCAGACAATTACTTTGTTCGTATGAACGCTGTTGAGCATTATGTTGAAGGTTTTATTGCATTATTTGTTATGCTTTATTTATCATTAAATAAAACTTTTGCAAAAAAAAAGTAAATTATTTAGATAATGAACACAAATATAAACAACATTAAACAACAATAAACAAATATAACAGATTATAACATATTTATGATTTCGTTGTTTCCACCCATCGGAGTTGGCTCAATATCAAATTCATCGCATTTTAAAATATGTTTATCATTTATTAAATTAATTCTGTTTTGATATAAAAATTCTACATGAGTATGGAAGTTACCATCGGAATCATTCATAGTTGTATTAAAAATTATAGGTATTAACATTTTATGACATCCAACTATTTCACATCTTATATTATTATTTTGTCTCAAAGCTACTAGTCTATTTCCATCGTTACATACAGATATTTGGTCACATCTTTTAGATAAGTTATGTTTTTGCAAAAAACCTTCCAAAGAATCAATAAAATATCTCCCAGTTATTTTAATTATAAACTCTGTAGAAGAATTAAATTTTGAATTGTAATACGCATAATTAATTGCATACAATTCACTAGCGCCTTTGGAATTATTATAAACGTAATGTTGTAGTTCTGGTGGATGTTTAATTTCATCAAATGTAATTATTTCAAATCTGTCTTCATAAATTTTTAAATAATCTTTTAATTCAGGAAATGTATAACCAGAATTTTCAACAACGCAAATTTTTAAATTTGTTTTTTCTAACCACTGTTTTATAGATTTAATATATGTATTAATTCTTTCGTTAGGGTCTTTTTGATACAAAAAACATTTGTAATTATTAACGGTGACGGTAGTAGTTAAAATGACCAATACGTTGTTCATTATAATTATAATATTATTTTATTATTTTAAATAATGTTTAAACGAATAAATAAATGAAATTTTTATATTATATTATTTTTTCCCTTTTTTCTTTTTCTTACCATCAGATTTATCTTTTTTGTTTACATCTGTGGCATTTTTTGAAAACATCGCAATCAATTCTTCGTCGCTCATTTTTGATGTATCAGAGACCGCAACAGCATTCGCATTTTGTTGAGTTAATGTGGCCCCGGATAAACTAGCTAGTTTTGCTAAGTTTTTTGCTTCCATTTTTTTCTTTGACCTTTCCTTAAGTGCATCAAACTTACTCTTTCTTTCTAAATTTTGTTTCATGGCATTGACGTCTACTTTTGCATTTTTACCTAATCCAGCTAATCCTGCAAGCCCTGCTAAATTTCCTAAATCAGGCATACCATTTGCACCCGCACCATCTGTTTTCATTTTGCTTAAAAATTCTTGAATATTTGGCATACCGGGCATATTTTTCATTCTATTCAACATTTCGCTAGCTTCCGAGATAAGTTCATTTTGATTAATTTCTCCAGAACGCATCTTTTCGTCCAACTTATCTCCCACATTTTTCACCATATTCATTAATTTTCCTGGATTTTGAAATAATTTTTGAAAAACGTCTTTTGCATCTGTAACTCCTTCCATATCAATATTTAAATTTTGAGATGTTTCTTCGGCAATTTCACGCGCTAAGTCACCTAATTTTCCACTCAACATATTATTAATATGTCCTTGAATATCGTCGGCTGATGGAATGTTTGGTTTATGTTGTTCATCATCATTTTTTGAATTTGACTCTGTTTCCATATTTTCAAAAATTGATTGCATGCTTTGTATAGTTTCTTCCAACTTTGATTTGAAATCATCTTCGTTCAACGCTTCAAATAACTTAGTCGTATCTCCAAAGGCTTCTTTATTTTTTATATTTCCAACTATACATATTAATATCATTTGCAAATATTTCCAAATAGTTTCACGTGTCTTATCACTAATATCACACTGCCACAAATATTTAAAACTTATTCCTGGTAGAAAATCGGTGTTTACAGATGATTCTTTATCAAAAATTTCTGTTTTTTGATATAAAATATCAAAAAATCTTTCAGGGAATACACATATGCAATGATTATATAAAAGTGTTATTTTTTTTTCCGTTTCTATTTTTATTGCATTTTCTCTCTCATGTTCATCTTCAATGTCATCAACATTAGTTTTCCACCATTTATCAACAATTGGTTGATATTCTGGGAAAGTATTTAAAATGTCTGAAATAAAATCTTTCATAATTTTGGCGAATTCTTCAGGAATTTCCATTTTTGTTTCTTCGCTCATTATTTATATGTTTGATATAAATTTATTTTTTTAAATCAAACTAAAAGAAAAAGAATAATTCATTTATATATATTTATTCGTAACTGATAATTTTATTTTTAATTTTATTTTTATTACATATTAATGTAAATCATTGAAAGTTTCTTTAAATTTTGTATATATTTCATTACTTTTTCTTGGTCTTCTTCTGTCATTAACTTCACAGGATTTCTAAGTCTATCAATTGCTTCTGTAATTTTCTCGGAATTTTCAGCATTTGTTAAATCGTCTTTGTAATCTTTATTTATAAAAAAACTAATATTTCCTTCATCAATAAATTTTTCGTATTTCTCAACCACTTGTTTATGCCATATCTTTATAATCATTTTTGGATTTGCTTTTCTAATTAACATAAATGAATTTTTAGCTGCCAATATATCTGTATCATTTGGAAAAACGTTTATAATATCATTCACAAATTCCATAAAATGGTCGTTGAATGCATTCAATATTGTTGATGATTGTGTTGTCATAGGCGAATATTTATATTATATTATTACTTTATAGTTTTTAAGTGTTTTTATTTAATTAGATTAAATAATTGGATTAAATGATTGAATAAAATAATTGGATTAAATAATTGGATTAAATGATTGAATAAAATAAAATAAAATAAAATAAAATAAAATAAAATAAAATAAAATAAACTATTTTTTCATCGTTAAACCAGATAATTCTTGTTCTCTCATTTGTTGCAACTTTTCAATCGTCATTTCTTGTGTTCCACCCCCTCTTTCTTTTTTATAGTCAAATTCATCTGTGGGTGTGTTAATTTTATCACTATAATTTAAAGATACATAATTATGCATTTGTCGCATTCCACCATTTCCTTTTGTATTTAAATCTTCAGAATCTGTGTCTAAAAAACTAAATTGGTCTGATACAATATATCCACCTCCTAAAGAAAACGCCATGGGTTCCATATTATTATTTGTAGCTTGACGTGTTATTACTTCTTGTTTTGGTTTTAAATGATTATAAATCGCATCTCCATATAACACTTGATAATTATTATTTAATAATAATAACGCTGGAACTTTACTAACATTATCCGGCATAACAATTTTTTGATTATTTTCTAAAATTATATAAATTTTATTATCTTGCCCTTTTGTTCTTTTATCAATACAAATAAAATGTAAATCTTTACTTACTTGACTTTTTGATAACGTTTGTAAAAGTTTTTTTGAATGATCACAAAAATTACTATAATATAGAATGGAACTCATTTTTATTCTATATTAAGGTTATTGAAAGATTATTTTAACTCATTTACAAAAAAAATTGATTATTTTAAATTATATTAAATATTGTTTAATTAATATAAATAGAATGAATCCACGTATTGACAAATTGACCGAAGATAATGATATTCTTTCATTTACTCTAAGAGATTTAAACGTTAGTTTAGCAAATGGTTTAAGAAGAACTATTCTATCTGATATTCCTTGTGTTGTTTTTAAAACTACTCCTTATGAAGAAAATAAATGCAATATTCAAATAAATACTACTCGTTTAAATAATGAAATTCTCAAACAACGTTTAAGCTGTATTCCCATTCATATATCTGACCTTAAAATGCCTCTACAAAATTATATTCTAGAGGTGAATGTAGAAAATTTAACAGATACTATTATGTTTGTCACAACAGAAGATTTTAAGATTAAAAATTTAATGACTAATCAGTATTTATCCGAAAAAGATCAAAAGGCTATCTTTCCCCCAAATAACTTCACTGGTTATTATATTGATTTTGCTAGACTTAGACCTAAGATATCCGACGAAATTCCTGGTGAAAAATTGAGTCTAACTTGTGAATTCTCTATCGGAACCGCTAAACAAGACGGTATGTTTAATTGTGTTTCAACTTGTAGTTATGGATTTACATTAGATGACGAGTCAATTGAAATTGAGCTAACAAAAAAAATACAAGAATGGAAAGATAATGGATTATCAAAAGATGAAATAGTTTTTGAAAGTAAGAATTGGAGATTATTAGATGGACAAAGAATTGTCAAGCGTGATAGTTTTGATTTTACACTTCAAACAATTGGCGTTTTTACAAATCAAGAAATTATTCGTAAAGCTTGTGATATTTTGATTGATAAATTGGAACTTCTTAATACATCAATTGATACAGATGAACTTCAAATTAGACCTTCGGAAAATACGATGCCTAATAGTTATGATGTAACTCTTGAAAATGAAGATTATACAATTGGAAAAGTACTTGAATATTTCTTATATTCTAAGTTTTATGAAGGAACTAAATCACTTTCATTCTGTGGATTCAAAAAAATGCACCCTCATGATAAAGATAGTATTATTAGAGTCGCATTTAAAGAAGAATTGGATAAGATGGCAGTCAAGCAAAATTTGAAAGAATGTATCGCCGATGCTATTACTGTTTATAAAAAAATACAAGATAAATTTTAAGTTTGTAATTATAATTTACGTTGTATAATAATTTTACAATATTGGTTTGTAATAATTTTATAATATTGATTTATATTATGAAATTAAAATTTGATTTTGATATAAAAAAGATTATACTTGTTTTGGCTATATTAATGATTTTTTTTACATTTATGCCATTTGGAAAATCCAAATGTAATTGTATGAGATTTAGAGAAGGATTCACAGATTCAGTTGAAATTGGAGAATATGATTACTTAGCTCCTGTGCCACCAGATAATAAATGGAGTACAAATACACTTAATAATTTTGTAACTGCGTTTAAAAAAAGCAAGGGATGTAAAATGGTGGGTGCACAGTGCAATTCTTTAACAAATGACCCAACAAATATATTGCTATCAGAATTTATCAACACAGTCACCGAAAAAGAAGCCGAATACTTTATAAAAAATGGAAAATTTCCAATTAATAAATATGTAAAAAATCTTTTACAAGATACACTTTCTGAAATCACTAAAGCTAATCCTGGTTTAAACCAAATGAGTTATGAAGATATGGAATATATCTGGACAAGTCGTATTATTTATGGAATTTATCTTCAACCCACTGAAAAAGATAAAAACCCACAACCACTATCCTATCAAATTTATATGGGAACTGCAAAACCACCTGTTTCTCCGAAACCAACTTCGCAAAACAATAATTTACAATATAATTCATCTAGTGGATTATCATCCGCTGATTTTGATGAGGTTGTTTCATTTTGTAAAAAGATAGTTAAATAATTCTTTATTGTATATTATTCTATTCCATTTTTGAATCTGATTGAATCTGATTTTATAAAATCAATATTTCTTTTCATTAAACACGCATTCAACGAATACATTTGTAAAGAATTGTGTAGATTATTCACATAATTAATGACAACAGTATTTGTCACATATTGATTTTGTGGCTTTAACTCATCCATAAATTTTTTATGAATAGTAAACATATGTGTTCTAAAATGTTCCGGATATTCTTTTAATGATTTTTCTTTTTTAATATAACAATTTATATAATTTTGATATAATGCGTTTGTAAATTCATGTAGTTTATCTCTAAAATATGAAAAGTCTTTTTTATATTCTGGATAATATTTCAAAAAATCACCGACCTTTCCTTCTTTTCTCAGTGCTAAGTATTGATATTGTGTCTTAGGTTGATTTCCTCTTAGATGTCTAACATATTCGTAAACGGGATTCCGCAATTTGCACCTTTCTAATGTATCTGTATTTTTAATAACAACTCCTAGAACACTATAATCTGTGTTCATGCTTGCATATTTATTTTTTAAATCGGTGTAATCATTCCATCCCTTTATTATTTCTGGGAATTTAATGGTGCTATTATTAAAATAACCTTTATTTATTATAAAATTTAAATCAATTGGGAAAATATTCACTGTTCCATTCTCCGTTTGAACAATCTCATATACTTCTACTAGATAAAGCTGTGGCTGTTTGAATGGAACGACTATGCGATTTTCTGGATGTTGTAATACAAAACTATAACAATATGCTGGATTCAATAAATTGAAATCTAAATTATTGGATTCTACAGCATCCCAAAACATTTGTCGGAATGTTTTTGCATTTGGTGTTGACTTAAAAAATGAAACATCTCCACCAACTGTATTACGAGTAGAAAATTCCCAAGAACCTGCAAGCCCAATCGCTTTATCCCAAAACACATTCATCATCGTGCCCTCTATAAATTCTTCAGCAATTATACTACTAACGCCGTTGTTATTGATAATTTTGGGATTAGGATGGTTTTTAATAAAATTATCATATGGTACCGATTTAGGTGGAGCAAAACTAACAATATTATTTTTTTCATCTAAAATAACAGAACGTAACAACCCAACGCTAGGAATTATATCTAGAGATAAAAAATCTTTATCATAACGAATTACGCTATATTTGTTGTTATTTTTAGTAATATATGTAGTTTTCTTAAAATATTTATTAGATTCCGAAGATTCATTTAGTAGAACATCTTTGAATCCGGTTATTTCATTCAACTTATAACAACTTGTTATGTTTGTTGTATTTGTTGTATTTTGCATAATATATTGTTCTATAATAGATTATCTTTAAACTGATATAAAATTGTTTTTCATTTCGGTTGACATAATGATAAAAATTTCTATTATAAATATAGGAACAACATGTCATCATCGCAAATTGTAGAAGAAAAAGAAATTGAACATGAACCCGAAAAACAAACAATTGATTTACAATTATCCGATGTTATAAGGATAGAAGCACCATCTAATCAAATTTTAAATAATAATACATTTATTATTGAATACATTGATAAAAAATCTATTAAATTATTGAATGTTGATGATTTAACTAGTTTAAAATTAAAAATTAGTCAAGATGGTATATTGGGTGATGGTTCCATTACATCAATCGCACTTATAGATCGTAATAAATACGATGGATATGCACGTCAGAACAATTTAATACCCGACACATGGGTTGATATATTTTTTGGAGGTGAAACGCCGGTGATAATAACAGGAGAAATAACTAATTTGGAAGAAGATATGATTGAGTTGAAAACATATCCAGACAACGATACAATTTATATTAATTTTGGTTATAAGGGAATACCGGAAGATTTACCAATTGAAACAATAACAATTAGAGAGAAACCAGAAAAAATGCGAACTTTTAAAGAAACAGAACAAGAAGAAGGAACAAAAGGAAAAGAAAGGAAGGAAGAAGAGGAACCTATACAAGAAGACAGAGATAAAGATAAAGATGAAAATATAAAAGACAAAGAAAAGGAATTTAGTGCTGATAGTATAGATTCAGATATTCCAATTCCAGAACTAGATGAAGAGATTAAGAGAGAAAACAAAGATGACTTATATAATTTACCATTAAACGATATTAAAGACACCGTTCGTGAATTTTTTGTTCGTGCCGATGAAATTAAAATCGGTAAAGAATTGGGAGTTATTACTCAATTTATAGACGTAGAAGAATCTAAACAACGATACAATATTATATCTCAAACGGATGACTTATTGAATGAATTATTATCCAATATTCCTAATTCTCAACGAACTTCTTCTGTCTTGAATAATATTCATACTATGATTGAAAGATTTAAACAACTACGTATCCAATTTTCAAATTTAGATGAAAATGGAAATGTTTTGGAACCAATAGTGAAATCTGCAGATTGGAAACCACTCGCAACAAATTTATTAAATTTCAAAACTTTATTATATTGGTTATTACCTGTTGTAAAAAATGTTAAAAAAGTATATAATGTCAGCTCAAAAGAAGATATAGAAGATATATCTGATGTTGCTCCTTTATTGATTGATGAAAATATATCAGATATAAAAAATTTGTTTGACCGTTATAAATCAAATGATACACCTTCTGAGCAAAATAAATATTATAATTTAATTTCAGAGTTAAATCCTTATTTTACACCATTTGGTGAAACTAATATTGAAAACAATTATGACGTCATACAAGACATAGAAGTAGCTAATGACTTAAATGCAATTGTTGATAATTTGGGTGATTTTTATTCATCAATAGTTGAGAATGATATTGTTAAAACAAGAAAATTTGTTATACAACGTTATAATTTAGGTGCTACCAGATTAGATGTTGAACAAATGACTGGAAAAAAAATGGTTTCGCAACGCATTAATATAACTGCACCAGATACTCTTGAACTTAAATCTATAATAACTCTACCTGAACCTACTATTCGTTTCTCTCATGTTAATTTACCTGGAACAAGTATATACGAAAAAGCTAATTTAAATTCATCATTCTTAAACTATTGGGAGTTACTTAATGAAAACACATCTGTAAATAAAATAACTATAGATGAAAGCGATTTATCATTAGAAAATGCAGATATAACAAACTCTTCCTTTGCAAAAAATATAAAAAATTTTGTTTTATCACGCTCTGAAAGTACAAGAGAATTATCAAATTATGAAATATATAAAAGATTTTTACAAAAAGTTATTCCGAAAACACGTATTTTATTTAAACTGATGAAAAAATATATTCATAGCAAGTTATCTATTCATGATATCGTTGGATATTTGGAGCCTTTTTTAGTTTATACAGATGATTTGACATTTATGCAGTGGAGAGAAATGGGGACATTTTTACAAGAAAAAATTTCAGAATATTATAAAAATTTTAAAGAAAAAGAAAAGGAATATTCAGCAATTAAGAAAAAGGCGAGTGTTTTCAATAATAAACCAAATGCTAATAAAATCGTATCTTTATTAATAAATAAACAAGTAAGCAACGAAGTATTTTTACAAAAATATAACTACGATAACCATGATTACGATGCCTCCTTTGACCTAAAATTAACTAATTCGGAAATAATTTGGAGAATGATAACTACCGATTTTTCAAATATTTTTAATAATGCACTTGCGTTGGCAAATATTGAAACTATGATGCCCGAAAATATTAGTTCTATTATTGAAAATATTGAAAAACAAAAAAATAATCTAGAACAATCTATTAAAGAAGAAGAGGACTCTGAAAAAAATAAAAAATGTGTTAATATTTTAATAGTAAAACAATATAAAACACTTGAAGAAATAGCATCTGATAACGATAAGTTAACATATTTTGATAAAAAATATGACGATACTATGTATGGTATATTAGACGATTATGTAAAAGAACAAATGTCTATGGAACCTGGACAATTTCATGAGTTTTTAATTCAAAAACTTATAAGTAAAAATAAAATTTTACCACAAGATGCACCTTACATGGCTGAAACTTTAATAACTGGAATGAAACGTGTTGTTGATGGACAATTTGCAATTATGTATGATTTGGCACAAGATAAAATTTTGTACTTTAAACGTTCAAATAACAAATGGAAGCCCGATAATACTGTTGACGAAAAACTTGTATCATCTAATCAATCTTTACTATGCGATTTTCAAAAAGATTGCATGGCTGTTGATAAAAAATATAAAGCTATATGTGAATCTCAAGATTTAAATAAAAAACAAGTAACAGAAAACGCACTTAAAGAGATTGTTAATCAATTTGAAAAAAAATATGAATTATCAAAAGACACTTTGTTATCTCTCTTGAATAAAAATTATGATTATAATCTGAAAATATTTGAAAAATTACTTGAAATTCATCACGCAAAAACATTTAGATATAATGAACAACAATTTAAACTTGGTATAAGTAATGAGGATTTTGATAAAGATACTAAGTCGTCGCCCTATATCAAACTCAGAGACTTAATATTAGGACAACCAAATATGAGTAAAAGACAAAATTATATTGTTAAATTTGCTATTAGGTTCACCAGAGAAGCAAATAAAGAAGAGTCAACTAATGATGATGGTTTACATTGGAGATATTGTATTGAAACAGGTGTTAAACTTTTACCCATTTTTTTATATACGTTGGCGGTTTGTTGGACAGAACAACCTGAAAATTATTTAAAAACGATTGATTCAATCATTAAAGATTGTGGTAAATTAAGTGATGATGGTGACTCTTGGGTTGATAAATATAGTGGTTATATAATAAGGGCTATTGATTTTGATATAGATGAAGGATACGAGGAAGGTTATAAAGTAAAGACACGTGAAGTCATGCAACAAGATTTGGGAGATTCTATATTGAATTCATCTTCAAAACCTGTAATTAAAAAATATACTACACCTGAAACAAAAATGATGTCTAATATAGTTAGTGCATTAGCTGAAAATATGGGAATATATATTGAAGACCAAAAAGAATTTATTATTAAGATAGCATATGAAACTGCACAAGGAGGTGTGTTAATATCTGAAGACGCACATAAAGAACGTGTAGAATCAGAAGCTAAAAAAGGAAAAAAAGTACCACCTTACATAAATGTTTATAACAGTACTATATTATATCTCACGATTGGTGCTTATTTGATTGGTATTCAAACAGCAATTCCTTCTATTAAAACTCGTAAAACATTTCCAGGTTGTGTTCGTTCTTTCACTGGTTATCCATTTGAGGGAAATGGTGATTTATCTTCTTTAACATATTTATCTTGTGTCGCATATCATATACGGAATGCTTCGCACCCTTGGTCCGCACTCACTAAAATGAAAGAAAGCGCAATTGCTGATAAAATTAAAGCATTCATAGATAACTACTACGTAACTAACGCAGATGTAATTCAAAAATGTAAAGATAAGTTAGAATATTTAATAGCAAATCCAGAAGATTCTATACCAACAGATTATTCGTTGTTAAGCTGGAGTCAATTCTTACCACCTCTTGTGCCTTTTAAATTAAAACCTATAACGAATGTTTCCGATGAGTTCAAAAAGGAATGTCTTCGTAATTTTAAGACTGGTGCTACTTGTCAAAGAGAGAAAATATTAGTAATTAAATCAAAAATTATCTTTTTCTCTCTTGCTCTTCAAGAAAGGATCCAAAAAGTAGTTAATAGAAAGAAGTTGTTATTAATGAACTCGGCAAAAGAACCATTCTTAGAAAACGCATGTTGTAGTGAAAGAGGAACAATTAGTACAATTAAATATTTTATTGAAGAAGAACCTGAAATTTTACTTTATAATAAAATTGTTAGAGAATTAACAAATGTTATTGAAGATATAAATGCTGTAACAAAAGCACCTTTATTATTTTGTAAAGAAAATTCAAAAAATATATATGCACCATTAAGTGACCAGTTTAATGATGAAACTATTTATCGTTCATTTATCACTTTTTGCAAATTTAATTCTATTGTGCCTATTGGGGAAGAGTTAGATGCTATATGTGGTGGAAAACCAGAACATTATTCTAAAAGTGATTCTATTAGTGAAAAAATTAGAAAATTAAAACAGGATGGAAAAAATTATAATAATGAATCATTATTACGTTTATTACAGTTTGTTGATAGAAGAAATATAGTACATCTTGATATTGATACTCCTATAATCACACAAACACAACAAATGCGTAATATTATTGAAAATATGGATGATGATTACGATATAGTTCCAAAAGCTCTTAGACAAAAACTAGAATCTACCCTAGATACATTTGATATTGGAGTAACAGAAGATACAGAAGAAATGCGTGATTTAAAAAATTATCTAGCTCGTGTAAATAATGGAATGAAAACAGAAATTTATGATTTTATTAGTAAAAATAGTGGCGCTACCAAAGGAAGTTTGAACAATATAAAGGTTTTATTAAATACATTCATGAAATGGGGTGAAAGCTCAGAAGACACACAAAAAAACTCTATATCAGATGAAAGCACTTATAATAATATTCAATTTGTTAAAAATTATGTAAATCAGTTTTTGAATATATTTCCCGAAACAATAATAAATAAAGTGGATTTTCAAAATGCTATTGATCTACCAAAATATTGGGGTTTATCCGGTACACATTTTATGGATATTAAAAACATTATTAACGAACATTATAAAACATTACGTCCTTTTTACGACGATAAAATAATTAAAAATATATTATTAAAAATTCCCCAAATGACTAAAAACTTATTTGAGTTAACTATTTGCTCTCCGTATATGACAGAAATTAAATATAAAGATACCAAAACATATTCTGTGTTTGATAAAAGAACAAGTGGATTATTATTTGAAAATTATTTTTTAGAGAGTTTAATCGTTTATAAGAATCTATCTGAAGATAAAAATATGCTAATTACTGATTCAATTGAAGATAATGAATTAAATGCACAAACTATAGAAAATATGGCAGATGATGAATTGCATTTAGCTTCTAAAGAAACGCCTACACTTATGTTGGGCAATATTAAAGATATGAAAATAAAGATTGCTAAGTTGCTTACAACATATTTAACTATTATGACTAATCATAAAGATATAGTAGATTTGAGTTATGATAAAATTATGGAGGTTGTTTTTAAAAGTAAAGAGAGAGAAAAAGATACATTCACAGATAGACTTCAATCTATGACAGATGAAGAACGTGATGCCGATACTATTTTAAAAATAAATAAATTAGGTGTATGGAGTAAAGGAATGCAAAAAGGTTTAACAACTTATGTTAAAGAAACATACGACGAAGAACGCGATTATATGGATAAAATGGCTGATATTGAAACTAATTTAAGAAAAAATAAAAATGTGGTTGATAATAATTATGACCAGTTTTTAGAAGATTATATGGAAAATGCAGATAATATTGCAGACATTGAAAGAGAAGAGAATGATATTGGATGGTTTAATGGGGATGATGCAGGTGAAGATTATTTTGGAAATGAACAAGACGCACAAGATTATCAAGAATACGATTGATTTGTTCTTTTTGTCATTTTACTGAAAAAAAGGCACTATAGACCAAAAAATAAGAGAAAAATTAAAAGAAAAAAATTAATAATTAAAATATATATCTAATTATTAATTATATAACGAATGCATTCAATCTATAGAACTTATATTACAAAAAATGTAACACTTGTCAGTGTTCTTTTATTTTTAGTGATTTTTATTACTATTCAGATTGGTAAGCCTAGTTTTTTATATAAAGAGGATGGTAGCATTCGTGATTTTGGAATAGGTTATAGAAATAAAACAATTCTGCCGGTATGGCTTTTAGCAATTGTTTTAGGAGTATTATCTTATTTATTTGTATTATATTATATATCAAACCAATCAATATTTTAGTCTTATTTTTTATTTTTTTGATTGAATCGCTTTAAATCCAACATTATATATTATATTCAAATAACTTAAAGGCTTTTAAATTAAAATTTATAATAAATATGAAGTTTAGATATTTATTATTATCAACAAATCTTTCTGGAAAAATAATAAAAAACATAGAAGTTCCTTCTTGTAAAAATTGTATTTTTTATCAACCAAGCAAAAATGGTAGAGATTTTTCATCTACTATGGGTAGATGTAGTAAATTTGGTGAAAAAAATATTATAACCGATGAAATCAAATATGACTATGCTGATAAATGTAGAGAAAAAGAATCACTATGTGGAAATGAAGGTAAATATTTTGAAAAAGAAGATGATTTAATATTAAGTCTTAAAATAATAAAATATAATATTCACAAAAATTTATTTTTATATACACTTATATCTCTTGTTGCCAGCGGTTATATATTGATGTTTGCAAAATTTTTAGAAAAGTGAATTATCCATTTGACACCATCTTTTCTTATCAATTGTCAAAGGACTCTTAAAGAGTATAAATAGTTGAATTTTGTTTATCCGTTTTTGCATTCATTTTAGCTTCTGTTTTCAAAAACTTTTCTTGGTCTGATTGCATAGTTGCTAAATCTTTATTGCATGGACGAGATACTATACTATATTGTGTTATAGAAATCAATAAAATTGCACTATAAACATACCAAAGCGCTTCACCTATATTATCTCTTCTAACTACGGTATCTAATAATTGTTGTTTTAATTCAGGTGCACCACTCCTTTGATAATGGTCTTTCATTAAAGGTGTTAACATTAACCAATACTCCATAAAATTAGAAGGAACTATTTGATTTATTAAAATAGACATATTTCCACATAATTTCACAATTGCCTCTGCCGCTGTTTTGAGAGAATCTTTCTTTTCTACATCTCCATTTGCACTTTCATTTATAGTTTGATTTATATCAGCTTGAACTAATAATTCAGATAATATATTATTTGCTGAACCTGATACCGCAAAATAACCTATAACATTTGAAAATGCTGATTTAAATCCCGGAAATATCATCAAGCATGTAATTACACCACCAAAAATAAATATCCATGGAATAAGTGTTATTAAAAAGGCTGAACCAATATTTTGTGCTATACTTCCTCCGCATTTATTTATAATAACAGTAGCGTTTACAAATATTTGCGATAACACAACCATTATAAAATAAATAAACAACGCTGTATTTTTACTACTATTATATTTTATATATTCATCACCTGTTGGGTCTTCTAACATGGTCGTTGATAGGTTTGGTTTCAACACTAAATAATATAAAATCGTGATTAATGTAAAAAGTAATAAAGAAAAAAAAGAACTATCCATATAGATATTGTGTATAATTTATTTTGTTATTATAAAAGTAAATTATAAGTCAATTATAAAATTATTAGAATAGAATAAGAATGAATTTTGATAATTTTACTAAACCTACTTTAATAGAACCTGGTGTAAAATCATTTCTGAATGAAACTTTAAAACAATGTAGAGTTTTTAAAAATTCCTACAACAATCTTCTTTTTAACATTTCATTAGGTTCCGCCTTTTTTTTAATTTTAGGAATAGTATTATTTTTTAAATATAAGGGAAAACCTACACCATCTGAAAAAGAATTTAAAAATAGACAAAAACAACAATATATATTATCAAAAATTCAAAATTTTCAAGAAGCTAAACAACGTGCGCATCAGGAATTAATTACTGGACTTCCGCACTGGGAAACCGAATATGATGTTGTTAACCAAAAAATCCTATCATAAATATATTATAATTTATAAATATATATTATTTATACATTATAAGAATAGATTGAATGAATAAAACTACAGAACAGAAAAATATAGAAAACATAGAAAAAAAGGAAAGAGAGAATGAAAAATTTTTAGATCTTTTAAACCAGTATTTTAGATATAAAGATAAATATGAAAACGCCATAACAAAAGAAAAAAAAAAAATTTCGCAACTTGATGGATTAAGCTGGAATGAAAAACGTGCCGAATTTTTAAAACGTAAACCAAAATGTATCAATTGCAAACGTCCTGTTGGTAGTATTTTCTCTACTAAAGTGGAAAAAGATGGTAGACATTTGATTGCATTATGTGGTGATAGAAAAAATCCCTGCCAATTTAATATAAATATAAATTTGGGAATTGTTGAAAATATACGAGATAGTCTTGAGAATGATGAAGAAATTTTGAATAAACATAAACGTGATATAATAGTTGATAAAAATGATTTATTATTTGGATATATATCTCCAGACCAAGCTGTTTCTAGATTTGATATAATTAAGGAAGCTGTTTCCGAAGATACAAAAGTTTATGAATTTACGTTACAGTCTTTACAAAATATACTTGACAATGATGAGAAAAAAGAAGAACTATTAAAGTTAAATACCGAATTTTACAATAATCTTGAGAATTATCGTTCTATTATAAAACAATTTGAAACTACTGGAAATAATCAATTGATTGTTGATGCTGTTGATTTATATGTAAACACTATGCAACCACGTGCAAATAAAATAATGCATGAAAAATATAATTATAATGGTGTTGAATATAATGAAGATAACAATACTTTTCATTTTTTGCAAATTCCCATAATGAATGAAAAATTAGAATGGGATTTGAGTGACAACGGACAAAAAGTCATTTCATTCAAGGTTGGACTAGAAAAACAAACATCTAACAAAAAAATCCCTAGCCCTTTCTCTCCTGCTATTCCAGATGTTAAATCAAAAATGCAAGAAACTAATGATAAAATCACCGATGTTACAAGCAATGCAAATGAAGATAAATTCAAATTAAAATCTGATATAAATTCAAAAGAAAGCTCTACAGAAAATTCATATTCAGATGATGATGAATCAGATAACGAATCTGACAACTATTCTGATGATGATTCGGATTCAGAAGAACCACAGCCAAAAATAAAAATCCATCCTAATTTATTATCAGATGGCACAATTGCGGCATCAGAAGCAAATCGTTTGAAATATAAAGTTGAATTAATAAACGGTGAACTGATTGCGACAAATACACAAACAAATGAAACATATAAAGTTACTGCTGGAAAATAGTTTAGTAAATAATAAATAAATAATAAATAAATAATGATTTAAATAATTATTATTTAATTATAATAATGTCATTTGGAAGATTTTCTTATGGTCCTTACCCTAAAGTAAATCATATCAATAATGGTTCTAATTTACATATAGGTCAGTTTTGTTCAATAGCAGGAAATGTCAACGTTTACTTAGGTGGCAGTCATAGAACTGATTGGGTCACTACATATCCATTTGGACACATCCATCAAAATTTATTTGATAAATTTGATGGTTCTGGACACCCCAAAACAAATGGTGATGTGGTCATCGGAAATGATGTCTATATTTGCGAAAATGTAACAATCATGTCTGGTATTAATATAGGGGATGGTGCGGTTATTGCAGCAAATAGTCATGTTGTTAAAAATGTTGAACCATACAGTATAGTTGGTGGAAACCCTGCAAAATTAATTAAGTATAGATTTACTCCTTTACAAATAGAAAATTTACTAAAAATTAAATGGTGGAATTGGGATATTGAAAAAATTAATAAGTTTACACCATTATTGTGTAATGAAAATATAGATGAATTTATAAATGTCGCGTTGGAAGATTTATGATTTTATTTTACAAGCGGATTTAAATATTATTTATTATTTATTTATTTATTTATAATATAAGATGCTTACAAAATTTATTAATATTCCCGTTTTTATTTTTAGTTTAGCAATTGGACTATTCTTTGTATATATTTGGGGACCTGAAATTAAAACTATTTACGTTTATCCTACACCAGATAATGTAGGAAGAGTTCAATATAAAGATACCGCCGATAATTGTTTCATTTATGAAGCAAATGATGTAAATTGTCCATCTGATGTATCTAAAATTAGCACCGTACCTATTCAGACAGGTCCTGTGTCTAGCTTAAATTTATAATGCAACACATTTTTTGTAATGTTATTTAATTTTATTTTATTTTATTTTATTGTAAAAACTTATCTAATTAATATTTTATTATATAATTATTTAACTATATAATATATAATGCATTTAAGCAAATTTTTACATACAGAAAGTGGTAAAATCATAATGTCAATCATATTAGGACTTGGATTATCTACTTTATTTAGAAGTATGTGTAAAGGAAAAAACTGTGTTATAATGAAAGCACCCCCACTTGATGAAATTAAAGATAAAATCTATAAACATCAAGGAAAATGTTATAAATTTACATCTGTCACCGAAAATTGCGACAAAAATAAAGAATACTTTGGTGTATAGACGTTGGAGTATAGAGTTGAATTGTTTGAATTATTTATGCGTAATTATTATAAATCATCATTCTTTATAATAATTATATCTATATGTCTTCAGATACAACAAGTATAATGGATTTACCCACCGATCCAACTGGTGGTGGAAGCGTAGGTGGAAATATATCTTTATCGGCAAATGAAAAACATGTAACATTCAATCAAAATTCTATGGGACCTGGTGGCGTTTCTTTAGATCAAACTACTATTAATCAAATCGTGTCTGGATTACAACAAGCTAGTTCAACAGGTGCAACCCAATTAGCTTCTAGAGACATTCCACGTAATACAGAAAATATCTCTCATGACCCACAAATTCAACCAAACTATATTCCTCCCCAATCAAATAATGATTATATTACAGAAGAAGAAGAAAATGACGACATTGTTCAAAATTATAATAAACGGGAAAAACAAGGGGATAGTTTAGATCAATTATACGAAGAATTGCAAATTCCTTTGTTGATATCTGTTTTGTATTTTTTATTTCAATTGCCCATTTTTAAACGTTATTTGTATAAATTTTTCCCCGCATTATTTTCCAAAGATGGAAATATTAATTTATATGGATTTGCGTTTACAAGTTCTCTCTTTGGTATGTTATATTATTTATTATCTAAAATTATGACGCATTTGAGTAGATTTTGAATTTGCTTGATTTTTATTTATATGTATATAATAATATATGATTATTAAAAAAGAAAAAAAAGGCGGAGTTACAATCATTCATGTAGATAAAGATTTTGATGACGCAAGAATGGAGAGAATGATGGATAACAAAATTAATCCACTAGATATTAAAGATATTATAACGGAAGATACAGATGTTTATACAAAAGAAGGAAAACTTTTATTACGGTTTAGAAAACATAAACTAACAAAATCTAAAATAGATTCATTTTATGAAAATGTTATAAAATTTGCACATAACGTTTCGTCAAATAGAGGTTCTGCATCTTCCAGTAAACATAAAAATGTAAATGAAAATCCCAAGGTAATGTCTAATATATTAGGTTTTTTTGATAAATTAGCGCCTAGTCAAAAGGCTCATTTTAGACGACAAGGAATAAAATTACCCATAACAGTTCGTGAAACGCGTTTTAATATGGATTTTCCAGAAAACTTTAAAAAACTAGTTCCTCTTATAAAAGAAATTGATATGTATTATAAAAAATACGCACCCGAACACTATAAACTACAAAGAAAAAAAGCAAATCAAACGCCTTTCAAAATAAATGGAACCGCATTCACTACAGTAACTACGAATGTTAATTTTCAGACTGCTATTCACGTAGATAAAGGTGATGATAAAGAAGGATTTGGTAACTTAGTTGTGATTGAAAGTGGTAAATATAGAGGTGGCGAAACTTGTTTTCCACAATATGGAATAGGAGTAGATGTAAAAACAGGCGATGTTTTATTTATGAATGTTCATCAACCACATGCAAATTTACCTATAATATTAGAATCTCCAGATGCAAAACGTTTATCAATTGTTTGTTATTTAAGAAAAAGTATTTGGGACCAAACAAAACATAAAACAAAAAAATTTATGTTAAAACATAATAAAACGTTTAAAAAAACGCGTAAAATACATGGTGGTTTTGAAGATGATGAATATTAGTTGATTTTATTTTACAATTCAATGTAATGAGCCTATTTAACATAATATATAATTTTTATAATTATAATTATATATTGATAATATATGTATAAAATCGCTATACCATCTTATAATAGAATAGACCAATTATTAAACAAAACCCTTACTTTACTTGAAAAAGAACATATTGATTTCTCAATCATTACTGTATTTGTAGCAAATCAAGAACAATATAAGTTATATCGCGAGGCATTAGATAATTTTAAAAATGGCTTAGGAAAAAAAATAAAAGTTGTAAAAGGAATAAAAGGTATCGTTGAGATTAATAACTTCATTAATCGTTATTATAAACCAAGTGATATAGTCTTTTACATTCATGATGATATTGATAAATTCGTTTATTATGATAAATCGGTGAAAGATGCACTAGAAAAATGTGCGGAATATTTAAAAAAATCTCCCTATGGACTTTTATCTTTCAATCCCACAGGGAATGAATTTTATATGAGAGGAGAAGATGAATCTAGTAAAAAATTTAAAGAAGGATTTTATTACGCTGTTGGTCCTCTATTCATGTTCAAACCTAACCCTAAAATTGTTCGTTCCAAAGATACATGGGCTGTGGAAGATTACGATTATTCTATTAAATCTTATAAATTATATGGAAAAAATATTCGTTATGATAGATTCTCTTGTAAAACAAAGATAAATAATAATAAAGATGGTGGTGTCGGAATTCGTGATTATAAAACATATTTGAAATCTTTGATGAATCTATATAACAAAAATAAAGACTATATAAATTTAGTTGAAAAAACAAATAAGTCTTATTTGAAAACTTATGGTGTTGAAACAATCAAACATCCCCGTTTAGTTGATAAAACTCACCGAAATTTGACAGCTAAGAAAAAAACAACAAATAATAAAACCAAGAGGAAAAAACAATTTTAAAAAATATATATTTAATATATATTTAATATATAAAATATATTTCAATATGTCAAAACCATCACCTGTTTCTTTCTTTGGAAAAATGAGAGAATTGAATCCTCTTAAAAAAATACACCGTTATAATACACCAAATGATATTGGTTATCTGACTCCAACTGAAATTTATGATTCTGATCCAAGTGATTTTCCTGACCATATTTTAACAGATTATCCAGATGAAGCTAGATTATTACTTCCTTCGCAAAGACAAGCAGTTAATAGAATGTTAAGTATTAAAAAAATAGAAAAAGAAAATCCAAGAGCAATTGAAAGAAGAATGACAACGATTGAAGAGTTCAAAAAAGGTAACCCACAAGTAGATGATTTATTATTGAAACAAAAACATGATTTGTTGTTGCCCGAATTACATGAAAAAACGCAAAGATTGAGAAATGATATTGAAATTCAAGATAGAATGGATAGATTGAATGAAAAACCGATTGATATGAATTCAGAAGACAAGAAAAAGTTAAGACAATTAGAACGTCAAATAGAAGAGATTGAAAAAATGAAAGTTGGTGGTAAAAAATACAAACGTAAAACTTTCCGAAAAAATAAAACAAATAATAAAAATAACAAAAAAAATAAAAAAAATAAAAAAACAAAACGACATAGAAAAAAACATTCAAAAAAATCTAAAAGAAATTTTTAAACAAATAAACCACCGCGTCCACGTTTTTTTGTTTTTGTATTTGTTTTAATAAATGTATTAACTTTTCTTGATTTTAATTTATTTGATTTTGTTTTTTTTGATTTTTGATTTTTTAACATTTTTTCTTCTTGTTTTTTTTCTATCATATCGGCTGGTCTATATCTTAAAAACCACTCTTCAAACTCTGTGTCATTTCTTTTTTTGGTCATTTTTAGTTCTCTGAACTTTTCTGACTTTTCTGCTCGCATTTCTTCCACAGTTTCTTGATGTCCATAACAATTAATACTAAATCTACGTAATAAACCTTTTTGTTCTAATCTATTTTGTTGTTGTACTTGATATAGAAACTGAGCCATACAAACGATTCGTTCTGTGTCATAATAATTTCGTCCTGAATATAAAAAGGCTAAGTAGAAACTCAACATAGTATCTATAGTTGCTATTTTAATATGTTGTTTATCTATTGATATGGTATTATAACTATGGCAAGCAATTGGTTTATATATAAACGCAATCGTATCTTTACCTACTAAAATTTGATAATGTGGTGCGACAATTTCACCAATCTCATTTCTCTTAATAATTTTTACATTCTTTATACCTTCATCGTTTAAACGTTCCTTTAAAATATCCGCAGTTTTTTTTGGTTCTTCTGACAATACATCAAAATCAGGGATTCTACCTATTTTTTTTTGTAAATGTTTTGGCATATAATGCGAATATAATGATATTGCGTATCCACCAAAAAATACAACACCTTGATTTATAAAAGTATCCCTAGTTGTTTCGTATATTTTATTTTCATTCTCAGTATCCTCCATATTTCTTTGGAATGATGGTGTCTTATCGCAAATTTCTGTTTTAAGTGGATAATTATTATTTAATAAAGTAAGTCGTTTCAGAACTTTTTCCCATCTACTAACATCTCCAGCAGGTCTTGATAACTCTAAATACATAGCCATCCTTAAATAATTTGCAGGTGCATAGAGAATACCGGCTACCTTGATTGAGTCTTTTTTAACTGCTTTATAAATATCTCTATGTAAAAAAGTTATATCCGCTACAGGTATGAAATTTACAAATACTTTGAATGTTCCATGATGTTGACCAGACTTGGCTTCAACTTCTAAAAATCCTTCTTTAACATAGTCATCCGTCAATTCTTTACTATCCTTTAACGCATTTGGAGAGAAAAAATCATAATCTGGAATTTCTATTTCTGTATTATAAAATTGGTCTTGTTTTGGTAGTATATTATTAATAGCGGTTCCTCCGTAACAAATCAATTTTTTTCTTCTAATAAAATTTTCAACAATTCCTATAATTTGTTTCACTTCAGCTGAGTTTGCAACTGCTCTTCCAGAACGCTCTTCAGCTTTATCTACTGCTACTCTTAATATTGCTAATTCGCATTCTTGAAAACTCATAGATTTATCGCATATATTTTTCATAGGGTTATCTTATATAATATCTAGATTAATTTTTGACTAGATATTATTTATTATTTATTGTGTATTATTTATTGTTTATTATGTAACTTATTTATAATTTTATTTGGACTATCTATTATTTGTTCATCTACATGTTTTTTTTTAAAAAAACCATTCCAAAATTTACGTGTCGCATGAAAGTCTTTTTTATGCGCACCAGACCATTTGCTTTTTGAACATTGTTTATGATTATTATTCGCACCCATCGTGAACCAATCCTTATTGGTTTTTCTAAGAGTGCATTCGCATATCGCTTTTTTTGCATTCTTTGGGTCTACTACACATTTATGATTTAAACAATCAGACCATTCGTATTTTTTTGAGCATTCTGTAATTCTTTTACCATCCCTCTTCATTTCATTTATAGAGAATGTTGAATAAATACGTTTTGTTCCATGTGGTTTTAGTTTTTTACATGATTTTGTTGCAAAATTATATCCTTTTTCAACAACACATTTGCAAATTGTTTTACCCGGCTTATTAGGAATTTTTTTACACGGTGCTGAAGTACATAGTGCATACCTACTTTTACACATTGTTAGTATTTTTTTATTTTTGTTATTTTTTCTTGTTTTTGTCATTCAGTTTTTATTTGATTAAATTATATATTAATAAAATAATAAAATAATAAAATAATAAAATAATAAAATAATAAAATAATAAAATAATAAAAGCTAATTGATTTATTTTGTTAAATATTGAATCGGTTAAATCTTGAATGAATAATAATCACTGCTTACGTCGCGACTAGCATAAGATAACGCGGGATTTTGAGGTGGAGGTGCTTTAACAACTACCGGTATATATCTTAATCTTTCGGGTTTTAAACAGAACGCATAATTAGAATTATCAAAAAATACATTATTTTCTTGTAAATTTGTATCATTCTTCTGATACATCATACCAATCATTTGACATCCAGTCTCTCTACACACAATCGCACTTGGATTAGGTGGGTCGTCTCCAATGTCTGGCATAGAAATTGTCATATTTTGTTTATTATATTCTTGAAGTTCTGGTAAATCGGGTGTATTTTTTACATCATAGTATTTTAATGCACGCATAAAAATAGAATTACTCGTCATATTTATAAATTCATGTAAATCTTTACAATCTAAAAATGACGTATTTGATTTATCTACAATCAAAACAATCGTATTCTTCTTTGTTAAATCTAGTAGAGGTGTATTTCCAAAATTTGTGCCATTTTTCTCAAAACTATAATCAGGTCCTAAGAAAAACTGTTCGTAATTTTTAAATATATTTGCCAAGTTTTGGTACATTTCCTGGTTTGTGCTTTTAAAACGCAAATGCATTATGATTGGGTCTTTTGGATTTGGCGAACCACTTCCAGCAAATGCATAATTAGTAATAATATTCATTACATCTGTCATTGATACAACATTATATGTTTCCTTAACATGATTACTATCAACTGTTGATGTTGCTACGATTGGTTGATTATCCACAGAAAATACTTCAAAGTCTAAACCTCTTACACCTTGTTTTATTACATCTTTTAGGGCACAAATTGAAACATAATCATTTTTGAATGTTCCTGGACTACAGCAATTATATGCCGTTTTAATATAATAATCTTTAAAGGTATATTTGCAATTTGGGTCATTTGGATTTAACGATTTAATACTTGCGTTCAACGTTGAAAACTGACCATCCATGGCTGAACAATTTCTACTTAGTAAATTTCTCATGTAAAAATAATAACATAATATTCCAATCATTAGTATTATTATCATGCTAAATAATAAAATTGCAGCAGCATTTTCATTCATCATTTTAATCATATTAGTCATAGTATTTGTTGTATTAGCATCCATCTTTGTCTAATCTAATATATTATATTATTTTTAAAAATAAACAAATCAAATTAAACAATTCAAAATTAACCAAATAAATAAAATAAAATATAATCAAATACAAAATAGTTAAAAATATAATAATTTATATGTATAATATATCTAAATAATGGCTGGAGGATTAATGCAATTAGTTAGCGAAGGGCAACAAAATATTATATTAAATGGTAACCCTACTAAAACATTTTTTAAAGCCACTTATGCGCGTTATACTAATTTCGGTATGCAAAAATTTAGAGTAGACTTTGATGGTTCTAAAACGTTGCGTTTATCCGAAGAATCAAATTTTACATTTAAAATACCACGTTATGCTGATTTATTAATGGATTGCTATTTGAGTGTTGAACTACCTAATATTTGGAGTCCTATTATGCCACCTACCGTTGATGAAACAGGACAAATGACAAATGATGGTGACTGGGTCCCTTATGAATTCAAATGGATAGAAAGCTTAGGAGCTCTTATGATTTCTCGTATTACTATAACTTGTGGCAATCAAACATTACAGGATTATACGGGTGATTATATAAAATTAATAGTTGAACGTGAATTAACTGGAACCAAAAAAATTTTGTTTGACAGTATGACTGGTAATATACCAAATTTGAATGACCCTGCAAACTCTGGTGCACGTGTTAACTCTTATCCAAATGCATATTACGCTGGACCTGGTGGAAGTGCGGAACCATCCATTCGTGGTAGAACATTATATATACCATTGAATAGTTGGTTTAATTATAAATCACAAATGGCTTTTCCTCTAGTTGCACTTCAATATAATGAATTACATATAAATGTTACTATGCGTCCAATTCAAGAACTATTTCGCATTCGTGATGTATTTGATGCTGAAAATAATTACCCTTATGTTGCACCTAATTTTAATTTATGGTATATGCAATTTTACCGTTTTTTACAAACACCACCATCGGTGGGTCTTGGAATTGCTGATTATACAGATACACGCACTCTATGGAACGCCGATATTCATTTAAATTGTACTTATTGTTTTCTCTCAAATGAAGAATCAAGAGTTTTTGCTTTACAAGAACAAAAATACTTATTCAACCAAGTAAGAAGACAAAAATTCTATAATGTTACTGGAACAAATAAAGTACAATTAGATTCAGTAGGTATGGTCGCTAATTATATGTTTTATTTTCAAAGAAGTGATGTTAATCTAAGGAATGAATGGTCTAATTACTCAAATTGGCCATATAATTATTTACCTTATGATATAACTCCTGCACCGACTGATGGAACATACCCTATCGCACGTTATAATCCAGATGGTTCTTATGTTATTAATAATATTGGTCCAGGTGTTAACGCTAGTGGCGATTTGACTGGTTGGTATATAACTGGAAATTATAATTTAGAAAATCGGAATTCTATTTTAACTTCTATGGGAATCTTATTGGATGGAAATTATAGAGAGAATGACCAACCTGTAGGTGTTTTTAATTATGTTGAAAAATGGAATCGCACCGGTGGCAATTTAAGTGAAGGTGTATATTTTTATAGTTTTGGTATGTCAAATTCTCCACTGGATTTTCAACCCGCTGGTGCAATCAATATGAGTCGGTTTAACTTAATAGAATTGGAGTTTTCTACCATTCTACCTACATTAGACCCTTATGCACAATCACTTGCAATCTGTGATCCTGTTAGTAATCAAATCGTTGGTATCAATAAGCCAACTTGGAGAATTTATAATTATAATTATGATTTGACGTTGTTTGAAGAGAGAATAAATCAAGTAACTTTTGTGGGTGGAAATTGCGGTCTTATGTATGCCACGTAGGATTGAATATTTCTATTATAATTTTATATTGTTTTATATTATATGAAAAAACCAATTTATAATATAAAATCATTAATAAAATGTCTTGTGATATTTTTTGTGATATTAGTTGTTTTATTAATTATATACGCATATCATTCAGGTTCATGTAAAATAGATTCAAAAAAATATGAGTGCGATGAAAATTTTTGTTTGAAAAAAGAATTTGACATACAATTAAAACCAGAGGTGATGTCGGAAATAAATGGAATGTTAAAGAACAAAGATATTCAAAAACGTGTAGAAATCAAATCATTTGCCGAAAATATCGGTAATTGTGCGTTTCCAAATAAAGCAGGTGTCACCGTTCCAAGTAGTAATATTGAGAAAACATCTCCCAAAGTAATATCTTTCTATCAAAACGAACTATGCAATAAGATTTCTGATTTACTTGGATTCAAAGTATATCCAACTGATTTATCTTATCCAACATCATGTGTTTTACTTATTTATGAAAAAGAAGGAGATTGGATAAATTGGCATTACGATTATAATTATTATAATGGTCGTTTTTTTACAGTGCTAATTCCAATCACACATGATTTAACATGCACTAAATTTGAATATAAAGATGAAAATAATAAGGTTGTTAAGGTGAATCTGAATAAAAATGCCATTTGTTTTGAGGGAAATTATTTATATCATAGAGCATCCAAGCTATGTAAAAACCAGAAACGCGTTATTTTATCATGTCAATTTGTGACTGATAATGATATGAGTTTTATAAATCAACTTCGCATTAAATTGAAAGATTTTGCTTATATCGGAAAATTGTTTTAGACCTAGGTGGGTCTTTAAATATATAATTTGTTAAATATATATTTAAAAAGAGGGCTTAAAGACCACCGCGTCTCGTGTGTCGCCTTTGTTTTCTTCTTTTTTGTTTTCTCGTCTTGCCTTTTTTTTTACATTTTTGGTTTCTTGTCTTTTGATTCTTTCTCTTTCTATTTTTTTTTGTTTTTCTTTTTGATATGCTTCCTCCGGTGGGGAGCATAAAACCCACATTAATGTGTTCTTCATTAAATATATGAAAATTATTATCGCTACCTTTCAGGAACTTTTTAAAAACTCCATAATTTTTTGGAATTTTATCTCTAAATATTTCAGGAACTTGAACAAGTTCATATGTTTCGCCATTATATGACCACAAATTTTTTGTTTCATCTAGTGGGGTTATTTTATTGGGATTGAAAGAGGATGATGAAGATGAGGAAGAGGAAGATGATGATGAGGATGAGGATGAGGATGAGGAAGAAGAGGATGAAGTAGGAGAAACGCCAATATCACACGCGTTATCAGATTCTTCAACAGGGTCATCATCTGCATCAAATGCTTCTTGTGATTCGCCAAATGAATCCCCTAAGGTAGCGTTATCCATTTCATTATTTGTGGCCACGTATGCAGGTGTCTCTGAAAACTTCGTCGGTGTGCCTTGTGCAACTACTAGATTAGTTTTAGATGGCGTTGAAGGGTTTACAGATCCTGAATTTTTAAGTGGCGATGGTTCTGCTGGTTGTGATAGTGTGTATGATTGTGATTGTTGTGTCTGAGCAGGTGTTTGTGTTTGATTTTGAACTTCTATAAATTTTTCATTATCAAATATTTTTGCATTGGGTGTATCTCTAAACATTGTTGATCTTTCAATAAATTTTAATAAAATCAATAATTTTTTTGCTTGTTGTCTTTCCTTATATAATGGTTCTGATTGTGTCACTTTGCCGTATTTATTCGAAAATGCATCTCTGAATGTAGCATATTTGCTATTCTCACTTTCTCCATCAACATCAAGGTAGCTATAAGAAGTATCTTCAAAAAAGCTTTTTAGTTTTATTCTTAATAATATCATATATTTTTTTATGATTAATGGTCCTATTGGACTTATTGCGTCTGTTAAATAACTTAATATTATTTGTTTTTTTATAATAGTTTCGTTTTTAGAACGATTGCTTTGAAGTTTTAATAATATACTTACTCCTCTGGGACATTCTATTCCTTCTAATAATTGTTCCAACGCACTTATTATTGAAAATATCTTTTCTAAAACTTCACCATTTTGAACGTCATCTTTTTCATCTATATCTCCCTTTGAATTCTTTAATTTTCTTCTACTCTTGCCAGCTTGATCAATAATTTGTGCACCATAATTTTTGTTAATATTATTAATTGCATTTAATAATTTGACGGTAAATTCATCTATCATATTTTGAACTTTTTCACCAAGAAATAAAATTTGTGGATTCTTACATAATTCTCTTAGTAATTCACAGTGTTCCTCATCTATAGTTCCGGGACGTTCAAACAACTCTATTATTCGCTCTTGTTTAGGTTTTTCAAGTTCAATTTCCTGTTGAAAACAAATAAGTGCTGCTTCTAAAATTTTCTTTGTTTTTTCGTCAATTGTTGAAGTTGGTAAATTTAAAGAAGCATCTTCAATATATATTTTCTTTCTATTAACATTATTATGCTGTGCAAAAATAAAATCATGTGCAATCTTTTTTATACAATCAGAAAGGCTAGTTGGTATTGCATTTGTCATTTTAATAATTTCAACTTTTCTATTATCTATCAGAAAACCAAGACCTGTTCCAGCCGCTGCAGATGGTGCTAGCCTAACCGAACTACCACCATTTCTTAATGCATTTCTATAATTACAACATAAATCATTTGATACCATGCATATATTTTCACCAGGATATTCTCTTGATAATCGTTCAACAACTTCAAGTGCAACCCCGTCACCACAAGTTTTTGCATATTCTGTATGACAATTTGCTATAGTTATATCATTTGGGTCTCTTTCATCAAATAGCAATAATAAATTAGGAACTGGATCTTGGGCTCTTCCTGTGATTGCTGTTATCAAGCTTGATATAGGCTTACAACGATTTTTTACTCCGTATAATTTATTTGTAACTTGGTCTGCTGTAACTGGTCCTCTTTGAAGTGAAAATGTTGGTTCAAAACCACCTGTTGTTTTTTTCATAAACATATGTAAAAGAAATACCTTACTTCCATTAGAAAATGACTTATAATTTTTTACTCTTAATGCTTTTAGTAAATTTAGTAAATTTGAAAATACGGTTGATGAAGTTAAATTATAACTTGAAAAAAACTTCTGCAACAGAGATTGTGATGAAAACAACTTTTCTAAAGCTTCACTGGTTGAACCGATCGCACCATCTAATTCATCTTTTGTGACAACTAACGTGAAAGAATTTGGAAAATAATTACTGAAAAATCGTTTATTATTCCATTTATTAGGGTCTCCTAACAACCCAAGATTTGTTGGTTTTGATTCATTTGATAGTAGGTCATCTTGTACAGTTCCAAATAATAATACTTGAGGTAACGTACTTCCTAAATCAAATATTTTGCTAAGTTCTGCTTTATAAAGAAAGCATTTATCAGGTTGAGTATTATCAGGTTCTTTACCTCTATGTGTTTCTATTACGCCAACATGTAAATGTTCAGCAAATAATTTCTCTTGTATATTTTGGAGAGATTTTCCCATAGATTCAGTTGTGCTTGAAAAATCATATCCTAGAGCTCGTTTAAGTTCTGGTGGTAATTGTTGTAGAACGTCCTTCATTTTATTTTTAATTGCTAGTTGGCTGGTTTGTTCCCATCTGTCAGAATCTGTCATCAAACTATTCAATGAAGCAACATCATATTTAATAACTCTATTATTTATAATAAAACAATTAGGAGCTCCAGTTTTAAAACTGTCAAAATATTCAACTTCTGGATTTGTCATACCGGGTTTTCTAGCAAGGTCATGGTCCCCGTCATATACCGCCAATATTGTATCAAATAGTGCAAATTGTTGAAGAACAGGAACATCTACTAAATCATAATATTTTGTTCGTGTTTGTGTTTTTGTTCCTTCGTTTTCACACTTTTGCTTAACCATAAATGTTATTTTTTCTTCCGGTGATAGCGATTGAAAATTTCTTTGTTGTTCTTCTGCTTGTGCTCGTTGCAATAATTGTTGTTGTTGTGCTTCTGCTTGTTGTTGTGCTTCTGCTTGTGCTTGTGCTTGTGCTTGTTGCAATAATTGTTGTTGTTGTTCTCGTTGTTGTTGTTGTTCTCGTTGTTGCTGTTGTTCTCGTTGTTGTTGTTGTTCTCGTTGTTGTTGTTGTTCTCGTTGTACGGTTGTTTGTTTGTTTTCAGGGTTTGGGGGTGGTGGTGAATATTCTTTTCTTTTTCCTTGATTTTTTTTTGGGCCGCCACCATTTATTTCGTCTAATTCATTATTCATATATATTAAATGTATATATTTTTCATTAAATTTATCTTTTTTAAAATAATATATTTAAAAAGAGGGCTTAAAGAAAATCTCCAAAAATCGAGGGTCAAAAGTGTTCGCAAATTTCAAAAATGGACAAAATAAATGTCCAATTTTCGAATTTGGGGGGATTTTGGGCGGTAAAAAACCTCCTTTTTTCAAAATCAGAGCATCTTGCTCATAAATCCAAAAAAAATAACGAAAATGTTGTTACCATAATTTTTTTATACTATTTTGGAAAAGGATTTAGGAGAATTTTCTGTCATTAAAATATAGGACAAAATGAATGACATAAAAGTCTCAAAATTCTCGTTAAAAAACAGATGCAACTGTTGTGACTATGTATGCAGTAGAAAAAGTGATTTTAATAAACACTTATTGTCTAGAAAACATAAAACGAATGACAAAATGATGACAAATAATTCGCAAAATTCTCAAGAAACTTTTGTATGCGATTGTGGTAAGGAATATAAACATCGCCAAGGATTATGGGTACACCGAAAAAAATGTACTTTTAAATTAGATACAGAAGAACCAAAAAAAGACAACGAAGACAGTGAAAAACATGATGAAAACCTAGAAGAAAAAATAAAAGAAACCAAAAATTTAAGCCAATTGGAAGTTATCACTGAATTATTTCAAGAACAGTTAAAAGAAAACAAAGAGCTAAAAGAATTACTAATAGAACAAAATAAAAAACTAATAGAACTCGCAGAAAAGAGTCAAAATCAAGTGACCAATATCACCAATAACAATACTACAAATAATAATAATTTCAACCTCAACTTTTTCTTGAATGAAAAATGCAAAGATGCTCTCAATATTATGGATTTCATCAATCAGTTACAAGTTAAACTGAGTGATTTAGATATGGTTGGTAGGATTGGTTATACCGAAGGAATATCTAAAATATTCATTAGAGGGCTCAAAGAATTGGATGTGTTTAAACGTCCAATTCATTGTAGTGATTTAAAGAGAGAAGTATTATATGTGAAAGACCAAGATTCCTGGGAAAAGGACACGAGTGAAAAAGATAGAATGAAAAAAGCTATAAAATTTATCGCAGCTAAGAATTTAAAACAACTGAATGAATGGAAAGAAGAATACCCCGAGTCAGATGATTATGACTCAAAGAAACACATGGAATATCATAACATAATAATAAATGCAACTGGTGGCTCAACAGTGGAAGAAGATGATAAGAATTTCAATAAAATTATTCGTAATGTAAGCAAAGAAGTTGCTATCAATAAATTAGAAAACTAAATTAGAAACATTATAAAAATTCATTCGCAGCTAAAGGTCCATCATCTATAAATTCACCTGATAACGTCGGTCTTTTAGGATAATTAGGTGTAAATTGTGATGCAGTTGGAGTATATCTCTTATCAAATAACTTTGAACCTTCATCAAAAGTATCTCTCCATGTGTTTACACCTTGATAATAAGATGGTGGTTTAGAATCCTTTGTATTTATAACTCTAGCTTTAGTTCCTATATCGGTTGTTAGAATAGAATAATTGGGAGTAACAGCTGATGTTAATTTTCCAGCATCATTATCACCATGCATATTTACAAATTTCATATTTTGAACTTTGAAAAGGTCGGCAGCTTCTCTAGTAGAAAGCGCATATTTTGGTTTTTGTTCTTTATTTGATTTTAAAGTAACCTTATTAGAAGTATCTTTATCTTTGCTATATGTTTTTTTCTGCAAATTACCAATATCGTCATAAATTGTAGTTTCATCCGAATCTTCAAATAATAAATAATTTGTGTCTTTTTGTTTATTTTCAAGATAATTATTAAAAGTTGGTCTACATCCATAACAATCTATATCAGAAGTACACTGTTCACCTGTTAAATAACATCTATCATTTGGTCCACACATATTTTTACATGTTATGGTTGAAGTTAAAGGGACTTCAACTGGATAATTAGTTGAAGAATTATATTTTTCAAAATTGGTACTATTTGTCATATTTTCAATTATATAACCATCACTTAATAAATAATTCCACCAACGAATAATTCCTATAAATAATATTAAAATAATGAATGATAGAATGATTAGTTTTTGATTATTCATATTTATATAAAGGTAGATAATTATTATAGGTTTTAGCAATTTATTTTATAAATTTTTATATCATTTTATTATAGTATTATGCCTGCAACTTCAAAAATAGATGAAAAGAAAAAACAACAACAAAAAGAACAATCATCGTCATCAAGCACTGGGTCAAAATTTGCTAATTTTTTTATGTCTATTTTTACTATATTAATTTATTTTGGAATATTGATAATAATTGGTTCATTAGGTTTATATTCTGGAAAGGTAGCACAAGCAAATATATTACCAACATGTTCATATTTCAAACCATATACAAATATGGATGTGCCTATTCAAGAAATATCAATTGATATAAATGTTGTTAAAACAGATAAAGGTGCTTGGTCTACAAAAATTAAATTCCCCTTGCAAGAAAATTTCAAAATAATAAATGACACCTTTGAAATATTACATAAATGGACGAATGGTGAAAATACAAATATATATAAATTATATATTGCTACAATTTTACAAGAGTTAATAGCATGTAACTTCACTATTACAAATAATATAAATAATTTTATGAACTCTATATTGACCGAAACAATTTATATATTATTATCACCTTATATTTTATTTTTTACTACTCTACTTACGTTTGTCGTAAATGGACTTTATATGTCACTTTTATGGTTTTATAATATATATTTATTATTCAGTGAAAAGGATGATAAAAATAAAGAAACTGATGCTGAAGGAATACATAAAGTGAACTGGAAGAATGGAAATATTTGGACATTTTTTAATATTTTATGGTTTATATTTTATATTTGGGTTTTTATAGTGTTATTTTTTATAGCAGGTTCGTGGTTAATTATTCCTATAACATCTTGTTTAATATCTTTATTTTGTTTATTTTTTCCCTTATTTATGAGGTCAAAATATACGAAAAATGACCAAAAATATAATTTATACGAAACAATCAAACATGTATTGAAATTTAAATTAAATATTATTATGGTCATATTGTCTCTGATAGTAATTTTATCTGCAAGTAGTAATTTCGGTGGTTATGCTGCATTTGTAGCTCTAGTTGCGTGTATTATATTATATTTCTTTACTCCTATTTATCATCAATATTTACCAAAATCACCAGATAATTCCACATATGGATTAGGTGATTATGTTCAAGCTGTAAAAAAATGCATACCGACAGCAAAAGGCGAACCGATTCATGAACCTACGATGTGGGAGAGAATATGGAAAATATTATAGAATACTAATAAGTTGAAAATAATTTAATTGAATATAAATTTAATTTTGAATATAAATATAATTGCAGTTATTATATTTATAATAAGTTTTTGGATAAGAATGGGAAAAAATAAAAAACCACAATCATCAAACTTACTACCTTTTGTAAGTATTTGTACACCAACATTCAATAGACGTCCATTTTATCCGATGATAATAGAATGTTTTAATAATCAAACATATCCAAAAGACAGAATGGAATGGATAATAATAGATGATGGAACAGATAAAATAGAAGATTTGGTGAAAAATATACCACAAGTAAAATATTTCAAATATGATACTAAGATGAATTTGGGTAAAAAACGTAATTTAATGCATGAAAAATCCAAAGGAGAAATTATTATATATATGGATGACGACGATTATTATCCAGCGGAAAGAGTATCGCATGCTGTAGAAACTTTACAAAAAAATCCGAAAGCATTATGTGCTGGTTCAAGTGAGATGTATATTTATTTTAAACATATACATAAGATGTATAAATTTGGACCTTATGGAGCGAATCACTCAACAGCGGCTACTTTTGCATTCCGTAGAGAATTATTAAAACAAACTAAATATGATGATAATGCGGCATTAGCTGAAGAAAGACTCTTTTTAAAAAACTATACGATACCATTCGTACAATTAGATTCTATGAAAAGTATATTGGTTTTTTCACATATACATAACTCTTTTGATAAAAAACAATTACTAGAACAACTACCAAATCCTTATGTGACTTTATCTGAAAAAACGATTGATGATTTTGTAAAAGAACCGAATATTAAACAGTTTTTTATGGATGAGATAGATACTATATTAGGAATATATGAACCTGGAAGACCTGAACATAAACCAGAGGTGTTTAAACAAATGGCGGAAATAACAAAGCAACGAGAAGAAATGGCGAGACAAAAACAACAAAATAATCAAATATACGAAAATAAATTATCAGAACAAAGCCAAATTATTAATAATTTACTTCAAGAAAATAACATGATGAAAACAAAAATAGAGTATTTGGAAAATAAAATGAGAGAAATAATTCAAAAATCTATAGCAGAAAAAAAAACGCAATTGTAATCCAACAACGATTCAACTAGATTCTAGTTATCAAATTAAATAATAAAAAAATTGACTTAAAAGTATATATTAAATATATATAACAATACAGTCAAGGTAATAGCTATGAGCAAGTACGACTATGAGCAGGATTTCTATGGCGAGAATGATTATAGTGAATTGCCATCCAAGTCAAATAATAGAGACAAGGTAGCGGATTATATGGCAAGTATGGATATTGATAAGGACGATAAGTTGTGTTTTGTTAAGAAAATGCCAAATCCAGAAGCAACTGGACCCCGAATGATTAAATTTCTCGTTTTTGGTTCTGGGCAAATTGGAACAACTATTAGAAACGCTGTGACCGGAGAAAAATATTACGGGCATCGGGTTGGTTCAAGTGATGAAGATTTGTATTTCAAGACTAAAAATTGCACAGGTGAATTTGGTCCTGAACCTGTGACGTTATTTTACGAAAACGTAGAACAATATGAACGACACATGGGAAATAGAGTTGATAAGGAAATAAAGCAAAAAATTTTAACCAAACAATTTAATGCAGGAAAGCGGGTTGAGAAGCAAACACCTCTTTCAAGATTTATTACTGTCAATTAAGTTAAAATAATAACTATTATTAAGAAAACAAAGAGTATAAAGATAATAAGATAAATATAACAAAATATAAATAAGATGAAGATATTCTTATTTATTTTTTTAATTATGAATATAAATTGTATTGTTTTTAAAAGAAACAATAAAATTTTATTAAATATAATTACGCGTTTGAAAAGTACAAATAATATTTACGATGGCAACGATTATAGATACAACATAACAAATAATTTGCCAATCAAAAAATTAAATTTAAGAAATTACGAAGTAGCATCACCTTTTATGACAAATGACGAAGAGATAATTGTATTATCTAATATTGGAAAAAATATGCATAAATTAAAAATATTGAAAAAATTATTGAAAAAGGACGTTTCTGAAATAGAAAAATTAAAAGAAATTGAATCATATGAAACGTGTATAGGCAAAAAGGAAGAAGAATCAAAATATAAATTAAATCTAAAAGCTGGTGGTTTGTTCAAAGACTGGGATAATATATTCTAATCGTCATTATCAGAATTATTATCAAGAGATTTATCGTCACATACTTCATCTACTTCAACATCAACTTTGGTATATTTATCTAAGTACCTATAAATGCGATTAATATCCAATTTTGTGATATCGTAATTTTCAAATAAAGAAACCAACTCATTATCATTGTATTTTGTTCTTAAATCTAAGAAAAATGCAAACATATCTTTTTTATCCATACCGAGTTGTTGACATAGATTTTGAATAAATAAAGAGTTATTATATTCAGTTGAATATTTAGTTAATACTTTAGTAAATCGCACTTCTTGTGGATTATATTTTGGTTTTTTTTTAATAGAATCATGATAAATTTTATTATTATGGAATGTTTTTATGATGGAACTCATTTCGTTGAACTGCCAAATTTGTTTCTGAAAAGTGATTCTATCAATATAATCAGCGAAACACATATTATTTAATAGTTTTAAATATAAAGGAATAGAAATATTAGGTTTTAATTTTCCTAAAACATCTACAATATTTTCATGCCATAATAAACCAACTATTGTTCTATCAGTTTCATTCATAACAGATAAATGTTCGTTTAAATTATAATTATTATTGATTAATTTTTGTGTTATGTTTTTGGTGTCATCATTATATGTTTTTATTTGAAATACATTTTGAATTATATTATTTTTTAAAATACTATTATCATTTTTATAAATGGTGTAAATACTTTTTAATTTTCGTAAATCGTTCTGAACAAACTGTATTATGTTTTTTTGCAAAGAGTCATCCAACGATGGCATTATTTTTGTAATAATATTACTCATTTGCGGAATATTTGGCGTTTTCAATTCAATCGTATTACATACTTTCATAAGTTCTTTTATTTTTTTATCAATATAATAGTTTCCAATACAAATAATAGGGTTCAAAGTAACTTCTTCTAACTTCTGTTTTTTTGTTTTTTTTGGTCTAATAAGTTTTATTAAAGTATTTATTCCACCCTTATCACCATTGTTCATTCCATCAATTTCATCCATAACAATCGCTATTTTTTTTATATTTTTATTGAACATACTCATAATATTTTTATCTGACATATTATGTTTGGTAATGGTATCAATAATGGATTTATTACGAATATCACCCGCATCATAACGAACTATATCATAATTCATTTCTTTTAATATATCTATCGCAAATGTGGTTTTACCTGTTCCAGGTTCACCGTATATATAAATGCCTTTTTTAAAAGAATGATTATGCTTATTCAATTCAAAATCATTCAATATTTCTTTCATTCGTGTAACATTTTGTTGTCTGTTTAAAATTTCATTCATATTTAATTCATCCATATTATATTTGTAATAGTATTCTTTTTATACCGATTTTAACTCAAACCCAAAAAAAATACAAAATACAAAATACAAAAAATGTCTCTTGATTATTTTAATAGATTTATATGTTTTTTAATCAAGTCTCTACATTTAGTTGATTCATTATCTAGACAAAATTTATCTATAAAACAACAATAATTTGGAAAAATTTTATTAGAATATTTGTATTTTTTCATTCTGAACCATCTTAGAGCATTTTCTTTTAATATTAATTTAAAAACAAACTCATTATCGTTTCTTAACACATGTCTAATATAATTATCATACAAATTTTTAGACATAATCCATTTTTTAACATTTTTGTGATATTTTATATAGTATGTTTTGTTTAAAAAACATAGAGTGTTGACTGATATAAATTCTTTAATAATGATTTCAGTTTCCTCAGGTAACAATTTAATATATGACAAATTTAATTCGTGATGATTGTTTGAAGTCATTATATAATATAATATAATATAATATAGATAAAAGTTAGTTTTTTCTAGTTTTTTTATATTTTCTATTTTTTGGTTTTCTATTTGATTTTCTATTTTTTGATTTTCTATTTTTTGATTTTCTATTTTTTGATTTTCTATTAAATTTGCTTATAGATTTTCCACCATATCCTAAGTTTTCACTCCAGGTTGAATTTAAACTTTCATCGTAAACAAGAGGTTTTTTTTCGTTTCTCTCTTTTATATAAATTTCAATGTGGTTTTTCAAACTTTGATTAAATGCATTTTTTCCTTCGGCATCTGTATTATAATACTCATATAGTTTATAATATTTTATGTAAAATATAGCCATAGAAATCATATTAGTGTTTCTGCATAATTGCTTCAATTGATTTTGTTGATACCTACGAGATGTTAATGTTCCATAAATAGTATCATTCTGACCACGTATATCATTTCCATAAAATAATAAATAAAAATCCCAAAACAAAGGTATACTTTCAATCTTGAAACATCCTTTTAAAGAATTTCTATTTTGTTCGTTATCCACGATATCAGATTTTGTGCACTCTGGATAATTTTCTCTGGATATTTTAGATAAACTCATGCTACTAGCGGAAGCGGAATCACAGTCACCATTCCCGTTACCAGATGTATTAATTTCACTAGAACAAGGTAAAATAACGATTTGAGATAAATTTGGCATGTATTTAAATCCAGATGCGTTGTTAATTCCAGCAATTATTTCAGTAATGGTTTGACGAGTTCTGAATAAATCACTAGCAAACCATACGTTTATATCTTCTTTGAATCTTTCCTTTAATATACCAAATAATTCTTTACCCGCTTTAAAAGCTTGATTTTCACCAGAACTAGTAACATGTGTATCTTTTTTTAAACCGAATGTAGAACTAATTTTAGTGAATCCTAAATTATAAGATTTATTATGTTCGCTTTGTCCATGCCTTACAATATAAAAAACGTATTCATCTTCACCTATATCATTTATTTTTAAATTTAAATTGTCGTAAAATAAATCGTTAGCACCTCTATAATCAAAAATAGGAAAATCATAATTATCAAAAACTTTATAACCAGCTTTATTTGGTGTTTTATTGTATGCATCAAATGTAGTATAATAAGGGTTTGTTTGAGATACTTTTGTTTGTTCAGAATTACTTAATTCTCCTGAATATACAAGTTCTATCTTCCAATTATTTTTATTTATAGATAAACGAAGAATAGCACAATTTTGAAAACGAATTTTAACTTGATTATTGTTTTTTACTAATTTATCTAACAAACATTGTATTCTATTGTTATGTGACACTATTAAGGATACATATTTCGTCATATATATTATTTTATATTATTTTATATTATTTTATTGTAAATTAACATTCTTGATTTTTTTCATTTTTAATATAATTTGTAAATAATTTATTAAATAAAAATGTTTTTTGATTTTTCAACTGATGCCATAATGATACAGCATCCGAAGCAGAATTCTTTTGATTAAAAGAATATTTTTCTGGTAAAAACGTGCGTTTTATTTTCCATTTGTAATGATTTAATATTACATATGATAACCATAAATCTTCTATATTATAAACAGTTACATCATTTGGAAGATCAGTTGGAATATTCCATAATTCAGTATTTTCATTAAAAATATTTACATCAATTATACATCCACAAGTTGCTCCAAAATGAAAATTATCTAATTCTTTAGGTACATTATATTTACATTCATGACTAAGTATTAGAGAACCATTCCAATAATCTAAATTATAATTATTCCATTTTTTGACATACCAAGAAAAATATCTCTGCGGTGTTCTCAAATTATACATTTTTTCTACCCAATCTTCATCAAATAGTTGGTCATCATCAATCATAATAACATAATCCAAAATATATTTTTTTAACAAAACATCTCTTATAGTTAAAAATCTCTGAAATCCATAATATTTATTATCATGTTCATATACATTATAACGGAATTGTAAGTTTTTAGATTTTAACATTTGGTTATGCATATTTTTATTTTCGGTATTATTATTTATTACGTGTAATACAATTCTATTAGAAACTGTTTGGTTGTTTAAATTATTTATTTGCTGTTCAAAATTATCAACTCGTTTATAAACACACATTACTATGTGTATATCTTCTATAATTTTTGGTTTGGGAACAATATTACTTAAATAATTTATTTGAGTCATTTTTGTTTTATAATCAACAGTTTTATATGAGTTATTTTCGTGTTCCATATAATTATAAATAATTTTTTCGTTGAAAACACATCTATCAAATCCTGCCATTTCTGTGCAATTGTATACGAGTGGTCTATCTGTTCCTTTTGTCAACCATTTGTTGTCCATCTTAAAATCAGATTCTACAAAATTTAATAATAAATGTAATTTAAAGCATCTTAAATGATTATATATCCATTTTTCCTTTCTTATATTCAACCAAGAATTGTAATTTTCTGGAATAACAAAATCACAAAATTTTCCTTTAGCGTTTCCAAAGGTAATCCAACACTTTTTTTTTTGAAATAAGTCATTTATAATGCGTAAAGCATCATTTTCTATATAATCATCACCGTCTAAAATACAAAAAATATCGTTGTAACTATATTTATGAATATTATTTTTAATATATTTTATTAATATCCATTTACTAAACGCAGGACCATTATTTTCTTTAAAAATGAAAATTGTATAATTTTTTTTTTTTTCAATAAATTTATAAAGTTCTTTAAGGTCGCTTGAAAATCCATCAACGATAATTATAATTTCAATATTATTATAATTTTGTGATTCTAAAGAAGTTAGACATTTTATGAAATATGGTTTATATATTTCACAATAAGGAACTCCTATTATAAATTTATTGCAAATTTCCATAAAATTAAAACTATATATTATATATTATATATTATATATAATATAATATATATTTTTAGTGTAATATAACGTCAATTATAACGTGAATTATAATGTAAAATATTTGTCTGTTATAATAAATTGAATTATTAGTCATTTCCCATTAATATGTTATAAGATGGGTCGCATGGATTCATAGAACCAGACGTAATTCCATCCCATAAAATTCCATTACTATTAGCCCATCTATATTTTGCACAAGCCGAGTCTTTACCTACATATGGTGCGACACTAAAATTCATTTCTTTAATTTTACCGTTTCCATATTTTTCTCCTAAATTTGTACATTTAGAACCGTTTTCGCCCAAGTCTGTCCAATAATCAGGACAAATTGCTGTCTTAGGTGGCCATTGAAGGGAATTTTTTGATTTAGATATGGATATTCCTATTAAAGTTATACAAATAATAAGCAATATAACTGCAATTATTAAAACGGTTGATTGAAAATTCATTATTATAAAATAATACTATATAATATTTTATTTTATTTTATAATAAAATATTGAATTAGATTCTTAATCTTAAACTGTTGCAACAATAAGTGAAATTATTAATGCTGCAAAAAGTAAATAAATTAAAATTAAAATTGTGTTGACATAGGTAGCCCCTCCTTTTTGTATAAATTTCATTATATAATAATATAAGAATTAAAATAAAAAATTAATAGAATCTATAACTATAATTATATTATTATATATTATTAATAAGAATGAATACTAAACCATCAAATGGAAGAGTAGATATAAATGGTCCTAAAACAACAGATTTATTTCAAATGTATGATAAAATACCAGTCAATCAGTGTGTGACATTTAGGAACCCAACTGAAGGTTTATGGGATAATACTAACTTATCTCAAACCTTTTTCTCTCAAAACAATATGAGAATTATTCAAAATGGAATAAGAGCAGGGGTTTATCATAAATCAAATGGTCAATATATTATAAGTGACCAAGATGGTGATACACTTAAGATAATAATGCGAAGTGTATTTTTACAACATGCAGCGAATCAACCTACGCATGTTTCGCAACAAGTGAACGAATTAAATAAGATAGTTTGGGATTATTGTATAAATCAAGTTTATTCAGAAGCGACAGGTTATCATAAATATTTGATAGATGCGAGTACGATGTATAAACCGATGGACCCGCCAGTCATGTCACAAAATAACGATAAACAACTTAAATTAAAATCATGGTTCTAATGATTTTTGTTCTAAATTATTATTAGAACTAGATTGAATGGAACTAGCAGGAACACCTCTAACAAGTCTATCCGATGAATTTCTAATTATTTTACAATTACCACAACGTTTACATACATAAGTAATTATAGATGTACTATCAACAACTCCTGCTATAGAACCGAAAAAAAAATCCCCAACTCCTGACCGAACTTTTGATTTACCGAGAATTCCAGTTATTTCTTCATAAACATTATGGTTACAAATATTACATAAAACTTGTTTTGATTCGTATAATAAAATTACAGGCTCGCTTTCTGAAAATGTCTTACCTGCTTTTAATGTTCTTCGTTTATTTGATTTTTTTTTCTTGAATTTTGTATTTCGTTTCATATTTTTCATAATCTATATAATATAATTGTAAAAAAAATATTTAGCTAACTGAATAAATAAAATTATTATATCAAAATAATATATATATAATAATTTGATGGGCATACGTAGAAAATCAAAATCCAGAGGAAAACATATAAGAAGGAGACAATCTAAACGCGGTGGAATGGAACAAGAAGAACAAACGTCGGGCTTCAAAAGAGACAGAGGAGAAGAAGGAAAAGAAGAACGTAACGTTGCACAACGCGTTGAAGAAGCATTTGAACAACCAGAAGTTCAACAAGCACTCGCAGTTATAAATGAACAAGCGCCGGTAGAACAAATGGTGGTTGTAGAAGAACGACCTCTTAATATAGGTGTAGTTAATGAATCAACTAATGAAAATATTCTTGAAAGAACGATGCATAATATGGATTTATTATTAACGGCATCCAGTGCAGTATTAACAAGAATGAGAGAAAGAGCAACCGAAGGATTAAATGCTGTTGCTCAAGTAGATTATCCAAGAATATGTGCTCAAACATTAGTTCCTATAATAAGTGTAGGTGGTTTAATTGCTATTGGTAATAGTGATACGTTGACTACAACATTAAATTCAGCTTTAACAGTATCACGTGGTGCGTTTGATTTAGTATGGCAAATTTTATCCAATGCTGGTGGATTTGTGGGATTAACGGCAACAAGTTTGGGACGAATTCTTGGAGCAGGAGGACGTGATGCTGCAAATTCGTATAGATTAACGATGGCTGGAATAAATATGATGACAAATTTATTATTAAGAATGGTGCCTGAAGGACAACGAACAACTGCAATGGCTGGAACAGCGGCTCTAGCAGCTGCTGCAGTAACAAGTTGTGTGTACGATGAAAGAGCAAGAGAAATTGTAACTGGTGCTGTAAATGAATTTATGACAGAATTAGGAAATGCAAATCCATTGCAATATTTGACGATGGGACACCCTGATTTAATACCAGTTGCTGAAATAGAGGCGCAACAACAAGAAGCATTAGCAGTTCAAGAACAAGCAATAGAACTTCAAACAGAAGAGGATAGACAAATAGCGTTGACTGCTATGAACACAGCTTTACAACAATTAAATCAGTTGGTACAAACAGTTGCCGAAATAAAAGGTACATCACCACAACAAATTAGGAGGGAATTGCAGGATACTTTTAATACAAATCTTGCAAGATTTGAAGAAATGTCAGATGCATTAATGAGAGAACCAGAAACAATCAGATTATTACAACAAATAATAGTTCGTCGTGGCGAAGGGCGTGTTGCTACTCAAACGGATTTGTATTCAGACGTTACGAGAACAGCAAACAGCGGATTAGGTCCGAGACGCGATACAATTGGTGGATATAGAAGAAGAACCAGAAAATCAGGAAAAAGAAGAAGAAGACAAACACATAAAAGACGAAGACACCGTAAATAAAATAATAATAAAATAAAAAATATAATTAAAAATAATTAATTCAATTATATTTTTCATGATGATTAAAATAGAATTTTGAAACCTTTTTCTCTCTTTGTTTGATTCTTGAGAAGTAAAAATAAGGGGGAATTATGGGTTGGAATAAAAAAGAAAGGTTATAATCTGGTGTTAAGAATGCGACCAGCGAACCCGCACTCCTTTAAGTTTTTGAATAATATATTTAATAGACATACTTAAAGAAACATTGCAACTTATCCAACAAATGTTCCAGTCGCACCTAAGTACGCAGAACCAGCGGTAGCTGTCCAAGTATATGTATTTCCAACAACATATCCATTAGGGTTAAAACTTGTAGCACCACGACTAAATGTAGCTGAAAACTCAGAACTATCGCTATAATTTATTAATATTGGTCCTGCTGATAAATTTATATATCCAGTTGAATTAATTCCATTTGAACCAGTAGTTCCAACTATAAGTGCACTTGAAAAAACTGAATTAGGCTTAATAAAAAAAGAGAGAATATCTACATTATTTGAACGAATTGCACCGGTAACGCCATTCACATTTGTATTATTATTCGCTAAAATTCCATCTGAACCCGCAAATACTGTGTTTAAATCTTGACTGTTTTTTTGAATAGAAGTTGTAGCACCTGCACAACAATATGTTGAGTCGTATAACGCAAATAAAGTATTTAAATCAGTGTTATTATAAAAAAAATTAGATGACATTTAATATATACAAATATAACAATTTTAAACAAATATTTATTTTTTATATTTTTTATATTTTTTATACTTTTTATATTTTTTATATTTTAAGCAGATACTTGTAACTTTGCCTTTTTAACAATCTTTGTATTAGATTTTTTTGTAACGCCTGAAATACTTCGTTCTCGTTCATCCTTATATTTTTCATATTCTAAAGAAAGTGTTTCTAACTCATCCATCCACATATTTTCAATTGTTTTTGTCTTAATCTTTTCCAACTCTACTTCTTTATCTCCATGCTCTTTCAAGATTTTTGCAACATTCTCTTCCGTTACACTGTCCATAGGTAATTTTACCAAATACTTGAAATCGGAGTCTTCATCAATCATATCATATTTTTTTTGAATAAGTAACTGGTTGACTTCTTCACGCTTTTTACGACGCAGGTCAATCGTTCCATCCAAATTTTCTTTAATATATTTACTTTTATTAGATAAAACAACAAGTTCCTTAGTCAAATAATCAATCATATAATCTTTACGAGTTTGATATAATTTCAAACGAGTGTCATAATAATCGTCAATTATTTCAGTAACATTTGCATATTTCTTCAACTTATCATTCGCATCAAACAAATGCATATTAGATGTTGAACCAGTCGTAAATAACTTGAATTGCTTTTCAAGTCCATTACATCCGTTTTCTAGTTGAACAGATTCCAACTCATCTAACTTACCCTTTGCTAAAGTAATAACAAAATCAACCGTAGTGTCCTTACTCATATCATCAAAATCTTTAACGACTGGAACAACTTTTTTGCCATTCTTATCAGTTGTTTCTGTAAGAGAATCAATATACTCTTTGAAATCATCTGTCCAAAGTCCAACAGGCAATTCAGTTACACGAATCTTGTCAGTAGCCACCTTTTCATATTTTCCCTTAATCAAGAATTTTCCTTGACCCAACTTTGAAATGGTTCCATGAAATCCTTCATAGTAAGGAATAAAATCCATATGTACATTTGTTTGTCCTTGTAATTTATTTTTCAAATATAATATAATTTCTGAAGGATTATAACACATAATATCTGTACTGAATCCTGTACCAATCCCCTTTGAACCATTCACAAGAACCATCGGAATAATGGGCGCATAGAACAACGGTTCAACTGGTAAACCATCGTCATTCAAATAATTTAAAATTTTATCATCCATTTCAGGAAAAATGCCACGAGTTATTTTGGACAACTGAGTAAAGATATATCTTTCAGAAGCACTATCTTTTCCTCCTTGTAATCTCGTACCAAATTGTCCATTCGGCATAAACAGATTGATATTGTTAGAACCAACGTAATTTTGTGCCATACCAACAATTGCTGCATTCAAAGACGCTTCACCATGATGATATCCAGAATGCTCTGATACATAACCACTAAATTGTGCCACCTTAATTTCTGTGATCAAATTTTTTTTGAATGCTGCGAATAAAATTTTACGTAAAGATATCTTAAGTCCGTCCATCAAGTTTGGAATACTTCTATCACAATCATATTTGGAAAAGTGAATAAACTCTTTATGAATAAATTCCTCATAACCAACAACCTCTTGGTTTGTATCAAGATAACTTTCACGGTTATATTCTTCTAGCCAATCCTTTCTATCATCAGCACGCTTTTTATTAAATACCATATCAATCGCGTCATCGCTCGTTTTTCCAGTATGACTAAATCCTACAATCTTTTTTTTCTCAAAATATTCACGAAACTCCTTACCTGTGCTGGTGCCTAAACCTTTATAATATTTAATCTTCCAACCTTTTCCTGCGCTTGCACTTTCACTTTGCTTCCAACACTCATATTCACCCTCATTATAGAATACTAATTCTTGAGAACCCTTACGAGCTTTCAAAATAGGAGTATTCATAAAACCGATGAATCCTGGAATTTGAGAAAGAGTTGGCCACTCAGATTGGAATAGATTGATACCAAGACCCTTGATATGACTACCATCCAAATCTTGGTCAGTCATGAAGAGGACACGACCGTATCTTAAGCTCTTGGCAACATCATCCTCAGACTTATATTCCTTACCTGTTTCTAGTCCAAGAATTTTTTTAATTTCAGCGATTTCCTTATTCTCAGCAATCTTCTTGACTTGTTCTCCACGAACATTCAGGATTTTACCTTTCATCGGATAAACACCAATCGTGTTTCTATCTTCTGAAGATAAACCAGAAACTATACCTGCCTTAGCAGAGTCACCCTCACAAAAGATAATCATACACTTAGATGATTTATCCGTTCCAGCCCAATTCGCATCAATCAACTTAGGAATTCCACGAATATTTTTCGTTTTTGTTCCATCTGTTTTCTTTGCTGCCTTGTTTTCCTTTACCTCAGTTATAGCACAAGCGGCATCCATCACACCCATCTTAGCAACCTTTTCAATAAACTTATCACTAACTGTGCATGTGGAACCAAACTTGTTACTTGGTGTGTTCATAAAATCCTTGGTTTGACTATCAAATGCTGGATTTTCAATATCACATCGCAAGAATAAAATCAACTGCTCCTTGATACTATTAGCATTCACCGTAATCTTCTTTTTCTTTTCTATGAACGCTGCCAATTTTCTAGTAATTTGTCCTAGAATATAATCAACGTGCTTTCCACCCTTGGAAGTATGGATGCCGTTCACAAAACTTACTTGAATAAATTCATGGTTAGGTGAAAGAGCGACTGCATATTCCCAACGTTCTTCAGACGCACCTTCGTATACACGTGGCGCAATATCCTTCGCACCAATATACATATCAATATATTGTTGAAAGTTCTTAACTGGAATAATTTGAGAATTATACTTTACTTTGATTGACTTATCGGTTATAGCGGCAATATCATAAACACGTTTCTTCAACAAAGAAATCATATCGCTAGATAAACCAGAAATACCAAGACGAGCATAATCTGGTTTAAAGGTAATTTTTGTATAAGGTTTGGATTTGCATTTGGTGATGACTGGCTTTCCAATCACACTAAGATTATTCTTGAATTCTTGAACGTATTTCAAGCCACGAACATGGTCAACTGTTTCAACTGAACCTTCTGTTGACCAGATTAGTACTAACTTGAAACCGAATCCGTTCTTACCACCAACTATTTTTTTCTCGGTCTTGTCATAATTAGTAGAGGTACGCAAATGACCGAAAATAAGTTCAGGAATCCAAATTTTATATTCGGGATGTTCGGCAATATCAATTCCGTTACCATCGTTGGTCATAGAGATTGAACCATCATCATTCACAGATATATCAATGTATGATACAGGTAGAGTGTTTGGAGCATTATTATTTAAAGCTTGTTGCATACGTACAACATGGTCTCTACAATTTACGATACCCTCATCAAACAATTTGAAAAGAGCAGGAATATAAATAATATTTCTTTCTACAATTTTATCACCTAATTCATTCATAAGCCAAATGAATGCATCCACATTCTCAATAGAACCAACATAAGTATCTGGATTCGCAAGAATATGTTCCAAATCGGTTTTCTGTTGGTATTTATTTGCGAGTGCGATATCTTGAGAAGATGCCATGTTACTGTCTATAATTTGATTTATTAAATTATGTTTATTTCATTTTCAATTTTTATTTAAATGAAATAAATTATGTTGTTTATTTATGTTTTATTTGTGATATTTCTACCAAACCGTATTTGTATTATGCCACCACATTCCATCTCCCTTTTTAACATTGTACAACGCACGGAATATTTGCGACCTTGATAAAGGAACATTACATCTATATTTATCAAGTGGATGTGGATTTGTTTTTAATTGTGCAGCAAGTGCCTTTTTACTAACTTGTTGTCTTTGTTGAACAGCAAAATAAGTATAAAAAGCTTCAAATGATAATGTTTGAATAGGTGTAATATCTTCATTATTTTCTTGATAGTCTCGCAAATATTCATCGCATATAGCTAAACCAACAATATCAGCTAAATCTTCACCAACTCCGATTGATGCGTCAAATGTGATACCATCACGTTTTGCAAATTCCTCATATTGCTTTATCACATCATCTTGAACTCTTTTGAAATGTTTTTTATCACTTTCAGTCCACCAACTATGTAAATTACCTTTATAATCATATTGACTTCCCCAATCGTCAAAGCCATGGCCCATTTCGTGGCCGATTGTGAACCCAAGATGTGCTAAATTGTATTCAATTCCACGTTCATCTAAGTCAACGAATGGTTTTTGTATATAACCCAAGTTTATATAAATACTATTTTTTCCAGGAGTATAAGATGCGTTAACGGTATAAGCCTGTGTTCCAATCATTTTTACAGGATACTGAGTCCAATCCATCACGGGAATATCAACAACTGGTTTTCCATCAAGTTTTAAATATTGTTCATGTCGCCAAGCATGAATTTTATCCATATTTTCAATCAAACTATTACCATAATCAAGAATAGGGTCTTCTCTCAACTCTTCTGGTTTTGCTATTACAAATTTCATGTGTTTTAATTTATTGAGGGCATATTTTTTCGTTGATGGCGATAACCATGTATTACGTTTCATAATTCTAGTAAAAACAATTTTTAAGTCGTTGCACATAGTTTGAACATATTTTACATTCTGTGGTCGTTCATATTTTTCTACGTATTGGTTTGTCAAGAATGTATTGAATGGAACTGACATATATAAAGATGCACTCACAGCATCACTTATGTTGATTGCCTCTTGACCACGTTCAAAACTTCCAAAAAAATCAAACACGACTGTTTCCCAGTCACGTGTCATTCTAGCTATTTTAACAGCAAATATATATATCCAATAAGTCCTCCATTTATCCGAATCCCATTCATCTAACATTAATTTTGTACCACACTTTAAATAATTTGGACTTGAAGAAATAAAAAAAGCAGGAGTTGTATGATAACCAAGTTCTTTTGTAAATTTTTTCCAATCAAATCCATATTTTTCTTCAGCTTCTTCAGCACCAATCTTATTATAACTATCTGTACTCATAGTTACGTCTGTGCAAACAATCGCATTCATGATTTCTTTTTCAACTTCAAAAACATCGCCGGGATTTAAATTATTAGGACCTAGCACCGTGTCAAATAATTTTTTACAAAAATGTCGGAACCTGTTTCTAAATTTATTTTTATAAAGTATATCTGTGCCGTCGTCAAAATAAATATTATAGTCAACCATAGAAAACACATGTGGGTCTAAATAACATCTATTTATAGTAGAATTTTTATTGTCAGGATTTATAGACCATACGAATGGCGCCCTTGGTTTAACAACCTCGTCTTTATTAGCCATCGCTAACATTTTCCAAACATTTGCCTTATTTTTTCGTAATTCGTCAATCTCTCTGACAGTATTTTTAGCAATTTGTCTACTATGGTGTTTATCATTCATATGAATAACAGAATTGTAAAATTGTTTCATAACTGTAGATAGTAAATCTTTATGTGTGTTAATATAATTTAAAATAATTTCATTCATTTGTCTATAAACCTTATCTTGTGTTAATCTGAAATCATCCACCTGAACTATATATTTTTGTTCTTTTTCTAAATAAGATTCTTGTAACCATTTATAGTTGATATAATCGTAAAAATTATTTTTTGGTTTCAAATGAGAAGGAGAGAATTTTGATAAAAGTTTTTTAACAAATTCATTTTTAAACGCTTCGTTTGATTTTACTAAATTTTTTGAATTTTTCATTAATTTTTTTTCAAATTCTGCTTCAAATGGTTTAAGACCTATTTCAACATTATAATCACTTTCTTTAGTTTTAATAAAAGAGTGTGACCTAATTTTTCGTTTTGTTTTATTATGTTTGTTTTTATTGTTTTTAGTTTGTGTCATATATATTTAATATATAAAAATAATAATAAGATATAAAAAATATTATAAATAAATACATAATATATACTATGTCATCTGAATACACATATACGTCTGTTTTTTTTATACCAGGTAGAAGAGCTGGTAATGTAAGACAGATTGTAAACGATTCACCTTCATGTGATAAAGCAACAGGAATAATATCAAAATGTCCATCGCCAATCAATAGTAAAATTGTAAAAAATAGTAATTCGGATGTGATACCAGGCACAACACAAAGGGAAAGAGCTGTGAACGCCATAAGATGTGGGCGTGGTGGGAAAGTGGTGTTTGGTAATCCTGTTGTATTACCAAGTGGTAAAATAGCATATCCTAATAATAATATAGCATCAAATATAAATATTTTGAATTCTTATTCGCAACCGAAGACGGGTAAAGTTCCACAAATGTATCCGGTTTGTCCATTTGTTAGTAGAAATAAGTTTTAAAAACGAAATAAAAATAAATAAAAATAATAACAATAATAACAATAAAAAATGTATTTATATTTAGAAAAGTTATATAAAACATAGAAAAATGCATAAAAGTAAAGTATAAATTATTTTCTTTATTTAATTTATAATGACGCGTTATAAGAAAAATTCAAGTGGACACTATTTGATTCATGGACACAAGTATGAGATGTTGGAAGGTTCTAGGGCACAAGTTGTTCACGGAACAGCTTATAAAACAAGTGGTGGTTTGAAAAAACATGAACTCATGATGAATAAGAATGGTCGTGTTGTTTCTAGAAAGAAACACATGACTGCAAAAAAAGAGAAACGTTTGATTAAAGCAGGATATGGAACAAAAAAAGGTAAATTTGGTTATGTTAAGATTGGGAAATCAAGGAAACACCGGGGTGGAAGCCATAAATTATCGCCAGCTGATTTAGCGGAAGCATATCCTCAATAAGAAAAAATCTTAAAAATCTTAAAAATCTTAAAAAAATTATAAGTACAATAATTATATTTATCAAAATTTATAAAAAATTATAAAATATAATTATTTATTAAAAGCAAACATAATAAAGAACAAATAAATGACAAAAAATAAAACAAGAAAAATAGTATTAAGATATTTACCAAAACGTTTAAGTATGAAAGACAAAAAGAAACAAAGCAGAATGATATTAAAGTCGCGTAAATTGTATAAAAAAGGTATTTATTATACCAGAAAACATGTGAGTTCATTCAATTCAAAAACATCAAATCATATAAAAAATGCTAGAAAAATATATAATGTAGAAAAAATAGGTGCGACAAATGAATTATCTAAAAAAACTGGTTGTTCAAAATTAGCTTTAGCAAAAATTATAAAAAAAGGTCAAGGCGCCTATTTTTCTTCAGGTTCTAGACCAAATCAAACCGGGCAATCATGGGGAATTGCACGTTTAGCAAGTGCAATTACATCCGGAAAAGCCGCTGCAGTAGATTATAATATATTAGAGGATGGTTGTAAAAAAGGAAGTAAAGCGTTAAAACTTGCAAAAATGGCACAAAAAAAATATGGATATGGTAAAAAACGTGTGCCGAAGGTGAATATAGTATTATAAAAGAGAAAAGACAAAAAGATAAACGCGAGACAAATTAAAATTAAATATTAAAATTAAAATTAAATAATGCGTTTAATTTTAATATTTTAACACATAAGTATTTAAAGATTAACAATAAAAATTATTTATAATGTCTACGTCAAATATTATAACAAAAAATTCATCAACAGATAATAATGTGTTAACAATCAAAACAGTGCAAATTGCTCCTTTTAGAACATTAATGACTGCATTAAAGGACATTCTATTAGAGACAAATATTACATTTCAACCAGATGGCATTCGTATTATTAACATGGATAAGTCACACACAATATTAGCTCATCTACATTTAGAAGCACAAAATTTTGAGTTTTATGAGTGCAAAAAAGAGAAAATTATAATTGGCGTAAACATGTTTCATTTATTTAAATTAATTAATTCAATAGACAACGATGATACCCTGACAATTTATATTGAAAATTGTGATTATGTAGATGGAATAGTATCACACTTGGCGTTGAAGTTTGAGAATGGCGAAATCAAGCAATGTAAAACCCAAAAGCTGAGATTGATTGAACCTGAACCAGAAGAATTAGAATATCCTGATGTTAAGTTCTCTTCAATAATTAACCTACCATCGGCTGATTTTCAAAAAATTATTCGTGACTTATCAGGTGTTTCTGATAAATTAGAAATAAAATCTGTTGGAAGTGAGCTAATTTTTAAATGTTCAGGACAATTTGCATCAGCGGAAATTCATCGTGAGGAGTCAGATGGAAGTATGGGGTTTATTTTGAAACAAGATTCTTCCAAAATTATTCAAGGAGAATTCTCTCTGAAAAATTTAGGATATTTTATAAAATGCACGAATTTATGTTCGCAGATTGAGGTTTATCTTGAAAATGACTTACCACTTGTTGTTAAATATAACGTTGCTAGTTTAGGTCAGATTATGTTATGTTTGGCACCACTTCCCTCTTCTTAAAATAGTAACAAACTTTATTTAGATTTTGATTATTATTATTTAATGTTTTGATTATTATTATTTAATGAAATGTAAATTTTTTCAAATGACCATTTTTGCTTTTACGTGTTTCGGTAATTTTATTCAAAATTAAATTTTTGTAAATATTTATATTTGTTCTAGGTTTAATATTTTGTTTACATTTGTTCTCGTGAATTAAAAAGTATTTTTGTAATTCATCAGGTTGAATGGGTTCAGACTCTTCAAATTTTTTAATAGTTTCTATTTTTGATTCTTCAATAATTATTTGTAAAAATTCATAAATAGGGTTTTCAAATATTATCGGCTGTTCAGGACCTGATAATTCAAACTCGTTAATAAATTCAGAGTTTTGTTGTTCATCATCTAATTCAACAAAACTTGATTCAGTATTATTAGTAGACATAATATTTTATATAATATAAAATAAAATATATTTTCATTCTTGTAAAACAATATAAAAAAAATATGATATATTATTTTATAAATGGTAACTCCAGAAACTAAAATGGCAACAAATGATTGTAACAACGAATATCACGCATTAGAAAACAAGTGGACTATGTGGGCACATTTACCACATGACACCGATTGGAGTATTAATAGTTATAAAAATATTTATACGATGGGAACAGTTGAAGACGCTATTGCGTTGACAGAAACTCTTCCTGAAGTTTTAGTAAAGAACTGCATGCTTTTTCTTATGAAAGAAGGCATCAAACCTATTTGGGAAGACCCAAAAAATCGTTCAGGCGGTTGTTTTTCTTACAAAATTTCAAACAAATGTGTTTATGAAGTCTGGAAAGAACTTTGCTATGTTCTTGTTGGCGAATCTATTAGTTCAAATCAATCATTTGTTTCCAACGTTACTGGAATTACCATTTCACCAAAAAAAAATTTCTGTATTATTAAAATATGGACATCTAATTGTTTAAATCAAAATCCTAGCATTATTACTGACGAAATAAAAGGTATGATATCGCAGGGTTGTTTATTCAAAAAACACACACCAGAATATTAAATCAATATTTTATTATATTTATCTTTTTCATAAATATAATAAATAATATAATAAATACCATAATAAATACCATAATAAAATTAACCAAACGTTTTAAATGGAAAATTCCGCAATTTCATAATCATTTTCGTTAAAAATAATTTCTTCATTCTCTGTAATATTTTTTATATTTACATTATTATCTATAAATGTTATTTTATATTTATAATTTGCTTCTTCTAGATTTATATTAAAATTATGTTTCATTAAATAACTAATGAATGTTCTATTTATTTTGTTTCCAACTATATAATAGTTTTCATAATCATTTGATAATTTAATTGTGTGTAGTCTTTCTTCATTCTTGTAAATGAATTGAATAGTGATTGAAATAAAAGAAAACTTGCAAATTTTATATTTATAATCAAGGTCGCTATTTGATTCGTTATCTTTATAGTAGATAACCTTATTAATTTTATCTGATGATTCTGATATATTATCATAATCAGAAAATATAATAAAATCGTAATCGTAATCGTAATTTACTGATTTTTTTTCACAAAGGTTGGTTTTATTGCATGATTCAATAACAACGCTATCTTTAACAAAATCTATTTCGTTCGTATTGTTTTTATTTATTATATTATATATTTTTGTACTAAAATACAATATATATTTATTATTACAAAATCTTTTAAAGTTTAATTCAAAGTAGCTATACGTTAGAATTAAATAAAAAGATGTGTTTATTAATAATGAGTTATATTGTTCTGGAAAACAATTATTTAAAAATATGTGAGTTCCTAATCCATATATAATATAGCTTATACCTAACATTTATTTATAAATTATTTTATATATAAATTTTTAAATAGTTTAAATTTATATAGTAATTTAATTTGAAAAACTTTCATAAGCAGGGGATGTTCTACCTCTTGGGTAATGATGTGAATCATCTACTTTAATATCAGAGTTTGTTTTTTTTTTATTCTTTTGTTTTTTAAAAAAACCTGTAGTTGATTTTAATCCAAAAATGTATAACAACATCGCTACTATGAACGTCATTAATATAAATGGTATAAAAACAATTATCCACGAAATAACTCCTAAACCACTTTCGCATAAACTATTTAATAAGAATGTTACTAGTGTTGCAACTATAAATTTCATAAAAGCAGTATTAAATTCTCCTTTATACGTATCAATTAATATCTGTGCAAAAGAAAAAACTACATAAATTAATGCTGGTGGACATAAATTCACCATATAATTGTATCTATATTATATTAATAAAAAAAAGGTTCGCCATCTTTTAAATAACCGATTTGATTTCCGGGTTCACCATCTTCATCTACTTTATAAATAGGACCATTTTCTTCATTAGTTGTAAAATACGTAATATCTTCAATTTCTATTTCAAAAACCTCTTCATCCTCGTCTTCGTTTTTATTTTCATATTCAGTTTCAGTTTCTACCTCTTCCTCTTCTTCCTGTTTCTCTTCCTCCTCTTCCTCTTCTTCTTCTTCTTCCTCTTCTTCTTCTTCCTCTTCTTCCTCTTCTTCTTCTTCCTCTTCTTCTTCTTCCTCTTCCTCTTCTTCTTCTTCCTCTTCTTCCTGTTTCTCTTCCTCTTCTTCCTCTTCTTCCTCCTCTTCTTCCTGTTTCTCTTCCTGTTTCTCTTCCTGTTTCTCTTCCTCTTCCTCTTCCTCCTCTTCCTCTTCCTCTTCCTCTTCCTCTTCCTCCTCTTCCTCTTCTTCTTCTACATAGGTTGTTGTTTTATTATAATTCATACAAACATTTTTAGAATTTAATTCATTTTGAGTTAATGAATTTTCTATATCGCAAGTGTTTACATTTTGAGTTACTATTTCTTGAATGTTTAATGAAATATTTTCTTTCTCGTTTGTTTTTTGCAGTAATTCCAATTGGCGTTTATAATATTCCATTTCATTTTTATATTTTTCAATCTCTTTAGTTAAATGAGAACATGTAAATTCATAAATAATATCATTCAACCCTTTTTTGACAACTGTGTGTACATTATTTAATATAGGTTGAATATCTATTATCATCGGTATTTGCGACATAAATTTATTATTAATTTATATAGTAATTTTCGTTTAATATGATTTAAAAAATATTTATTGACAGTATATAATGAACGATAATATAACATTTACTTGTGAAGCGGATTTATCTGAAAAAATACAATTGATATTAAGACAAACTGATTATAATGATATTACAGCGAGGGAAAAATTATTAGAAAATGATGAAGACCCTATTAAAGTTATCAAAAAATATATGGGAATTGAGATTGAAAAAAGTAAACCAAAAAAATCAATAAATCAAGAAATATATAGACAATTAAGAAACAAGCTAGACGATTCTATTCGTGATTTTAATAAAAAACAAGAGAATAAATTAAAAATGGATATAGAAAATAACAATAAAACTAATTAGTTATAATGCCAAATTTCTCATTCAATATATTATTTTTTGTTTGTTGTTTTCTTTGAATTTTTTTTTTCAACTGAAAATTATTTGATGGTATAATTTTATTTGTTATTATAAAATCGTCGTTATCTTCATGAAATTCTGGTAATATTCGTGTTAATGGTTTATCCACAATTAAAAACAGCTTTTCAGATTTTAATAAAGCGCGATATTCTTGAATTGTTAAGTTTCCATAAAATTTATCTAGCATATAGTGTGGGTTAGGGGCTGGTTTAATATTTTTTTCGTGTTTATAAATTTTAGAATAAATATGATTTATTAAATAATACCTTTCAAACTTAGTAGAACTATCTATATTTTCTTCCATTAAAAAGGCAACGGCACATTCAGGTGTGCAAAAGCATCCATATACATGATAAGACTCCTTAACAAAATGTTTAGGTATATAAATAGGTGGGTTATCAAAGTCATAAGAACACCAAAAACATGCAGATTTTTTATTAGAAATATTATTTATATGAAAATTTTGCTCAAGATTTTTTAATTTTCGCCATATATCTTTAGTTTCAACTACATCGTTATATTGATTATCTTGAAAAGTTTCTGTGTCAACATTAATATTATCATTATCATTATTTAAAAAATTGTCGTTATTGTTTTTATTATTGCAATTATTAATTGTATAAAAATGTTTATCATTATTGATATATTCACAATTGTTGCAATTTAAATTTAATTCGGGGTTTGAAATAATTTCATAAGATAATTCATTTGAATTAGAAAAATGATAAGAATCTATATTTGAACAAGTAAAATTAGAGTTGTAGTCACCTGTTGTGTTCAAATCTTTTAAGTTACATTTTAAATGTAATATAATATTAGGTTTACTTTCTTTTTGTTCAACTACAGGTAATATTTGCTGTATTATTTTACCTCCTTTTGGTTTCCTACCGCGTTTTTTTGGAGGTGGTTTTATTATAGTATTTTCATTTTCATTTTTAGTAAAAGAGTTCAATTCAGAATTAACATCATTCAAAACCTGTAATTCAAATTCGTTATTATTAGTTAAAGAGTCTGATGACGATGAAAAAACATTTAGATTAACATTTTGAGTTTGTGATATATCATTTTTAGGTTCTATTTGTAAGTTAATCGGTATATTGGTTATAATATTTTTATCTTTTGGTTTGCGCCCACGTTTAGATTTAATAGGAACAACAGGATTTATATTAATTTCACTCATATTATATTTTCTATAACTATTCTATTATTTTTGATTTAAATTGTTTTAATAAACATTTAATGAAAACTATTAGAGTTAGTATAACAACTTCTACAAACAGGTATATAATTATCAGAACCAACAACTGTTTGTTGTTTTTCGCTTGATAAGCGAAGGGAGAATATTCCAGGTTTTCCATTCTTACAAATTGAACATAATGAAGTAAGTTTAGTTACTTCATCACAAATTGGAATCAAATCTAACATTTGCCCAAATTTATTTCTTTCGAAGTCACCATCCAAGCCAGCGATATAAAGTTGTTTATTTTCTTTTAACATATCTATAACACAATCATATAAATCTTCAAAGAATTGCCCTTCATTTATTAATATAACTTCGGCGCTTCTAACTTTTAAGTGACTAAGAGATGTGTTGTTGAAAGATGAATTAACATCTTTATGATTCCATATTTCACTCAAAGAGTGTGTTTGGATGCATGGAATCATAACTTTATCGTGTGTTGAAAGCATAGATTCATGATACCTAATATCAGATGCGTGATTAATAACTATTACTGGAATATTGCAAAAAGAACATTGTTTAAATATTTCAAGAAGCTTAGAAGTTTTACCTGAGTACATAGGTCCGATGTATAATTTCAAAGACATTATTCTATTATCTAGATGTTATTATAACTGTGATTGTTATTTTGATTGTTTTATATTACAATTAATATCAATTTTTTCTTTTTCATTAAAAAATATAAAATATAATATAAAAACTATGTTATATTTAATTTAAAGATGAGTAGTATACCATGGGTTGAGACATATAGACCAAATAAATTTGAAGACGTAGTATTAGACCCATATAACAAGATTATTTTAAGAAATATAATAGAAATGTCATATTTTCCAAATTTATTATTTTATGGTCCACCTGGAACAGGTAAAACGTCAAGTGTAATGATTTTAATAAACGAATATCATAAAAAACACAATCAAAGGTCATCTGAACTAACAATCACTTTGAACGCATCAAATGATAGAGGAGTAGATATTATACGAAATCAAATTAGTCAATTTGTAAATTCAAAAACTCTTTTTAGTAAAGGTATGAAATTTGTAATACTAGATGAAGTAGACTATATGACAAAAAACGCACAACAAGCATTACATTATTTGATTCAAAGCTATTCTAGTTCAGTGCGTTTTTGTTTGATTTGTAATTATATTAGTAGGATTGATGAGGGTTTACAGAATGAATTTTTAAGATTAAGGTTTAATCAGTTACCAAAAGAAGATATTATTTTATTTTTGAAAAATATATCAGAAAAAGAAGAATTAAATATGGAATTATCATCCATAAAGCAAATACAAAATTTATATGGTTCTGATATGCGTAGTATGATAAATTTTATGCAATCTAATCAAAATATTGATAGTAATAATTTTAAAATTATAGATAATAATATTTGGGAAACCTTATATGATTATTTATGTAAACCAGAAAGTATAACAAAAATGGAAGAATATTTACATAAAATTAGTATAAATTATAACATTGATAAAAAAAATATAATTATAGACTTTTTAAATTATGTTATTCGTAATAAACAAAATATAATAACGCTTGAATTATTAAATTTTATAGAGAATATTATGCACAATAATGAATTAACAAATTATATATATTATGTTTTGGTAAAGTTAAAAGTTTTTTTTTCTAAAGATTCATAAATTTGGATTCGTTGATTTAATTTCAATAAAAACTCATTCGGCGGAGAACTTTTAGATGGGTCAAAAAAATTAGATTTCAAATCATATGATATATCATAAGAATGATATTTATTATTACACAAAGATTTGATAGGAATAGCGTTACTCCTTTCATGAGTGAAAGTTACTGTTCTAGAATCCATTTATATTTAAGTTAAATATAAAAATAAAATTGAATTTAAATTAATTTAAAGAATTTAAAGAAATCTTAGGGTTTTCATATAATGGCAACTATGTCTTTAAGTATTGATGATGAATGGGATAATTTTATATCTTGCAATTTAAACGAACAACATAGCGGTAATAAAATAAAACACAATAACTATTTTGATGAAATTGAAGAGAATGATGATATTGAAGAAAGTGAAATAATATCTGAGATGAATCTATTAGAAGTGCCTAAATGTTCAGACATATATATTTCTACCAAGTCTAAGATCGCGTATTTGAATAAAGAAATAGACCTTAAAAATATATTTTGGAAAGTTCCTGTTATTCCTTATGCAACTCCTATAAATGGAGTTATAAAGAAACAAATGAAATTCAACTCGTTGAATCCAGAAGAACTTGATATAATTCAAGAAAATTTAAAAAAAGAAAATTACTATGAAGAACAAATAATTACCAGCATTAATAACCCGACTGGTCGTATTAAATTTAAAGATATTAGAAAAGTAAGTATAGGTGTTTCTAAAAAAGATATTATGAGTTACAGATGCAAAAAGAAGAGCGCATTTTACAATTGTTTTGTAATGATGATGCGTATTAAAGTAAATGATTTATTTAAAGAGTTTCATATTAAAGTTTTTAATACAGGAAAACTGGAAATACCTGGAATTCAGAATGATTTTATATTTGAATCCGTTTTGGAAAATATAATAAACACTTTACAACCTTATTTTGAAGAACCACTTGCTTATTTACAAAAAAGTGATACCGTATTAATAAATTCAAATTTTAATTGTGGGTTTTATATTAACCGTGAAGTATTATTTGATATTCTTAAGTTTAAATACAACATTCAGTGTATTTATGATCCGTGTTCTTATCCAGGAATTCAAAGCAAATTTTATTATCATGAAGGTTTAGAAGAGCAGACTGGTTGCCCGTTAATTAATACAACTGTTAGTGATAACTCTAACCCTCCTGAAAAAAAAACAAAAGAACAAAAACAACAGATTAAAAATGAAACAAAAATTAATAAAGGCGTAGAGGTTTCATTCATGATTTTTAGAACAGGTAGCATTTTAATAGTTGGAATGTGCAACGAAACTGTTCTTTACACTATTTATGAATTCTTAAAAAATCTTTTAACAAAGGAGTTTTATAAAATTAATCAAAAAATAATAACAAAAAATGATAAAATGTTAAAAGATAAAAAGAAGAAAATAAGACGAAAAAATATTCAAATAACAATTTGAATTTATAATATATTCTTATATGGTGCATGCACTCTTAACTAAAAATCCATTTTATAAAAATTACAGTTGGTTCATTTATTTTTTCTTCTATTAACTGGTCGCCAAATTTATTTATAATAGATTCATTCAAAATAGTCTTATTTCCCTGTCCATTTTTTGATTTCACATATTTGTTTATGAATGATTGTGTTAATTCAAAACATTTATTGAATGAAATGTTATTTTTAATATAATTAAAATTATTAATAAAGTTATCTATAATATGAATATCATCATAACTTAAATTGTTATTTGTTATTTCAAATTGATTCGGTTGTATTTGTTTCAAATAGTTATAATCTTTTTCTAAAATAAAATATGTTATTTTTTGTATGATTGTCACATATATATTTAAAAAATCCAATTTTAATGTATCGTTGTCCGACAAGTCGGTGATATTTTTACGAATTTCATTATTAACTTCAAATATTGTTTTTTTATAAACAAAAATAGATGCATCACGTGAACTTAACTGTAAAAAAGTATGTTTATCATCTGATATTTGTCCTATAAATTCAACATAAAAATAAAATGCTTTTTGACTGTGGTAATAAGCAATATTTAAATTTCTTGATAAATATAGTAGCATAGTAAAAACATGCGTAATCGTTTCAAAACCCCTTTTGATAATAAATTTAGTATAGTTTGTGTTTAGATTTTTAAATTTAATATTTTCTACTATAAAATTCAAATATTCGCTAATCAACATATAATATTTATTAATTATGTCACTTGCAGATTCATTTATTGTTTTCAAGTAGTTTTCTAAATTGTTTAGGGAATAATGTACATTCGCACTTTGATTATCATTCATTCAACAGTAGTATTATATCAAAATATAAAATTTAGATAAAATAACTTTATAATTATAAGTATTTAAAGACTTTTAAAATTTCTATAATATAAAAATGTCTTCGGAACAACCAAAAGCAGAAACTTCTAGTTATAGATTACCAAGTGATATTACTTTGAAACATGCAGCTAAGTTAGGAATTGTTGAAGATAAACCTATTATGTTGGATTATTGGTCTAGTTCTCTTGATAAAAAGGCGTTAGTCGGAGTTAAGGAAACTGGTGAAAAGTTATTAGTCAAATCTGAGGATGAGTACACGTCACCAATCGCAAAGTTTTACAAGAGCGGAACCGAGTATATTATCATTACAGAGAATTCCATTTATCTTGTGTGTTCTGAGATTCCTACTAGAAAGATATCCTAATTCACTTTGGGAAAGTGGAACAAAAATAACTTTTCAATGTTTAGAAAAAGGTTGAACCAATTATGATTTTCAACCTTTAGAAAAGGTTGAACCAAATATTATTTTATAACAATATATATTATTATAAAATGCCGAATGGAAATTTTTGGGTAGGAGCTGGAGGTTTTAATTATAAACGAAGTAGTGGAGCTGGTGCTCGTCGTAATTTTGCATTAGGTGTTATAACTGGTATACCTGCTAATGTTGATAATAAATATGTACCGGGTGCTGGAGTTGGTGCATCTAGTATCGCAAATAGACGTGCTAGATTGATTCGTTCCACAAGTTGTACAGGTAGATATCCATGTAATCGTTCTTTTGCTCGTCTAGGATTACAACATAATGGAAATGCGAATAATTATGCAGTTAATTGGTATCTAAATGATCGTTTATCGTCTCCAACGTGTCTACCTTTTACATATACTTTATCAAATATTGCAACTTTTGATAGTACACATAATGTTTGGATGTTAAAACAAAACTTATCAATTTCAATTTGTCAAACATTAATAATACCTTTGGACAATAATCTTGTAATTCCAAATGGACTTACAATTACTAACAACGGCACAATTACAAACAACGAATTTTTAATCGTTTTGGGTAGAGTTATCAATACAGGGACGATTAACAACAATGCAAATGGATACATAGGGAACAGATCAGTTGGTTTTATTATTAACCAAGGAGGAATGATTAATAACAATGGTGAAATTCAAAATGATGGCACAATTAATAACTCAGGTGGCACAATTAATAACTCAGGTGGCACAATTACGGGTAATCAACCTAATCCAACCGGTACAATCATAAACTAGATTTGATAGTTAAAATGATTTAAAACAATATTTATAATGTTATTTGATAATAATGTCCGAATTAGCTGTATTGATATTGATTGTGATTGGTGTAAGTATATCATTAACCCTTTTAGTAATGATATGCTACTTTTGTTTTGGTTTATTGCGCAATTGTTTTTATTCTGAACCTTTATTACCTCGGTAATATATATTTTAGATTATTATATAAATGGAAAAATATATTTTATTTTTATGTTTTTTTGCTATATTAATCATTATATATGTAAATTTAGAAGATAATAATATTACATCCCACATTATGCGTTATTGGAAACAATATGGTTATTCTATGAAGTTCAATAAGAATGAATGTTTACTTTTTTTGGATAATTATGATAACTATGACACACATATTCATTTTGTTCCATCAGATGAAAAACATAAAATTCCTGTATATATTATAAAATTAAATGGAATTCACGTATATCGCAAATTAATTAATGATATAGATAATATAGATGAAAAAAAATTAGTAGATGAAATGTATGATAAATTAACATATTATATGAACTATTACGATACACTTGATGTTTATTAGATAATTATATTAATTTGAATTATAATTTCCATTAAATACAGCAGGTGTTGTTCCTGTGCGATATCTTGATGGTGGAAAAGATGTATATGCTTGACGTGGATTTGACGTGAACGATGGTCTGAGGTTTCCATAAGTTTGCCACTGTAATGTATTATAGTAAGCTTGAGAATTCAAATAACTTAAACGTCTTGGATTTGCTTCTGTTTTTAAGTTATGCCATAAATAATGTGTAACGCCAACTTTTGTAGGAGTGCCTGCTTTCAAAGGTCCTAAACCTGATTTTGCGTCGCTACTATTGATATAAGATTGTATACTTCTAACTTTTCTAGGACGACCAGCCATTTATATATTTATAAAATATTTTTATTTAATATTTATTAATAAATAAAAATAAAATTAAGCCTCAGATGAGATTCGAACTCATGACCTTATGCTTACAAAGCACACGCAATAACCTACTTTGCTACTGAGGCAAAATAAATATAAACAATTCCACACACTTGCACCCCCCAATTTATTAAATATTAATGTCTTTAAGTTTTTAAAAACAAAAAATATATAATGAATATATAATGAATAAAACCCTGAAAAGTGGAGTGAATAGTATTAAATATTTGATAGTAGGAATTATGTTATTTTCGTTAACTATGGCAACAATTTTTATAGTTTATGCATTAATAGAAATACCAAAGAGTAATAAAGTAATTGAAGGACACAGTGGCGGAGGTGGACATGGAGGAGGTGGACGCGGTGGTGGACATGGAGGTGGTGGACATGGAGGTGGTGGACATGGAGGTGGATTTGGACGACGTGGTTACTATGGAGGATATGGAGGATATGGAGGATATGGAGGATATGGAGGAGGTTATGGCGTCAATCCATTGTATATCTACAACGATTATGAGTACCCTTATTATCCATATTACGATTACTATGAACCATATTATATGCAACAACCTATTGTATATCAAATATCTATATAATGAATTCAACATTTATTTTTTTGATTGACCAAAAAAAAGAGAAATTTTTTTATTTATTATATTAATAACCTTAGGACGATTTTCCCATTCTTGTTTCATAGTTTCTTTAAATTGAATAAAATCCATATCACTATCTGGTTCATATTGCTGTTTTTGTTCTTTTGAATCCAAATAATCAAAATAATCATAATGTACTTTATCTTTTTCATCATACATATAACACTGTATAGTAACACATGTATTTTTGTTAGTTTTTAAATTTGTTAATTGATGAACTTGATTAAGTGTGGGACTGATCCAAGTAATATCATTCTTAACAAACTGAACCTCGCTGAATGGATCCACAGTATCTGGTTCATCACATAAAAATGGAAACAATTTCACATTTATTTTACCATGTAATACACGAATTATAGCGTGTGCGTTACCGTGATTATGTATAGGTGAAAAATGTCCAACAGGCCATATTTCCATTACATATGGTATACCAGGGGATTCACCATTATTTTGATTCAAAGTAATTCTCAAATAAGTTTCTAAAATATTTGGTTTGTCCTTGTCAAATTCTGTACTCTTAGCTTTTAATCTTTCATAACACCACATACCCGGTGTTGCAATACTATATTCAATCGCTTTGGAAAAATGGGGAAAGTCTTTGTCGTCTAAAATAAATTTTTTACCGGATATAGAATAATATAATTGCTGTGCAGTTGAAGATAAGTGCGAACTCGGTAAATATTTATAATTCGCAATATGGTTCATTCTAAGTTGTTGTGTATTTTTGATTAATAAAGGAATTTTCTTTATAATTGGATCTCGTAATAACTGTAACGGAAAAACATTATTTTCAGAAAAACAGATTGTTACTAAACTTTCTAAAAACGATTTAATATTTTTTCTCTCTTCGTCATTATTGAATGAAAAAATGTATTCGTAAATTGCATTCTCTATTCTGGCTTCACCTAATCCAACATATAACCTTTGGTTTTGCGAATCAACGCTTAACCAATAGTATGCGCCTTTTTTATCACTTAACCCTTGATTGTTATTTTCATCAATTAAGGGAATAAACTCGGGTAGTCTATTTATTTTAACACTTGTTTCATTCAGTTCTATTCTTAACCCATTCTGTTTTTTGTAATCATAAACATTAAACATACAGCAACAATTATTAACTGGGTTTTCAAATAAAAAAACACCTTGTCCTTGAATAATTAATTTTAAATCGTTGTTTTTATTATTAATTAAAGAATAAGATTTTGGGCGTATAAATGAAGTTTCAACAAACGTCATAAAATTAATAAATATAATTATTTTTTATTATTCGTTTTTTTTTATTTTTTATTTTTTATTAAATATTTTTTATTAAATATTTTTTCTGTAAAATGTAGACAGTCGCTCTGCCAACCCATAATTATAAACTAAACGGTCAAACCGTTGTTGTTCATATTTATTCATTCCTTCGTAAATATATTGAATGTTTATGAGTAAACAACGACTATCAAATATCATAATTCTTGGATTCACCTCTATTACAACATTGTGAAGTTTATCTATAAATTTTTGTTCACTAACGTTGTTCCAATAATATTCTAATAGGTCAACCCATAGCAACTGAATGGTGCATAATATTATACATGCTGAGAATAATATTATGAATATGATAATAGCTTCATATATAATCATAAACAAACTGAGTGTTACATAATAATACTTATCCATATTTCGGTTTGATATGTTTGTCATACTATGTAATTCTAATTATGATATTTTATTTTAATTAATTAAATTTATTTTTCAATTTTTTTATAAAATTTTATTTAAAGTATCTATTTGTTCTTTTGATAAAGTTTCTGGAAATTTCGTATGAAAATGAATTATTAAATTTCCTGTATGTCCTTCTCTCGTTAAACCCATATTTGGTATAATTTTTTGATATTCTGGTGGGATGATGTTCCCTGTTAAATTATTGATTGTATATGTTTTTCCATTCAAATATTTTATATCAAAACTAAATCCACACAAAGATTCTTTGAGAGAAATTTCCTTTTCCATAATTAAATCAAGACCTCTACGATTAAAACAAGTATCGTTATTAATATTTACAAATATTTTAACATCACCTTTACACATTTCATTCATAATGTTTCCTTGGTCTTTTAATAATATAATTTCATTATGGTCAATTCCTTTAAAAATATCAACATAAATGATTGTTGTTTCAAAAACTTTATTCCCATTCTCAACTATCCATCTTTCAATCTCAATTGGTATTTTACCACCATTCAATACCGTTTCCATCGTTATTTGAATTGTTTTGACAATCGTCGCTGGTTTTTCTATTTGATTGATATCAACAGGAACGCCATTTCTAAATATTCTTATATTGGCACCAGGTGGAAAACCGCCTGCGAATATTCCAGGCATCCCTGGCATACCATGCATTCCATGCATTCCATGCATCATTCCAGATGGCATCCCACCAAAAAATAGATTTTCAAATAAATCATTTATATTTACTTCTCCATGATGAACATTCTCACCAAAACCATTCATCCTCATAAATGGATTTTTACGCGACATATCGTATTCTCTTCTTTTATCAGCATCCCCTAATATTTCATATGCTTCACTTACTTTTTGAAATATTTTAGCCTTTTCAACATCACCTTGAGTTCTATCTGGATGATATGTGAGAGATAATTTTCTATATGCTTTTTTAATTTCATCTATAGATGAGCTTTCGGGGACGCCTAATATATTGTAATAATCTTCCGATTTCATTAAATATTTATTATTAATTGAGATAAACTTAAATAATAATTTACGAATATATTTATATTAAATTTATTAGAATGGACCATAAGTTATTTATTAATAAATTTCAGCCTCTTTATTTAAATGATTTTGAATTTTCAGAAGAAATGGTCATTTTATTTAAAACTTTGATTGATATGGATAACTTAAATATTCTTTTAATAGGCGATATGGGTTGTGGAAAAACTTCTATTTTGAATGCACTCATTAGAGAATATTATAAAGAACAAAACCTAAACAACTATTCTGAAAATGTGTTACACATAAATAGTTTAAAAGAACAAGGTATAAATTATTATCGTAATGATGTAAAAACATTCTGTCAAACATGTTCTATTATTAAAAATAAAAAAAAAATTGTAGTATTAGACGATATTGATTTGATAAATGAACAAAGTCAACAAGTATTCAGAAACTGTATAGATAAGTTTAGTAATAATGTTCACTTTATATCGTGTTGCAGTAATAAACAAAAAGTAATAGATAGTTTACAATCACGATTTACAATAATAAAAATAAAACCACTTCAAAGAAATAATTTAGATAAAATAATGAAAAAAATAAAATTACGTGAAAATATTGAAATAAATGAAGATGCAGAAGATTTTTTATTGAATGTTTGTAATAATACTGTCAAAATATTAATAAATTATATGGAAAAATTCAAATTGTTAAATATGCCAATCACACTTGAGTTAGCACATAACGTATGTACTAATATTAATTTTTTTTCATTTAAACAATACACAGAACATTTAAAAAATAAAAATTTAATAGAAGCAATAAATATAATTTATTCTATTTATGACAAAGGTTATTCGGTTATGGATATATTGGATAATTATTTTTTATATATAAAAATAAGTGATATTTTATCAGAAAATGAAAAATATACTATCACACCTTTCATATGTAAATATATAACTGTGTTTCATAATATTCATGAAGATGAAATTGAATTAGCATTATTTACTAACAATTTAATTAAACAATTATAAGACAATATACAATAATGCAATTATAATACAAATAATATAAAATAATATATATATGTCTAATCAAATTTTTAAAAATATATTACCAATTGAGATACTTATTGATTTGTTGAAAGATATATGTTCAAAAACAAATGATTATTATACAATTGACATTAATTCGTATAAAAGGGGTATATTTACAAACAAAATTAATGAATTTTTAGAAAAATGTAAACCATATTATCATAAATCAAAACATAAATATTTGGAACGCAAATTAACTTATAACAACTTTGTTACTGTGGTGAGACAAATATGCAATCAAAATAAGATTGCATATACATCTAAAATTAAATATGATAAGTCTGATTATAATATTATTTATAATATTTATTTGTAACTTTTATTACTTGCATTTGTTATTTTTCATTTTTGTTTTTTGTTTTTTTTTGGTTTTTTTTTAAGGTTTTGGATCAGTGTCTTTTCTTATTAAATGTGTTGCGAATGGTATAGGTTTCATACCCCATAATCCAAATCCTGATGGTACTTGCCAATAACCTATCCAATTTTTTGGTTTATTTTCCATTGCTTCAATCGTGCCTTGCTTAGAATCAGGTGTAGTTGCTAATAATATATATTTACTGATAATTATGTTAGATTCTAATACTTGCTTAGGAGATAAACGAGCAAACCATTCATAATGTCTTCTATTAAGGATTTCTTTGGCTGGAATATAAATACCGTAAGTCTTAGGATATAAATCAATATAATCGTTTGATAATAAATTATCCACCAATATCATTTCATCATCCATCGTTTTTACTCCAATCATTTTACCAGGTATTTGCCTAATTTGCCCCCTTTTAACACGACAATCACACCAGCGATTAAATTCACCTAAAAATTCTAGTTGAGATGTATAATCAGATGATATTGTCCTTTGCATAAAATCTATTAATTCTTGCATAACAGGAGATTCTTTGATTGAACCCATAAAATTAATATCTGGGTAAAATTCATGATTTGTTGCTGTAATATTTCTATCAACAGTTTCGCAAATGAACATTTTTCCATCACTAGTTCCCATACTATACATTTCTATCAAATCACGCATACATAAAAAAGACGGCGGTACAACCATTCCACCATACATATACAATAGCTTAGAAATTGCAAGAGAACGCATATAGTCTTTGATTGGTTCTGATATAATTTTCATATTTACTTCCCAACCCGGAATTAATTTTTCAAAAGAATCGTCGTCTATTAAACAAATATGGAAAGAATCATCACACTGATTAATAATACTTCTAACAGTTAAATATATATATGGTTGATTTAACTCAAAAGAACTACGAGAACCAAAACTAATCCAATTTCTAGAATTATATTCATATTGAATAGGTATCCATAAGATAGGCTTTGTTATATTGGCTAAAGATGGGTCACTCAATAAATAATTTTGAATACCATCATAATTTCTATCCTGATTTCTTGCATTTTTATCTTCATATCTATTATATAAAAACATCAAAACAACTATAATTAATATTAAATAAAAATAATTCATATAATTTGAGTTAGCTGACATATATAATATTATTATATATTTTATAATATTATTATTAATTATTAATTATTTTTCTTATTCTTATTATTTCTCTTATTATTTCTCTTATTATTTTGGGCATTTTGTATATTTGGTTATTTATTGTGCAATAATTGCAACCCACTCCAAAAATCTTGGTTTTTCTGTTTTGCTAATTCTGTTTGTTTTGCTAATTCGTATGCTCTTCTAACTGATTTTTCTTCTTCTTTTTCATTTTTATGGTTTAAATACTCCAGTGCTTGCTGTTCCGATAATGGTTTCGTATCTTGTTTATTTCTATAACTCATATATTCATTAACATTCTTAAATTTTTGCCTTTTTTCGTAATCCTCTTCAGTAACAGGTATTACTGTTTCCGTATGTGCTTTATATAAATCTTGAAAACCTAAACCACTAAATAAACCAGAGTCGTATGTTTCAGGTGATTCATTTGATAATTCTGATGCAGAAATAGAATTATTAGACCATATTTCTTGAACATCTTCTCTTAAAATGAGAGAACGAGCTTGGGATTTTTTTTTATCAAATTCATGTTTCATAGTTGCCATAGATACATTCTTTATTGGTTCTATATCTTCATCTGTTTTTAACCAATCACCATAACCTTTTATTTCTGCTTCATTAGATAATTTATTTTTTTCAAATTCTTTGTTGAACCAATCATTAAATTTATTACTATTCTTAAATTTATCGTTAGACTCAAAAAACTGGTCTAATAAAACATTTTTTTCTTTATCTGAAAAATCGGTATATTCTGTATTTTTTGGATTTTTACTATCAACATCCCCGCGTTTTCTAAAATCCCAAACCGAATATAACATTTTATATGCTTTTGAATAAAAGCGAAAATAATCAGCGGGAAGTCTTGATTTATCGGGATGTGTTTTAAGAACGACTTGTTTTGCTCGTTTTAAATCTTGTTCATCAAAATTGGTAGGAATTTTGAATAAATTTAATATATCATCCAAATTATAGTTATTAATATCTAAATCAAGTTCCATATGTATTGTATTGAATATAATACATATTTTAAATTTAATTATTTAACTTTTTATTGTTTTTTGGAAATAAATTCTATCATTTCTTTTCCAGTCAATACTTCATTCTTAAGTAATTTTTGAATAATAATATCCATAGATTCTTTATTTTCAATCAACGTTGTTTTTGCATCTAAATAAGCTTTTTTAACTAATTCTAATGATTCTTTATCAAAACGCTCTTTTGTATTATCTGAATACTTACCACCCGTTGATAGACTTCTTCCCAAGAATGGATTTCTCTCATTATCTACGTCTTCGTTATAAAAAGTTTCTAGTTTATTTCCCATACCATAATTTCCAACCATCCTTTGTGCTAATGAATTTGTCTGTTTTAAATCTTGAACTGCACCAACTGAAACATGTTCATTTCCATAAAAAATATTTTCGGCCGCTTTTCCACCCATTCCTATAATAAGGCGTTTATATAATATATCTTTTGTATATAAACCACTTTCACTTATATTTTTATATTCGTTGAATACGGTAAATCCACCGGCTCCATTATAAGTGCTTTGAATACTTACTTTCTTTAAGTCAAAATAATTATTATATAATGTGGCTAAAAGTGCATGACCTGTTTCATGAATAGCAACGCGACGCCTAGCTTCATCATCTCTCGTATCTATTTTTTTAACAATCCCAACAATCAATTTATCTAATGCTTCCAGTAATATTTTTTCAGTAATAATAACATTACCATTTCTTGCAGATAAAATAGCAGCTTCGTTCATCAAATTTTTCAATTGTGCACCTGAAAAACCACCAGTCAATTCGGCTATCAATTCCAAACTAACTGAATCATCTAGAAATTTATTTTGAGTATGAACGTTCAAAATCTTTTTTCTAGAATCTACATCAGGTAGTGGAACATTCAGTATTCTATCAAATCGTCCTGGACGTAATAAAGCAGCATCTAAAACATCACGTCTATTTGTGGCCGCCATAATAAGTATATCTTTATTATCTGCGAACCCATCCATTTCAGCCAATAACTGGTTCAACGTTTGTTCTCTCTCATCATTTGCCATATTAATACCAGCTCCTCTTTGTCTACCGACTGCATCTATTTCATCAATAAAAATAATACATGGTTTATTATTTCTTGCAGTGTTGAATAAATTTCTAATTTTAGACGCACCCATTCCAACGTAGAGTTCTACAAATTCACTAGCGGCTATTGAAATAAAATTTGCATCTGCTTCACTGGCGATTGCTTTTGCTAGTAAAGTTTTACCTGTTCCTGGAGGGCCTTCTAATAGTATTCCACGAGGAATTTCCGCTCCAGCCAGTCCATAAATACTGCTATTTTTTAAATAAGATACAACTTCAACACATTCTTGAAATATTTCTGGACTTCCGGCAAAGCTACTAAGAGAGATATTAGCTTTTTGCATTTGTAGTTTATCTTTATTTACATCCTTTTGATTGTTTCCAAATAAAGAAGTTGGATTACTCATTTGACTATTCATTCTGAACATTCTAAATGCACTTATAAGAGAAGCAATCAATAAAAAAGGGAAAATTAGGGTTTGAGCACCATATAAAAAATTTGTTGCGATTTGTTGATATGTGTTAGGGTCAGGTGCGTATGAAAAAACAGTATTCACTTGATTTTTAATAGATAAATCAACCAAACTATCTGTTACCAGCGGAGCAATCTTAGTAACAGTATAATCTTCTATAGGATTATCATGTTTTTCAATATCTTCTGCGATAACTGTATCCATTCTCTCACTCAAATATATTTGTTTTATCTTATGCGATTCTATATTTTGAATCAATTTATTATAAGGTAATTCACTATAATAATATTTATTTCTAATTATATTATTGATATCTTTGTTATAGTTCATAAATAGTCTTCTTTTAAAAGCAATTGAACCATTCAATAACAACGCTAAAAAAATGTAAGCTAACATTTCTTTATTATAGTTATTATAAATTATATTATATTTAAATTGTTGAAAATATAAATATAATACAAATAATACTAAAAATCTGTATCAGAGAATGCATTCAATACATCAAAATGATTTATTGTGTCTTCAAAACCACCTACAAATTTACCATTATGAAAAACCATAGGGAATGTTTTTACAGATTTATTCGCTAATTGCTGTATAATATTCAAAAATAGCTCTTTGTCTTCAATAAGATAGTCATCGCAATCAATCACTCTGAATGATTGCTTTTTCTCTTGTAAAAAATTTTTTACTTTAATACAATTCGGACAGCCACTCTTACTATAAATGGTGTATGCTTTTTCTTCAGGTTTAACAAATGTTTCCTCCATTCTAATTAATATATTATTTTTTCTTTATATTATTACAATTTTATTTTTATTTAAGTTTTCGCCTTTTTGTTTTAGGTTTTCTTTTTTTGACAGTCTTTCTTTTCGTTTTCTTTTTATTTTGTTTTCTTTTTTTAGATTTTCTTCTTTTACTTTTACCACCAGATTTTTCAGATGGTTTTACTTTTTCATCTTCTTCATCACTACTATCGCGAAAAATTAATCCTTGGTCTTCATCTGAATCTGAATCTTCTTTCTCCACTACTTTTTCTGATGGCTTTTCATCAGATATTTTTGCGGAAGGAGCAGGTTTCCTTTCTTCCTCCTCTTCGTCTTCAGTTTCGTATTCAATTTTAGATTCTAGAATTTCATTCATAATTCGTGCAGCTCTTTCCTCACTTTCATCGTCAAAATTTTCCATAGTAATTTCTTTTCCCATTGGTCCTAATTCTTTTATTGTATAACGTTCGTCTAACATAAAACCATCTTTTTTTTTTGATTCTTGATAAGCAATTTCATATTCTTCTGTACCAGGAAAATATTTTAAATCATATTTTTTTATGGGTGAATAAATTCTATTCCAGCTTTTAAATGTACCATCTTTATTTAAGATTCTAAACATTCGGGGAATATTATACCACCCAGGGAAACTATTGTTAATTTCACCTTCTTTCGTTTTACCTTTTCCTTTTTCAAATCTTTTAGAAAATAATTCTTTTACGAGTAAATTACCTTTTTCATTTTTCCCAACATACTCAACAACTGTATATGAATCGTGAATGTATGGAACTTTTCTTGGATTCGTTTGGTCTAATTTACCAATCTTGAATTTATGAATCAAATAACGTTCACCTTCTACTAAATTCGCTATATTAGCATCATCCAAATATTCATGGATTTCTTCAAATGGAATAATATCTATACCATTCGGTTCTTCTTCAGTTGATGTTACAAATTTTAATTCTGTATCAAAATTCGCCATATAATAACTATATAAAATAAATTCATATTGTAATTATTTATTTAAATTTGCGTTGGCATTTGCCTTTTCAATAGCTAATAGATGAAAACCGCATCTTTTAAAAAACGCATCTAATTGACCAGGGTCTGCTCCGGTGACACTATCATCTGGTGCAAAGGAAACATTACCTTTTTTATACATAAGAATAACTGGTATTCCATTAACCATACGTCGTTGTTTTAAATAAGCATATAAATCAACACATTCATCAACATCAATATCAGCACAAATAACATTTGGTGGAGAAGATGCAAAGAAAGCTTCAACTACATGAGCGATTTGTTTACAAGGTCCACACCATTTTGCACCAAGTTTTACAATAACTAAACCTGGATTTGCTTTTAATAAATTCAAAAAAGCATCACGATTTTCAAAATTACTTATAACTTGTTTGGTTACACCACTGTCATTTGAACGTTTAAGCATTATAATATAATAAATTAATTTATTTTTAAATTCTAAACTTCTTTTTAATAAATATATGTATATTATTTTTGTACTTTATCAATTGTTACTTCTTTCGCAACATTTTTAATTATTTTATTGAAGTTCTTGTCGTCTTCTTCATTGTTAGACCCGCCAGCCGCCTTTATAATAATATTATGATACTCCATATGCTTTTTTGAATCATAATCATCCGAATCTGGATTTTCTTCTTTCCAGTCATTCAATTGTTTGAAATTCTTGGCTGCAATAAATTTAATAGCCGTTTTTAACTTTTTCTTTTCCTCGTTGTCTTTTTCCCAGGAATCTTTATCTTTCACATATAAAACTTCTCTCTTAAAATCACTACAGTGGATGGGTCGTTTAAATACATCAAGCTCTTTGAGTCCTCTGATAAATATTTTAGAGATACCTTCTACATATCCAATTCTTCCAACCATATCTAAATCACTCAACTTTAACTGTAACTGATTAATGAAATCCATAATATTGAGAGCATCTTTACATTTTTCATTCAAGAAAAAATTCAGATTGAAATTATTATTTGTAGTATTATTATTAATAACAGTATTTTTCTCTTTACATAATTCTATTATTTGCTTCTGAAGTTCCATATTTTGATTCAAAAGTGTTAAAACCAATTCATTCGTAGGTTGTTGATTATTTATTTCTGTTTTTGATTCAGAATATGATTCTGATATATGAATACATTTTTTTTTATGATTGAATAAACTTTGACGATGTTTATATTGCTTACCACATTCACAAAAAAAATTTATTATTGAACTTTCTGAACATTTTATGTCAGTATTTGTCAGTAAAGTGTCAGTCTTTTTATGTTTTGCTGACAAAATATGTCTATCATATTGACTTTTTCTGCACGTATAATAGTTACATTGTTCACATCCGAACTTTTTTGAACTTTTGGAACTCAAAATGTCAGTCATGTGTCAGTATATATTGACTGACGAAAAAGTTCCTAAATCATTTTCGCAAAAAATATTCAAAAATTATCGTAACAACATTTTCGCCGAAAATTTCGCAATTCAAAGCATTCCAGTCACAAGGGCTAAAAAAAGAGTATATTTTCGCTGAAAAAAAGGCACTATAGAGATTTTGGACATTATTTTTGTCCATTTTCAGAATTTGGAATCACTTTTGACCCTCGAATTTTGGCGATTTTCTTTAAGCCCCTTTTTAGAAATATATATTATTTCAAATATATTTAAAGAATATCCGAAATACTTATTTATAAATAATATAAAAAAATTTACATTTATATATATCATAATATATATAAAACACATGTTGATTCAAACGTTTTTATGCTTATTTATGATACAATCCAGTTATTCATATATGTCAAAGTTCTTCAACCACTGGCACTGTATAGGAATAAAAAATAAAATAGATTTTTCAAAACCTTATAAAATTAATGTTGGTGAATTACCATTAGTCGTTTGGAAAAATAAACAGAATGAATTAATAACTACTTTGAACATATGCAAACATATGGGTTCAAAATTGGATAATGGAGTTATTACCAACGGTTGTTTAAAATGTAGATATCATGGATTGGAGTTTTCAAAAATAGACCGTTTTGGAGAAACGTTAGAGCATGAAGGTAAAATATTCTGGGCTTACGAACCTATTGAAAAAATTCCTTATAAAATTCCATTCTATAATAATTCTAATTACGAAGTTTCATTTTTAGAAGTGGACATGCATGCATCTTTGCCCGACAGCGCATTTAATACGATGGATTTAAGACACCCAGAATATGTTCATAAGGGCGGTTTTGGTAGTACGATTCCACCAACCAATATAAAACAATTTAAATTTAAAGATAGGATTGGTTTATCATTTGAATATCAATCAAATCCTATTATGAAATCATTAAATGATAATAAACGAATCACTCAGAATTTTCATATGTTTGTTTATCCAACGTTTACTTGGTCAAGAGTATCGTTTAATAATAAACACTTAATAATAGCTGTAAATCTTCTACCATTAGAAAATAAAAAAACAAGATGGTACGTTACCATTTGTCATAACTATTATAAGAGTTCATTCCAAAAAAATATAATGAAAGGATTGGCCGCATATATTTTAAGTCAGGATTATATTCAAATGAAGAATCAATATCCTGAAAATAAATTAAAAGAAGCAATATTATTCAATCACATCTTCAAAGATGAAGATGTAATATTGTGGTTGAGAGAAGAATTTCGCGATTATAAATATCCAGATATAAATGTTTGCTTGGATCTGTTCAACGAATTCAGGAAGAAATAATCTAACTCATAATCTTATTAACATATGTTTCTAATTCACTCACATCTATTTCTGGAAGTTCCACATGGGATTCCCAGAAATACTTACAGTATGCCCAAACAAATTCGCAATCAGTTGGATATAATTCATCATGGTCATATTTCAAAGCTTTATATAATTTTTCAGGAAGAAATCCAAGACTTTGCCTAGGCAAAACATAAGATAATTGCACAAGAGGCGATACTGCTTTAAAATTATTTTTTTCTATAAAAGTCGTATCAAAATAAGGAATATATTTCAACAAATCTTGTAACAAAGGGGGATAATTATGTTGATAATGCCATCTCCAATCAGGGCAACCACTCGTATAATAACGCATAGTCCATTCTAAACCTTGTAAATAATTGATGCAAATTCCTTTACATCGTTCATCATCAATATCTATTTTAAATAAACATTTATAATATCTATAACGCCAACCATCTTTGAAAGGATTAATATATTTTTCTAATTCACGTTCATAATTAGGAATTGCCTCAAACTTTAAATATTTCTTTTCAGGCGTTTCTGTTGGATAACTTATTTTCTCTCTTTTATCACGCAGTTTCATTTCGCTTTTGAAATATTCGTCCTCTATCTTCGCTAAGAATTCAACCATTCTACGAACATTCTTCCAAAAAATTGTTTTCCCGTCGGTTAAATTTTCATTCGTATTACCTAATGTCGCTTTATATGCATTTAGCATTTTATCAACACCTCCTGTACGAATATTGACAGCTGGAAAGTGTGGCATAAAATCGTTTCCAAGAAAAAAACATAAAAAGATATAATCGTAAACACGATTTTTTTGTTGTAAAGTAGTCAATTCGTTACCATTATTCATATCTAAAGTAATAATTTTTGCAAGTTCAGGAATATCTAATAGATAGGATTCATTCGGCTCCAAAGAATTATCAATAGACTTTATAAATTCGGGTGTTTCCCTGAACAAATATATTTTTTCACTGATAGGAAGATGATTTATAGAAAGCATAATAAGGTCTGCGTCTAGACCATAAATAACAGTTGTTTTATCAGAATGTTCTTCAACGTTATCACGAATATATTGAAAAATTTTATGTTCTCCTTCACCAACCTCATCTGAGGTAGATACTATTATTTTTATCAAGTTATATTTTGTAGGTTCTTTGAAATGTGATTGAATAGCAGAATTCAAATCTTTCATAAAAACGGTGCCAGGTGTGATAGCAGTTGTATTCCATGGGTCTGAACCTGCTGGTTTTTTAAATATTTTTTTTGATATTTCGTTTTGATACCAGGATTTATATCTACGAGAACGCTGTTGTTCAAGTTTAGCAACAGGCGCAACACCATCAAACGCAATAATCACGTTGTAATTTGGGGATATGATTGAAATATATTCTTCTATTTTTTGAATTACTTTAATTATAATAGTTCTAGTGGCAGTTTCTGTTAAAACATCAAAATTAATATTACGAACTGAGTCGTAAATAATAGAGTTACAGTCTAAATATAAATTATTAACAATCATTTGTCCTTTTAAAAATTTGGTAATAATTTCAGGGTGATTTTTAACGATGTAAGAAAAATAACTAGGGATTCCCATATTCTATATTTGTTGTTATATTATAGATAATATAATTTGTATATAAATGTTTATATGGTTTAATATTATTTATTTAAATAATGTATTTTACTCAAATTCTAATATTGTTCTAATATATTAATAAAATAAAGAACTATGAATAAAAATCAAGTAATAAAAAAACAAGTTGAAATCGTAAATCTGGTTGAAAAAAAAATAGAATTTTTTCGGGATGTTATACAAAAAACGGTTGTAAATTGTCAAAAAAACAAAATGCTTGATGTTTTAGGGATAACTGATGTGACAACCTGTATAAATAAGTTAAATAATATAAGTGAAATGATAACGGAATTTAATGAAAATGTTGAAAAAAATTCAACCGATTATAATATTAATAGATTACAAACAATAAACAACGAATTATCTGTATTATTAAAAAATTATGGCACAGATTTATTTGAAGATTTATTAACAATTTGTTTCGGGAATAATAATTCTTTTTTTAAAAATAATGAAGATATTGATAAAGATAAATATGAATTATTAAAAAAACATTTTCATCCAACTGAGTATAAGGTTATAAATTTAAAAAAAGGCGAAAATGATAAATTAAAAACAACGTCATTTTATGATGAACAAATTGCTGAAAATACAAAAAATCTAGATTGTTCTGATATAAATATAAATTCAAAGCATTTTCATTTAAGGGTTTATGGTATAAAAGTATATATAAATCATATAGATTTTAACAAACATTTAGTAATTTATGGAATTTTAGATGATATTATGATATCTTATTTGAACAATAAATATATAAATAAAAAAATAGAAAATGTGCAAAACATTAAACCAAATGACATAAACTTTGCGGGTGATTGTTTTGATAAATATGTAAAATCGTTGACTTTGAAAGATTTTTTAATGTTGTCACCAAATGATATTATTAACAAATATGTTGGATATATAACTCAAATAAAAATATTAAAACAAAAAAATCTAACGAATTTAGTGAAGGATTTTATCGGAAGCGATTTATTTAGTAAAAGAAATATATTAATGCAATTATTGATAGGTTCTAACAATTATGAAAATAAATATTTAGCATATTTGTTATATGATTTGTTATCCAATGATACGAATGGAACTGTTGATACAGTTGAACAAACAATATTATTTGATAGTTTTCCGTGGTCAGTTAAACAACTTTTCAAAGAAGCCATGAAAAAAACGATTCAATATACAAACGATTTATCAAATTTTGATATTAATAAAATACCGTTGGAACAGCAGATATGTTTAATGAAAACAAATGATATTGTAAAGGAGAAGGCTATGTCAAAATTAAAAGAGATAAAAGCAAAATCAGAGGACTCTGGTTCAAAAGCACGTCAATATTTGGATGGGTTATTAAAAATACCATTCAATGTGTATAAAAAAGAACCAATCATGTATTTAATGGATGAAAATAGAAAAATGATTTTGGAAATATTAAGCGACGAATATGTAAAAAAATATACTAATTTTGATAAATTAAAAAAAAAACATGCAAGCATAGAAATTATTTCTATATTGAAAAACATAAAAACAACAATCGTTGATACATACGGCGATGACTTATTAAATAATTTGAAAAAGAAGGTTAATAATTTTGATAAAAGTGAATTAATTTCGTATATTTCAAAATTGAATTATTTGATTGGAGATAAAAAATTAAATTATCAATCAATTCAATATGCTAAAAAGTTAAAAAAAGAATTATTAAAAGGAGTTTATAATTTTTTAGATTATTGTAAATTAAATCACAAGGAATTATTATTAGAAATGAATTCAAATATAAAATTGTCTGTGAATGCAACAAACAATATAAAAATGATAGAAACAAATTTTGATAAAATTTCTGATTATATGCAAAATGTAAAGAAACTGTTAGATGATTCTGTTCATGGTCACGATAAAGCAAAAAGACAAATAGAGAGAATTATAGGACAATGGATAAATGGTGAACAAGATGGATATTGTTTTGGATTTGAAGGACCGCCTGGTGTAGGTAAAACTACACTGGCAAAGAAAGGATTATCTAGTTGTTTATTAGATGAGAACGGTGAAAGCAGACCATTCGCGATGATTCAAATGGGAGGAGATGCAAATGGAAGTAGCTTACATGGACACAATTATACATATGTAGGGTCTACCTGGGGTGGAATAGTTCAAATATTGATTGATAAAAAATGTATGAATCCTATTGTTCTAATAGATGAATTAGATAAGATTTCAAAAACGGAGCATGGACGAGAAATAGTAGGAATATTGACACATTTATTAGATCCAACTCAGAACGATTGTTTTCAAGATAAATATTTTTCGGGAATTGATTTGGACTTATCCAAAGCTTTATTTATTCTATCATATAATGATGTAGACTCTATAGATAAAATATTACTGGATAGGATTCATCGTATTAAATTTTCCACTCTATCGCTAGATGATAAATTAACAATAGCAAAAACACATATGTTACCAGATGTTTATAAGAAGATGGGGTTGGAGGATATAATAATTATTAGTGATGATGTTTTGAAATATATTATAGAAGAATATACTTCTGAACCAGGTGTTAGAAAATTAAAAGAAATTATATTTGAAATTGTAGGTGAAATAAATTTAGATATTCTTAAGAATTGCGCATGCGATTATCCTATAAATATATCTATTGAAGATATAAAAACAAAATATTTTAAGGATAAACGCGTGTTAAATCACAAAAAAATTCACATAGAAAGTATGGTTGGTATAATGAATGGGTTATGGGCAAATGCAGTTGGACATGGTGGTTTTTTACCGATCCAAGCAAAATTTTTTCCGGGTGATTCCTTTCTATCATTAAAACTTACAGGCATGCAAGGAGAAACTATGAAAGAATCTATGAATGTTGCATTAACGTTGGCTTGGAATTTAACTTCTGAAGAAAATAAGGATACGATTCGCAATTTATATCAAAAAAACAATCAAGGAATACATATACACACACCGGAAGGGTCTATACAAAAAGATGGTCCTTCAGCTGGAACAGCAATATCAGTTGCTATTTTTAGTTTATTAAATAATCGTAAAATAAAAAATACTATTGCGATAACAGGAGAAATAGAATTATCTGGGAATGTTACAGAGATTGGTGGTTTAGATTTAAAATTGTTAGGTGGTATAAAAGGCGGAGTTAAAGAGTTTATTTATCCAGTTGATAACGAAAAAGATTACAAGACGTTTATGGAAAAATATAAAGAAACAGATTTAATAAAAGACATAAAATTTTATCCGGTCAATAATATACACGAAGTTTTTGAATTGGTTTTTGAGGAATAGTGTTATTATTAAAAATAAAATAATAATAAAATATTATATAGTTTATTATTATATAACTAGTTATGAGTGAAAAAAATCTAAACAATATACTTTCAAATAGTGTTTCAAAGAGTGACCAGTTTATAGATTCACCGTTGATAATGATGCAACCTATGAACATAATTGTATTATTGGTGTTTTATAGTCCTGTGATAATTGCTGTTTGCGTGTTAGGAATGTCATTTATATTTCAAAATTTTAAGGGTTTTATATATTTAGGATTTCTTCTAGGGATATCTGTTTTCAGAGAATTTTTGTTAATGATTCTTGGCGTAAAATCAGAGTCTAATCCTAATAAGATATGTAATATGGTTCAATATAGTGCATATGGAAATTCAGGATTTAGTTTATTTGTAATATCATTCACATTAGCATATATATGTACACCTATGTTTGTAAATAGTGATGTGAATTATTTAATTTTTGGAGGTCTATTAGCTTATTTGTTTATAGATATAGGAATAAGATATATGAAAAAATGCATAACAACTTACACAGACGTTTTCTTAAATATATTTACAGGATTATTATCAGGAGTAATTATACCAGGATTATTATACGCTGGAAATTCTTCAAAACATTTGTTTTTTAATGAAATATCTACAAGTAAGGAGGTGTGTTCTATGCCGAAGAAGCAACAATTTAAATGTGCTGTATATAAGAATGGTGAATTAATAGGTAATACATAAAAAAATAATAAATATTTTTTAATTATTGCGAAGGTATTTGTTTTGGTATAAAAAATCGTATATTTGTTAAAAACCATTTTCTAAATTCAGACATTAGTAGTTGTCTTTGAAATGTTTCTGCTAAAAGGTTCATATTTCCTTTTGTATGAAAAGATGCTACAAAATTATTATATGTTGCGATTACGTTATTAAAACCATAAGTAGCAGTCAGATTATTTGAATCAAACAAAGGTTTATTTTTTCGTCTATTTACAGCGTTGTGAAAAATGCACATGATATTTCTGAAATCGTTTTTATCTCTAACACCAGCTGGGTTAACTTTTGCTAAAAATCTAGTAGCGTGTTGAGAACATTCTGGACAAGGTAACACTGTGCATATTCTTCTTATGTAATTAAATAAAATAGGAAAGACACTTTGGAATGTTTCTTCATTAATTTTTTCGGCAAGTGTGTGAAAAAATGTCCATATAGGTGGTCCCCAATTACTAGGCGACATTTAATTATAATTATATGTAAAGATAATAAATATAAAGACTAAATGCATATATTATTTATTTAATATAAATGCCAAAATATACAATTGAAGGAGATATAAACTTTTATGATGAATTATATAAATCACTAGATGGCCTAGATAATGATTTATCGGGCGATTTAGAAAATCAATTATGTTTAATTACAAATCAACCATTAACAGAAAATCATGTAATATTAGAATGCAACCATAAGTTCAATTATGACGCTATATTTAATGATATATTATGTCATAAAACAAAATATAATACGATGGAAAGATATAGCATTAAACAAAGAGAATTAAGATGTCCTTATTGTAGAAATATTCAAAAAACATTATTACCATATGTAGAAGGATATAAAAAGGTTCATGGAGTCAATTTTTATGATGAAACACAGGATAAATATTGTTCTATAGAAAATGATTATTCTTATGGTAAATGTGATTATTATTCACATACGTTAGACACAAATAATACATATGTTTGCGGAAACAAATATGTTAAATTACTAGAAGCGAATGGAAAAAATTATTGTTTATGTCATTATAAATTGACCTCTAAGAATATAGAATATAACAAGATGCTTAAAGAAAAGTTGGAAAAGAAACAAGCAATTTTATTAGAAAAACAAAAAGCAAAGGAAGAGAAGCAAAAAGCAAAGGAAGAGAAGCAAAAAGCAAAGGAAGAGAAGCAAAAAGCAAAGGAAGAGCAAGCCAAAATGAAGCTAGAAGAAAAGTTAAAAAAACAATTAAAGAAAACAAGCGAAAATGTAGTTATATCTTCTTCGCAAACTACAGAACCATTCCAAATAGATGAAACAAAGTGTGTTCAGATTTTGAAAGTGGGTAAAAATAAAGGAAAACAGTGTTTTTGTAAAATATATAAAGATGGGATTTGTTTAAGACATTTTAACTTAAATTCTAAAGATAAGATTTAATTTGTTTGAATAATATATATGTCATCTAAACGTAAAGCGGATACAGAAGCAGAAACTGAACAAGACCAACCAAGAACCCCACCACGGGATACGCAGTTACCTGGGACTCCAAGTACAGGAGCGACTATACCAGAATATGATAATAGTCCGAGTATAGATGACTATTGGACTAATTTATTAAAAAATACAGAGAGACAACGATTGGAAACAGAATCAAGACAAGCAGATGCTAGAGCAGATGAAGCAAGAGGAATTTATGAACCACCTACTGTTTACGCGGGGAAACTAACAGGACGCGCTATTTATGAAAAGATAGACAATGTTCTAGTTCCATTAACAAGAGAAAAATTATTAGCGAAATTCAAACAATACTATTATGAGGATGGAACACCGATTCCTAAATCTGATATAACCGGTAACTTAGCAGACGATATGACGGCTGAAAGCAAAGGTGGAAAGAAAAAGAGAAAATCAAATAAAAGGATAACTAAAAGAAGAAAATCAAATAAAAGAACCAAGAAAAGAAATAACAAAAGAAAATAATATTTTTCAAATAGATATAAAATTAATTTTATACTAATTTTATATGGAGACTAAAGAAGAATTGGTGACAAGTGTCAAAGAATGGATAAAAATAGATTCAGAAATTACACAATTACAGAATGAAATAAAAGGTAGAAAAAACAAAAAAAAGGAATTATCAGAAGCATTAATGAATGTAATGAAAAAAAACGAGATTGAATGTTTTGATATAAATGGTGGTAGTTTAGTTTATAAAAAAAATAAAGTAAAAAAACCAATCAACGCAAAAACATTAATAACAACGCTAAAGAGTTATTTTGAAACATCACCTGCAAAAGCAGAAGAGATAACAAAGTTTATATTAGATAATCGTGAAGAAGAAATAAAAGAAAGTATTAAACGAAAAGTTGATAAGTAATTTATTATTTTTTCCAAACTTCAAAAAAATTATCTTGACAAGGACCCCAACCACCAGCTTCTACATAATCCACATAAAACCCATTTTGTTTCAATATATCATCAATATAATGTTTTCTAGAAACTTCCAAATAATCATTTTCCATAATAATTAATTTTATATTAGTTAATATTTCAGGCATATCCATTAAAATATAATAAAATGCGCCTTCACAATCTAAAACTAAGGTGTCAAATACAATATTATACTTTAAAATTAATTCATAAAATGAAATCGTATTGATTAATTTCCATCCAGGTTCTACTATGTTATTTTCACAAACTTTTGTGTCCCAACCAATTTGACCTCCCTGCATTAATTTTCGTTTAGAAAGCGCAGAGTTTTCAATATGAAAATGCATTTTATTTATATCTCTATTGTGCTTTAATATAGGTGATATATCTGGACTAGATTCTAATACAACAAGATTATTTTGGTTTACTCCCAATATTGAAGAAATAATTAATGAATTTCTTCCAATATTTCCACCAATTTCCAAAACTTTTTCATTACCTGTCAAATACCTTAATGCCATTTTTTGCTCTGGAACTTCCTCATAAAAGTTTCCATGTTCAATTTTCAAATCACGTGTTAAATAGTAAAGACTGCTAGGTATAAAGGAATCGTCTAAAATTGTAGTTATTTTATTATCTTTTACATTTATAATTATTTTATAAAGTTGACTTATTTTTTTAATTTAAAATTTGAATCCAGTATATATATACATTTAAGAACTCCAAATAATGGATCTGAAAAATAAACACATCTGTTTTCGTCACCTGCTGGTATAATAATATTATCATCATTTTTCATTTTTTCGTAACAAATTTCAGTTACATCTATTGTGTTTTCTAAATATCCATAAAAAATTTTCATATATATATATATTTTAAGTCCGCAATTTATTATTTATTATTAACGCATATAAACATATAAATAGTTATAATTAAATAATATCATGGATTACAGCGACTGTTCAGACGAAGAAATAGATAGAGAATATCATGATGAAAGGGTCACATTGAACAATTATTACGAGTCTATATACAATAATGATTCGCAAAATGAAGTTGTTAAAAATGATAAAGAGAGAAAGATAAACTATCCAGGATTAGAAGGTTTAAATAAAGAATTAATAGAAGTATTTTTATTGCAAAATTACGATAAATGTAAAAATGGAAAAATCAATATTTGTAGTTATCAAATAAACAAATCAGGAAAAATGCCATTTTTACAGTTTTTTCTTAGAAAGTTTGATAAAAATGACGAAACAAAGCCAGATATGTTAACATTCCCTAGTTTTACATATAATAATTTAATAGAAGTTATGGGTATTTGCGAAACAATACAAAAAATAATATGTATGTCAAATCATTTGAAACCGTCAAATTATGAATATAAAGGTTTTTTAAATAATAAAAACGAGTTTTATGTATTTTATGAAATGAAAAATGATATTGTAAACATACATAACTTATATAGAACAAATGATTTATGGTTAGTTTTGATGGATGAAATATTGAATCATAATAAAGTTGGCAATTTTAAAATAGAACAATCTGTAATTAACTTTTTTTCAAGAAATTTTACGTTATGTTATTTGAAAGATGAAAATGACGAATATTACGATACACCAGTTGTTGCATATATCGGATGCAAAAATAAAGAAGCAGATTTTATATCAACCTTTGGAGTATCAAAAACTCAAAAGGAATATTTAAAAGAATCTTTATTTTATTTTACAGATTATAACAACGCATTTAAAATGTGTGACAACAATAATAAAGAAAAATTATGTATAGTTAGATTCGCATTATTTACAGGACATATGAATATAATGATGAATGCAAAATTTAATGATGAAGTGTTATTAGATAATAATTATGATAGTGTTTATATTGGGAATGAAGAAGAATCGCCTTTGTGGGGATTAAAATTTTATGAGCAACAAGTGCCATTAACTTGTCATTATATAGATAATAAAAGTTTAAAAATGGAATATGACGATGATAAAAAGATTCTTTATTATATTTTATAGATATATATTATATGGAAGCACCTAATTTTAATGTAGGTACGTCTAGATTTATAAAGGTTACAGACCCAGAGCAATTAAAAGATGGGCAACTTTATCTTAGAACTGGTGATAATTTTGCTTATCAATATATTTCTAGGTATATTGAACGCAATCCAAAACCCAATAATTCTTATTATTTTGAAGATATATACGAAAGACGTATACGTATGTCCGAGGATGAACCTTATAATCCTTGGGAAAAAACATTAGAAATACCAACATATCAAAGAAATAAGTCTGATTGGCAATATGTAGATTTCGGTCCAAATAAAAATAACTTCAGAGTAAACGTATATTTTTTAGGACCGTACGGTCAAATGATAAATGAAAATACATCACCAGACAAAGTAAGTGAAATTATAAAAGCAAGGGCTCCAGTTGATTTATTAGCGGTGCCTGGAATAACGCCACAAAAACAAAGAGGTTATTATCCTAGTTGGCATCCCGCACGCCTTTTTGTTAGTAGACCTCAACCAGAATTAAAACAACGTCCTGGATTGCCACAATCGGTAATAGACGAGGAGATTAAAAAATTTGTAGCTGGAAAACGTCGTAGTAAAAAAAGATATAGTAGAAGAAGAAAAAATACTAAACGTAGAAAATATAAATATAAAAAATAAATATAAAAAATAAATATATATAAAATGGCATCGGGAAAAACAATAACAATAGTAGGTTTTTCATTAGTTTTTATATATGTTATAGTCCAAATCTGTAACTTTTATGGGGTTAGTACAGACCAATATGGGATTTATTTAACATTTTTATTATTCATGATTTTATCAATTGTTATATTGCCAAACAAAGATTCTAGTTTAAAATATTCAAATGATTAATTAATCAGAAACAACAATAGCAGTTTCACATTGTTCAGATTTTAAATCTTCAATCAATTTAGTTAATACTGATAATTCAATTTTATCTTTTAAATTATCAATTATTTCAGAATCCATAGGAACCCTATTATTCAAATTATAAAAAGTTTTTTTGAATTCTTTGACTAAATTAGCATTAGTCTCATTTATTAATTTTTGACGTTTTTCTTTAGCAATTTTATTTCTAATAGTTTCTATTTCATACTTTTCTTTATTTTCATCATTGAACCAAGGATTACGATAATCATCAGTTGAAATAAGAATATCACAAATTTCAGGTTTAACTATTTTTTCAAATTCTTTATTATTTTTGAATGATGATTTAAATAACTTAATAATTTTGTCTGGAATAGTTGGACTAGTTTCCATTAATCTATCAAATTCTTCTTTTGACATTTTTAACATTTGTCCAGGTTGCATTCTTTCGGAAGGATGTTTGGCTAGTTCAATCTTAACGTTTCTATAAAATTTATCCCAAGCGATTCCACTTACTCTATGAGATTCATTTAATTGTGTAATTTTTAAAAATTGTTGAATAGTTGATATGATTCCGCCTAAAATATTGAACCCACCTACAACCATAGCAAAATAATTTTGGTACTCTATAGGGACACGAGTTTGTGCAAAATTAGCGGTTCCTGTTAATGTAGATATAACAATAACAGGAATAGTATACCAAGCATTCAAGCTAGAATATAAACTATTTGATTTAGAATGTAACCATCTGTAACACATAGCTTTGTCAGCCCATTCTATAAGAATTTCTTCGTGTTCGGTAGTCCATTCAACATCATTTTTATTAATATTATTTAATAATGTTTCTTCTTCTAGAAGGTTACTGTTTATTTCGTCCATTCTTATATTAATAATATAATATATATATTTATAATACATTAATTAAAAATGATTAAATTAAACAAGTTTGTGTCAATTCCTTCAACAGTTAAATCTATAATAGATGATATAATATTATATTCGGTTAAAGTTACTGAAAAAATGTATATTTTAAATAATAATATAAAAAATCATCACACTTGGTGGTGCGCTATGTATGGGTTGAATATTGCATGTCATAATAATAAAATAAAAATGATTGATGGAAACAATTGTTATTATCCAAGTATAAATAATTTAACAGAAAGTCACTATATAGCACATTATAGTTGTGATAAAATATATAATAAAAGACAAATACCAAACGTTGATATAAGTTTATTTCCAAATAATGCATTTTATAACTCAGCAAAAAAATATTTATCTGAAACAAAATTTTAAAAAATGCATAAATTAATTTATGATAAAATAATATGGAGATGGATAAAAGAATAAATGATCTTAAAATAGATTTTACAAAAGTAGTGGATTTAAAGAATGAAAATGTTAGAATGTTTGAAACGTTAGATTTGAAAATAAAAAATTTGAAAAACATTTATGCAGAATTCATAAAAAATAACAAACAACATTTATTTATATTTGGGTTAGATTCTTTTCATTTTCAAGGGAAAATAATAGATATAGAATACGATGATATGAAACGACTTTATTATGCGATTACGAATAGAATATATTGCGAGTACTTTAAATTATATAAAATAGTGGTTGATTATATAATAGAAAGTATAAATGATGATAAAAAATTATTAGATTTAGTATCAGTTAATAATAATTTTCCAATATATAAAGATTTAGAGCCGTTCAAACAATATAATTTTGAAATAATACAAAGTCTTCATGAGACAATAATAAGTTTATTGAATGGAGTTTATAATTATTTATTGCATAAAGAACACGATTTGAAACAACACCAAGAAAAAAATGCGACAGGATTGAATATAGATAATTTTATTCAAACATATAACTTTAATAATTTAGTACTAAGAGAGAAATTAGTTTTATTTGTTTCATATATAGAATTTTTTCATAAGTTGCATACAAAATATTTTAAGCGATTTACAACAAAAATGCAGTTGTTTTTGAGTCAAATAAATAATGATATAAAATTTGAAGATTCTATAGAGATTAATAGAACCAAAAGGAAATCTATGATGGAAACTTTTGCAAGTGACAATATTGATAAAAATATCTTATTAGATTTAAAAAAGAGTATAGTTGATGAAAATGCGGAGATTTCATCTACGTCAACGCCTCCAAATACTCCAACTAGTGAAAATAATGAAAATAAAATAAATTCTTTGAACGGAATATTTTTAAGAATAGATGAAGATGTAGAAAATAATATAGAAAAAAAAAATGATGAAGAGAAAAAATGCGAAAATTTAGATAATAATATTATAAAAGAAGAAGACAATATTTCTGTATTAACAAATTCAGACTTATCAGAATCAAAAAATGAAAAACCAAAAAGGAAATATAAACCTAGGAAAAAGAAAGGCGAATAATAAAATATGTATTGTTGTTTTTAAGTATGTTTTAATTATTTAAATTAAAATTGAAATAAAGTTAATTCAAATAATTAAAGAAACAATATAAAGAGAATGGAGCGTAGAATTAACAAGAAATTTGATAGCTATGTCACAACATTTAAGGATGATATACGTGATAAAATTTCAGAACTTGGGATTCAAAATGATGAAACTGATAAATTGCTTCAATTCATTTATGATTATGAAAAAATGTCTCTTGTAAAGGAAGATTTTATGAAGAGAAAACGTGTTAAAAATTCAGTACCATATTGCGACAGATGTTTCGCTAAAAGAGCAAGTGGTGAACAATGTACTAGAAGAAAGAAAGAAGGAGACGAATATTGTGGCACACATATGAAAGGAACACCACATGGAATCGTTGATATTAATGAGGAAAATAAACCTACAACTCAAAAGGTTGAATTATGGGCTCAAGATATTCAAGGAATTATTTATTATATTGATAAAAATATGAATGTTTATCAAGTGGAAGACATTATTAGTAATAATCCAAATCCTAAAGTAATTGCAAAATATGTCAAGAACGGTGAAGTATACTCTATCCCAGAGTTTGGCATTTAGAAATGACAAGAATGCAAAATTAATTAAATATATACAATTAAATAAAAATATTGTTTTTTTAATATTATTTTTATTAAATGATGGAAGAAAATCAAACTTCAAAATCCACTATGGACGGAATAGATGAAGTTAGTAAAAAAATTCTAGTAAAATGTGGATTGTTAATGAATAGTAATGAATATCCAGACGAAATACTTATTTTACGCGATTCTTTATTGAATGAAATTATATATAAATCAGTTGAAAATGATTTACTTGAATTAAAGAAGACTTTGAGTTCATCATCATTAACCAGTTTGCAAAAAGAAGCCAATAAAACACAAAAATGGCCTTTGTTGAATTTGGTAAGACAAATATTGAATGTATATGGTTATAAAATGATACCAATTAGAAAGGCTGATGGTTATACTCAAGATGGTGTTAAAAAATTTAAAAGGTATTTTCAAATAGTTAAAAAGTGACTTAAATAATAAAAACAATATAATAAATAGTGGGAATGGTTAGATTCATCAAAGTTTTAATAACGTTAAATTTTTTGAATAGTGTTAAAATGTTCAATTTATTTCCAAGATATTCACATTCACAGTCACATTCCAGAAAAATTTTTTTTATGAAAAAAGAAATAAAGGGAATAAAAAATTTTAAAACAGTATCAAATTTATATTATCCAAAATCAGCAAATCAAGAATTATATGTTAAGAATCTAAATGACCCAAATACAAAAATAATAATTGCGATTGGTCCAGCTGGAACAGGAAAAACTTTATTAGCTTGTAATCAAGCTATAAAAGAATTAAATATGGGAAATATAAATAAAATAATAATAACAAGACCCGTTGTTCCAGTAGAAGAAGAAGAAATTGGTTTTTTACCAGGAAATATAAACAAAAAAATGGACCCTTGGATGAGACCAATTTTTGACATTTTTAATGATTATTACAACAACAAAGAGTTGGAAAATATGTTGTACAATAATATTATAGAAATATCTCCATTAGCATTTATGCGCGGAAGAACATTCAAAAACGCATATATAATCGCTGATGAAATGCAGAATAGTTCGCCTAATCAAATGAAAATGCTTACAACACGAATCGGAGATGGAAGCAAAATGATAATTACTGGAGATTTAAAACAATCTGATAGAGGAGAAGACAGTGGTCTATCTGATTTAATAAATAAATATAAAAAATACAAAAATTATTTATTAATGAATGGAAATGATACAAATATAGGTATTAAAATAAATGAATTTGAGAATGGGGATATAGAAAGAAGTGTTATAATTAACAAAATATTAAATATATATGATTATGTTGAAAAAACAAATTCAATCATAATTAAACCAAAAAACGATATAGTTAAAATTATAAATATTGAAAATGATGCAGCTTTAATACCAACATCGCAAACATCAAAAAACTTCAGGGAATAAAAGTTTATCAATTGTTGTTCTTACACAAAATATTCTATGCAAAAATATTCCTAAACCAAATAAAAATATAGTTACATATAAAAATGATAATTTAAAAAAATAAGAAATAATATAAGCGCCTACAATAGTCATGATTACATCTACAATAGCTAAATTAAATAACCTATATGAATGTATACCTTTGCCGGGCTCGCCGAGTGTATGTTTGTATTTACACAAATCAATCATTATATAATAATAATAATTATTATATAAAATATTATATAGATAGATAATTAATAAAAATGGGTGATGTGAATAATTTTTTATTAAATAAAAAGATAGATGAATATTTAGAATATTTTGCATCTGTTACAAAAAAAAAGATGACAAAAAATGAATATTTAGTAGTTTTATTAAATTTTATGTTAGGTTCCGAATTGACTTTGAGTCATACAGAAGATCAATCTTATTTTGTAGAATTATGCGATTATTACATAGAGAACAACGATTTAACAGAAAAAGAGAAAGAAAAGATGAGGGAAGTATTAAGAGGAGAAAAAAAAGAAGAAGAAGAAGAAGAAGAAGGTTT
>Ga0214921_10000264_pt1 | contig 103218 bp, 105 predicted proteins | sample LL1505_MetaG_FD_177992 | JGI IMG/M metagenome (GOLD analysis project Ga0214921, IMG submission 177992) | Freshwater microbial communities from Lake Lanier, Atlanta, Georgia, United States - LL-1505 | ecosystem: Environmental > Aquatic > Freshwater > Lake | place: USA: Georgia | collected... | reverse complement strand
TTTCTTGGCGCGGGATGCCAAGGGCCACCAGCACCAGATCTGGCTGCAATTGCAGCAGTTGTTGCTCCAATTGCGGCCAACGCTCCCTGGGTTGGTAGCCATCAATTGTTAGAACAAGTTGGAGGCCAGGGTGTTTTTGGGGCAGCTGTTTTTTTAGTAGCTCCATTACCGCTGCTGAACTACCCACCAGGGCTACCCGCCAGTTGCTGCGAGTGCTATGGGCCAACAACTGATCCGCCAATTCAATGCCGGGGCTGCGTTTTACGCGAATGCCTTGACGCCTCAGGGCCCACACCACCCCAGCGCCATCGGGAATCACCAGCTCCGCTTGGCTGATCGCAGCCCCCAGCTCCGTTTGGGCCAGGGCGGCCATGGTCATTTCAGCGTTCAGCGTTACCAGCTGGCCACCACCTCTGCTGTGCAAAGCAACAGCCGCTGCCAACACATCAGCGCTCACGTCAACTGGCAAGCCGAGCACTTGGCAGCGTTGGGGGATTGTGGGAATGGCTGCCATGGAATTTGGAGTTACCGGAGAGAATCTGGCGGATGACATCACCACTGACAACAAAACAGCTCGCTGCCCTGGGGCAAATCGATGCGGCCGTTGATCGGGTGTTGCTGCAAAGGCAGCATCCAGTGTCTGGTTTGCTGCCCGCCAGCACCGCCCACAACATCCACGGCAATTACGGCGACGCTTGGGTGCGGGATGGGGTTTATACGATCCAGGCGGTGTGGGGGTTGGCAATCGCCTGGCGCCGGGAGGGTTCCAGGCCCCAGCGAGTATTTGAACTAGAGCAAAGCGTATTGGCTTTGATGCGCGGCTTGTTGCGGGCCTTGATGGGCCAGGCGGCCAAGGTGGAACGCTTTAAGCAAAGCCTTAAACCCATAGATGCCCTCCACGCCAAATACAACACAGCCACTGGTTTGCCTGTGGTTGCCGATAACGCTTGGGGGCACTTGCAGCTTGATGCCACCGCCCTGTTTTTGTTGCAGCTGGCCCAATTCAGCCGTGCCGGTTTGGTGGTGGTGGCCAATCGCGCCCAGGTGGCCTTTGTGCAAAACCTGGTTTTCTACCTCAGTCGGGCTTATCGGGTGGCCGACTACGGCATCTGGGAGCGGGGCGATAAGGGTAATAACGGTGCTCCAGAACGCAATGCCAGCTCGATCGGTTTAGTGAAAGCTGCCCTGGAGGCGGCCCAAGGTTTGGATCTCTATGGGCCCGAGGGAGATGGCAGTGCCCTGCTTTGGGTGCCACCGGATGCAATCGTGCGGTTGAGGCGGGCCCTGGAGGGCCTGCTGCCGCGGGAATCCGCCAGCAAGGAGGTTGATAGCGCTTGCCTCACCACCGTTGGTTATCCCGCCTGGGCCGTTGATCGCCCCGACCTGCGCCAACGCACCTTGGAGGTGATCAGGCGCCAACTGGCCGGCAGCTATGGCTACGCCCGCTTTCGCCGCGATGGCCATCAAACGGTGCTGGAAGACAGCAGCCGTTTGCACTACGAACCTGAAGAACTGGCCTGTTTTGAAGCGATTGAGTGCCAATGGCCTCTGTTTCTTGCCTTTGAACTGCTCAGTGCCTGCATGGAAGAGCGCTGGGAAGAGGCCAGCGCCTTTCAGCAACGGCTCACCGCTTTGGCCTTGCCCCAGGGCAGTGAATTGCTTCTGCCTGAGCTCTACAGGGTGCCCTTGGAATTCGTTGAGGCTGAACGCCGCTATCCGGGCAGCCAACCGCGCCAACCAAATGAAAACCTGCCCCTGTTTTGGACCCAAAGCCTTTGGTTGTTGGGGCAATTATTGCTAGAGGGTTTGGTGCTGCCTGAACAGCTCGATCCCTGCGGCAGGCGCCTGCCCCGGGTATTGGGTTGCAACAAGGTGAGGATTGTTTTGGTGCCAGGCGATCAAAGCGTTGCTGCAGCCCTGGCGGCAGAGGGCATCCCCATGGCCACACCAGGTGATGCTGGGGTGGAAGTGCAGCCCTCGGCCCGTTTAGCTGAGGCCTTGGCTGGGGTTGGGGCATGGCCTGCCCTGGGCCTATCCGGGCCAGGGGTTGGTGGGGTGGCCACCTTGGCCGTAACAAGGCTTTATCGCTGCGGTGGGGTGCCCACAGCATTTCTGCCGCCCGTGTTGGAGGAGGGCATTTTTTATCTGGCCGACGACCCGGAACAGCTGGCTGATGCGGTGCTGGGCGAATTGCGCATGTTGCAACGCCATTGGCGTGATCAAGGCGATCCCCTGTTGCTTGTGCCCCTGGCGGCAACTGCATTTGCCAGGCAGCCAGCCGGTTTTATGGCCCTGGCGCGGCAACTCCACAGTGGATCCCTTGATGGGGTGCCCGTAGCTGTGGGCACCTTGGCGGAGCACTTGCCGGCTTTGTGCTGGGAGCCGATCCAGTTGCCAGCCCTGTCGCGGGTAATGCCAGCGCGGGTAAGCCCGCTGCGACTGGCGGAAGCGCGCGGCCACCGCTCCCTCTCCGTTGCCCAAGAGCAACAACTAGAGCTGGAAACCACCTCCGTGCTTGATCTGGCGGCCCAGTTGTGGAGCAGCACCCTGTTGCGGGAACAGGCGGAATTATTGGAGCAATTGCAATTGCGCCTAGGCCCAAGCGGACAACTACAGGCCCCCGACCAGGGTCTGCCCGTTGCCCTATCGCAACTGTTGGAGGCTGTTTATCACCGCAGTTTGGAGGCGGGCGATTGGGAGCCGGTGCGCCGCTGCGCCGGTTTACTCGGTTTGGTGCATCCCCACCTGGAGGATGCCTTAGATGATCTACTGGCCCGCCATAAACAATTGGTGGTGGGCCGTAATTACACGCACCAATCACGGATTAAAGAACCCCTTGATAGCGCTGGCATTGCAGCTCGCATCAGGCGTTTCAGCGGTGAGGACGGTCGCGAAACGATCCTGCAGCAGGAATTGCTATTGGCCCTTGAGGGCTTAGCAAGGCAAAGGCCAGCCTTATTGCAAGGCACGCTCACATTTCAACTTGGCCAGTTGCTTTTGTTGCTCACCAGTGAACTGGCTACAGAACGCCAACTCACCCCCTCGGAAGCCTTTGAAGCCCTCTGCGCTCTGCCACCCCATGGCATTTCACGGCGCTTGGGGGTGGTGCTAGCCGACCTGGATCGAGCCAGGGCTGCTTTGGATCGTTGCGAGCAGTTGCATGTGAGTGGCCAGGTGCTCTGGCAAGCGCCGGCTCCAGCGGATGAAAAACCGATGGGCGGCTGCTGGTTGCAACACCGCATGCGCCAGGGGGCACTCCAACGGGTGCCAAGGGATTTTTATCCAGGTGTGTGGGGGCTATTGCAACACTGCCGCGGCCTATTAATTGGAGATAAATTAGAGCGACGCAATCGCTTAGATAGTGATTTATTAGCTGAAAAAACACCGGGGGAACATAATTTTGCTGTTCTTGTGGATCACTTGCTCAGCAAGATAGAAGCACCTGAATATCGTCAACTTACGATTGAAGCACTGCTTTCTTTAATGGCATTTTTTGAAGCAAACCCAAAGGTTCGCTTTGAAGATCAGTTGGCCCTTGATGTGGTGATTGGCCATGGGGTGAGGCTTGGCTGGCTAGATGAAAACCAACAGCTTCCTGCGGCCGCCTACGGTTCCCATAAAGCTGCTGCCTGGCAATCTTTTTACCGTTATTCCCCCACCCGCTGCCGTGAGTTGGTGGTGGCAGCATTGCGTCAATTAACTGGCGTTTAGTTCAAAGGGGTTGGGGCAGTTGTTGCAAACTTTGTTGCGGCTGCTCCACCGCTTTTTCGATTAGATCGGCCAGCTGTAGGGCCCTTGAAGCCTGCAAACCATCCACCGCTGGGATTTCAAGGCCCCTCACGCATTGGAGGAAATGCTCCAGTTCTGCATAAAGCGGTTCGGTTGGAGTGATGCTTACCTCTTCAATAAAGCCATCGTGGCGATAGAGCAATTCACCCCTGTTGGCTGAATACGACTCCTGGGCGCGGCGATGAATGCGTAGGTTGCGATGTAAAAAATCAGCTTCAATTAAGCTGCCGCGGCAATGGGCGCTCAAGCTGCGCACTTTGCGGTGGCTCATCTTGCTGGCGGTGAGGCTGGCGGCCACCCCATTGGCAAAGGAAAGGGTGGCTGTTACGTAATCGATGGGCCCCTCGGTGCTTCTACCACCGGCGGCGGCAAAACCCACCACTGGCGCCTGGGCTAGTTCCAGCACCAGATCGATGTCGTGAATCATTAAATCCAACACCACAGACACATCATTAGCCCGATCGGCATGGGGGCTATGGCGCCTGCTTTCAAGCACCATTACCTCCTCGTTTGTAACCACATTCAGCAATTCGCGAAATGCGGGGTTAAAGCGTTCGATATGGCCCACCTGCAATAGGCGTGAGGCCGCACTGGCGGCAGCGATTAGTTCTGAGGCTTCCTGCTGGCTGGCGGCAATTGGTTTTTCAATCAGCACATGCACCCCAGCCTTGAGGCAGGCCATGCCCACCGGGTGATGCAACAGGGTGGGAACAGCGATGCAAACCGCCTCCACCTCATTGATCAAGCTGCTGTAATCGGCATACCAGCGGCAGTTGAATTGGGTGCTGGCAAGGCGTCCCCGCGCTTCATCGGGGTCGGCAACACCAATTAACTCTGCATCACGCAACAGGCTCAGCACCCGGGCGTGGTGCCAACCCATGTTGCCAATACCGATCACACCTACCTTTACCGGTTTCATGGGCGGGTGTGGGTGCAGGGTTGTGAGTGCAAGGTATCTAGTCCTTCTGGGGGGTCATTATCACTGCATTCTCGCGGTGGCCTAGCCAGATCTTCACTTCTTCGATACGAGGCCCATCCATGGTTAGCACTTCGAAGTGATGGCCCCCCCAGCGCAAGGCCTCACCGGGGGTGGGGATGTGTTGCAACCTCTCTAAGAGAAAACCAGCCAAAGTGTGATGTCCGTCTGCTTCTGGCAGCTTGAGGCCAAGGGAACGGTTCAGTTCAAAAATCTCCAGATCGCCCGCCACCAACCAAAGATCTTTGCCGAGGGGTTGCAGATCCGGCGGACTGCCGTCGTCTTCCAATAATTCATCACCAACGATTTCACCGGTGAGATCGGCAATTGTTACGAGCCCTTCGGTGCCGCCGTGTTCATCAACCACCACCAGCAGGGGTTCGCCATTGCGGATCACCGGCAGCAATTCAGCCAGGGAAGCACTCTCTTGAATCCGTTCCACATTGCGGATGTAGGCGGCCAATGGGGTGTGTGGTTGCAGTTCACCGCGGGAAAGTGGTTCCGCCAACAGCCTTAGGTCGAGCAGGCCGCGCACATCATCCAAGGAATCGCCGATCACAGGGAAACGGGCATGGTTGGTGCTGAGCACCGCCTGCATCAATTCGGCAAAGCTCACCCCGAGCGGGAGGGTAACCATGCCGTTGCGGGGCACCATCACCTCCCGCACCTGGGTATCACGCAGCGAAAACACCCCCTCAAGGATGTTGCGTTCATCCGGTTCTAAACCGGTTACTGCATCGTTTTCAATCAAATTTTCCAATTCACCCGCCGACAGCGCTGGCACTAAACGGTCCCATTCCCGCGGGAGGCCAGTGAAAAGCAAGAGCATTTCCGCCAGCCGCTCCAGCGGCGCCAATAGCGGCGTTAAGCATCGATTAACCGCCTCCAGCAAGGGGCCTATCCGCAGGGCTGAAGCCTCTGGATCCCTAAGTACCCAAGCCTTTGGCAGCACCCCACCCAACAGGGTGGCAACGATGGCAAGGCTTAAAAAAATCAACAGCTCAAAGTAGGGATGAAGGCCGTTGGTTGCCAGGCCCACCAACAATTTGTGAACGCCCCAGCCGAGGGCCAATAAAGAAAGGCTCACCCCTAATTGGGTTGCCACCAGGGCGCGCCGCAGGTGCCTTTGTAAGCGTTCAACGGCCAGGGCCCCGTAACTGCCATTTTCAGCTAATTCCTGCACCCGGGTGGGCCGCAGGCGAATTAGGGCAAATTCCGAGGCAACAAAAAATGCCAGCAATGCCAGCAGCAGCACCAGGCCAAGCAACCGCAGGCTTAAACCCATGGAAACCGCTTACCGCGATAAAGAACTAAGTGAATTATGGATGTAGAGCGAAAAATTGGAATGGGGGTCCCGAGGATCGAACTCGGCTAAGGCGAATTATGAGTTCGCTGCATTCACCAGATTGCTAGACCCCCGCGTTTCTATTCTTCCAGATTCTATTTACCCATGTTGTTGGGGCTATCAGCCACCCGCAGGGGAATCGGTTTGCTTTGCTCTTGCATGAGGGCCTTGGTGGTGTTTTCAACGGCACTGCCGTCCCAAACGATGGTTTGATCGGGAAAACCAAAACCCATCACCTTGGTGCCATCGCCACCACCCATGCTGATGCCGAGGATATCGGTGATTTGATGGGTGATATCAATGCCTCTGGCATAGGGGGAGCTGTAGGAGAAAAAGCGTTGTTCGATTAATTCATTGCTGGTTTGCACTGCACCGCAACGGGTTACCTCCACAGGCATCAGTTTTGAATCAACGCTGCTGGCAAATGGTGCTTCAAAACTGGTGGTGCACACCACAGGGCCAGCAATTGCACTGGAGCTGTTAGTAATGGCTACTAGGCCAAGCAGTCCAAACAGGGTGCAGCGGGAGCTGAAATTCATGCTTGGTGCCACCTTGCTTACGGGCCAGGTTAAAAACAAAGCATCCATTTCGCCAGTGAGCAATTTTGAGCGCTGATCCCCTACTTCAACTACTGGCGATCCATGCCTATCGGCGTGGCCAGTTCACCTTGGCTTCCGGTGCCAGCAGTGAACACTATGTGAATTGCAAACCAGTAACCCTTAGCGGTAGAGGTGCCTTGCTTTTGGCACCGCGGCTGTTGGAGCTGGTGGAGCCTGAAGCGCTAGCGGTGGCAGGGCTCACCCTTGGGGCTGATCCAATGGTGAGCTGGGTTGCCCATGCTGCTGCATTAGCCGGCCGCAACCTCGATGCATTGATCGTGCGTAAAGAAGCAAAGGGCCATGGCACCGGCGCTTGGCTTGAAGGCCCCCTACCCCCAACCGGTTCATTGATCACCCTTTTGGAAGATGTTGTTACCACTGGTGGCTCAGCCCTTAAGGCGGTGCATCAATTGCGGACGGCAGGCTATGTGGTGCAACGGGTGGTGGCGATTGTTGATCGAGAGGAGGGTGGTGAAGCAGCCCTAGGGGCCGAAGCTTTGCAATTGCATTCGCTTTATCGCCTCACTGAGGTGGCTGCCGCCCATGGCTAGTGAAGATTTGAATCCATGGGCCTTGATGCCATTGCCCTGGCGGTTTTGTTTTGAAGTAACCCGCTTGCCAATGCAGGGCCAGGGCAGCTTGCGTTTACTCCACGGCCAAACCAGCCAAGCTCTTTTGGATTTAGCGCCTGGGCAGCAGCGTTCCACCTGTTGCCTCAATGCCACAGCCTGGTTATTTGCCCTTGGTGAGGTATCAGCAACAGTTGACGGAGCGGAATTGCTGATTACCGCAGGGGTGGGCGCTGAGGTTTATCGCGCTTTGGATCGGGTTATTTTTCCGGCGGATCAGGTGCACTTGCAACAGCCAGAGCAATTGATTTGGCATGGCTTAGTGGAGGCGGAAGGGCCCCCAAATCAAGCGGGTTGGGGTTTGCCTGGCCGTCATTGGCTGCTGCCACCAGAAGCGCCCCTGCCGGAAGCGCTGCAGCTGGTGAAGCAATTAACGGCCCCTGAGCAGGAATGGTTGCGCTTTCGCCAGGGCATTCCAGCCGTAACTGGCGAACTAAATGCAGGCTTAAATCCATTTGAATTGGGCCTTGCCGAGCGGGTAAGCCTTGAAAAAGGTTGTTATTTAGGCCAAGAAACCCTTGCAAAATTGCAATCCAGATCTGGGCTAAAGCAGCAACTACGCCGTTTTTATGCACCACCAGGGGTAGACATCCCAGAAACGGGAGCCAAGCTTTTTGGCCCCGGCGGTGAACGGGCTGGCACGGTGAGTTCCTGCCAAGCCAATTGGGGCCTTGCCCTAATTCGCCGTGATTGGTGGCAATGCCAGGAATTGGCAGGTGTTCAGTTGTCGCTGCCGGAGGCGGTGCTGTTTAACAGCCAGTGAGCCACTGCCCAGGTGGCAAGGCAGTCGTCGCGGTTGTATTGAAATATGCGTTTTAGTTGGTGGCGATTACCGCGAGCTAACCATTGGCGCCACCAGAGCACGCAACGGGCGCCCTCAGCTGTTGGTTGGCTCCAGCGAAAACCCCGCCAGTTGGCTACGGCCTTAAGGCCGTAGCTATCCACGGGTAAACGCCAGTGTTGACGCACCCTTTTATGGAGGTCGATCAACCCCAGCGGCGCTTCAGCACCCTGCCTTGCGGCTAACCGGCTCAGGGCAATGGCCTCTGTTTCGCCGTAGTGCAACACCGGCCAGCCGGGGTAGGCGGCAAAAAGGCGTTGCAGCCGCAGCCATAGGCGAGCTTCGCCATGGTGTTGGAGGGCGAGCAGGGGCCGGTAGGAGGCGTTAGCTGCGCTGGGCCATTCAGGCTTGGCACCCCTGCGCAGGATTAAAAAGCCGTGTAAGAAATCATCTCTGGCATCGGGGTCGGATTCGATGTCGTAGATCAAAACGCCTGGTGCCTTAGCTAATTCAGGCAGGCCATTTTCATCAGCTTGGCTTAGGCGTTCAGCCTGGCCTGCTTCCTGCACCCTGGCCTGGGCAATCAATTCCAGCGCTAATTCCGGGCGTTGTTCACCATTGGCTTCCAGTTGCGCCATCAAGCGATTGGGATCGATGGCGGCAAGGGCGGCGCGGTTGGCAATACCCAGTTGCTGTAGTAACTCTTGACGCTTACCGCCAATCCCGCTCACTTGGCTCAACTCCCCTGCGGCCTCTGCCACTTGGTTGCAACTGCGGCGCCAGCAGCAAAGGGTGCACTTTTTGCGGTCTTGGGTGAGGGGTGGTGCTTGCTTTTGTTGAAGGTCGATGGCAACGCGGCTAAGGGCTTGATCCAGTTGACGGCTGATTTGGCCGCTTAAGTTCACCGGCTCCTGTTGACCTTGGGGGGTGATCAGTAGTCCGTGGGATACGGCAGCGCCCTGGTGGTGTTCCACTAAACGACCCCAAAAAGCAAGGGTGAGCCGATGTTCGCGGGTGCCGTGGCGGCCCGGCTGCAGTAATGCAGGTTGATAACTGAAGTTGCCCAGTTGGCTGGCTTTTGGCCTACGCAAGAGCAAGGTGGGTCTACCGCGCAATCGGCCGTGCTGCAGCAGCATTTGCCTGATGGCGCCTGGTTTTTGCATTTGCGCTTGCAAGCGCAGTTCCTGGTCGGCTAATTGCAGAGCCCGATGGGGATTCCAGATTTTTTCATTGGGGTTGCCGTGGCGATCGAGCCAGGCTTTGCGGTGGCAGCGCAGCCAGCTACGCAATTGCCGGTCGGTGAGCAGCTGGGTCTCCGGCACCTGCCAACCCCTAGCGGCGGTATTGATCACCCACACTATGGCCAGCTGAATCCAGCCTGATGGCCTCTGTTCCTCTGCCGTTGGAGGCAGCTCCAATCGCCTTTGGCACCGATGGCTGGCGCGGCATCCTCGGCGTAGACATAACCCTGGAGCGTTTATTGCGGGTAGCTGCAGCCGCAGCAGCGGAATTGGCCCATTCCGCCCCTGCAGGGCTTGATAGCCGCACGGTGATCATTGGTTTTGATCGACGGTTCCTTGCCCCTGAATTGGGGGCTGCCATTGCAGCGGCAGTGCGCGGCGTGGGTTTAGAGCCGCTGCTGGCCCAAGAGCCCCTGCCCACCCCCGCGGTTAGTTGGGCGGTGGTGGAGCGCAAAGCCTTGGGCGGTTTAGTGATTACGGCAAGCCATAACCCCGCTGAATGGTTGGGTTTAAAGATCAAGGGCCATTTTGGTGGTTCGGTGGAGCCGGAATTCACCGCCAGGGTGGAAAAACGTTTAGCTGCTGGTGGCATCAGCGTGGCGGAAGCGGGAGAAACCGAATGCTTCGATGGTTGGGCTGAATATTTAAAGGGCCTGCGCAGCAAAATAGATCTCAAGGCCCTAAGCCACGGCCTAGAAGCAATGAATATTGCCGTGATTGTTGATCCAATGCATGGTTCTGCCGCCGGCGGTTTACCTGCATTACTTGGCAAGAATGTGCAGGAAATACGCTCAAATCGCGATCCATTATTTGGCGGAAATCCACCTGAACCATTAGCTCCTTATCTGAGTGAATTAATAACAGCTGTAAAACAATCCACGGCAGCGGCTAAACCAGCAGTGGGAATTGTTTTTGATGGAGATGGTGATCGGATTGCCGCAATCGATGAACGGGGACGATATTGTACTACGCAGTTATTGATGCCCTTATTTATTGACCATCTCGCCAGGGCAAGGAATCTGCCAGGCAAGGTGGTGAAAACGGTTAGTGGATCGGATTTAATGCAGTTGGTGGCTGAAGATCTGGGTAGGGAAGTTTTGGAGATGCCGGTGGGATTTAAATATATTGCCACTGAAATGTTGAGCTCTGAAGTGTTGGTTGGCGGTGAGGAATCCGGCGGGGTTGGTTTTGGCATGCACCTGCCAGAACGGGACGCCCCCTTTGCGGCACTGCTATTGCTCGAGGCTTTGGTGGAGGGTGGTAAGCCCCTGGGCGAAAGGTTGGATCAATTGCAAGCCCGTTGCGGCGGGGCCAGTTTTTACGATCGCTTAGATCTACGCCTTAAAGATATGGCTAGTAGGCGGCGGCTTGAGCAGCAATTGGCCGAGGCACCACCAGCTGAGGTGGCCGGTGTTGCCGTTAAGGAATACATCCGCACCGATGGCTTGAAATTAAGGTTGGGCTTAAACCATTGGTTGATGCTGCGTTTTTCAGGTACGGAACCCTTGCTCAGGCTTTATTGCGAAGCGCCAGATCCTGAAAGGGTTGAGCTTGTACTGAAATGGGCTCAGCAGTTTGCAGAGGCGTGATTTAAAGTTGGAATTGATCCAGATATTACTGATCCAGATACTACCGATCCATTTGATGTTAATTTATTCGATTGCTTGATGATATTTTCACCCCTCGCCCAGGCGGCATTGCGGGATAGAAGTTCTAATTCATCAAACCAAGTGGTTTTAGTCATCTGGCCAGGGTGAATGCGTATGTGATACACATAGGAATCAACAATAATACCCGGTGCCGTTGATGTAACCGCGATCATCATGCCTATATCTTCCCCCTGGGGAAGCCCCATCCAGCCGCCCACACTTTTTAAAAGGTTCGATTCAACCAGGAGAGTTGTGGGGCCGAGCGGAATACTTGCTTTTGGTGTGGGCCAAGCGCGCCAAACATCCCCGGCGGAGCTGGGGCCTGCTGCGATAATTATTGGATCGAGTTTGTGGTCATCGGTGCAGTAGCCCGCAGCCCACTTAGCAGCTGGAGAGCTGTTAATAGCCGCTAATCTTTTATCTATTGATAGGGGATATAGCCAGTCGTCATCGTCGGCGCTTGTGATCCAATTGCCACGGGCAATAACCAAACCTAAATTGCGCGCCGCCGCTTGCCCGATGGGCCTTGCGGTTGAAATGATGGTTGCTTGCTTCGCAAGATCACCAGGTAAATTTGCGGCGTCTTTACCGTCTATAACAATTACATGTTCCACATCGCAGTTATTACTGCTAAGGCTTGCGTTAAGTTCCACCAGCATATCAAGCCGATCAGGCAAAAGCCTGGTGGGGGTGATCACGCTAACGCTCATTTATTTGCCTGGAAAGTAGTTAGAAGTTAAAAAGATTAAATATGCTTACAGCTAAACAAGCCTTTGCTCATAAGCCCTTTAAAAGTATAGTACATTTTTGCTAAAATTGCCCGTGATATGCATTAGAATCCGAATTCATTGCTCAAAACCTACCCTTGGCTGATAACAACAAAAAATCCGCCCCCTGGGCTGGCCCCTTGATTACCTTGGCTGGATTAGGTGGTTTTGCTCTGCTGGCCTGGCTAAGCATTGTGATGCTTGATTTAAAGCATCTCAATACCTCTGGCTTTACACTACCTTGATAATAGCTTACCTTGGGAAATAGCTAATCTTGATAAAATGATTGAAGCGAGTCCTTTTGATTTTAGTAAACTTATCATTGCAACCAATAACATTGGCAAGCTCAGGGAGTTTGAGGCATTGCTAGTTGATTTGCCGCTAGTGATTGCAGGGCAACCGCAGGATTTAGATGTGGATGAATCCGGCAATAGCTTTGCAGTTAATGCACGCATAAAAGCGGTTGCCGCAGCCCTTGCCACAGGGGAATGGGCCCTCGCCGATGATTCGGGGCTTAGCGTAAACGCTCTTAACGGTGCACCTGGCATATATTCGGCCCGTTATGCAAACACCGATTCGGAAAGAATTAATCGCTTGTTGATAGAACTTGAGCAGGCCCAACTTTCAAATCCAGAATTTGACCGCGCTGCCCAATTTGTTGCTGCTTTAGCCCTTTCAGATCCCAGCGGTAGGGTTGTTTTGGAGGTGGAGGGTTGCTGTAATGGCGAAATCCTTAAGCAGCCTATAGGTGAGGGCGGTTTTGGTTATGACCCAATATTTTTAGTGCCTGAATTGACTTTAAGCTATGCACAATTAGATAAAGAAACAAAGGCACTTGTTGGCCATCGCGGTAAAGCTTTTGCTCGATTATTGCCAGAATTGCAAGAACTATTAAGCATCAACCCAGCTGCCATGTAAGCCATAGGGAATTGCAAGCGGTAATTCCACAATTGCCTCTTCACTTAAATCAGCGGCATTGAGAATTACCAGGTCGCTGGCGCAGCGGGCACCGTTCCACACAATGCACAACACCCAGCCGTCATCTTCTATGGCTGAATTAGGCCTTGGTACCATAATAGGCTCACTAACAAAACCCTTGGGCCCAGCACTCCAAATATGTTTGGAGTTATCAAACAAATCAAGCTTTTTAATTGCTTGCAACGGGGCATTGCCCTGTTCCCTTTCGGCTATTGCCATCCATCCGTAGCGGGCTTTTTCACCTTCTTTGTGTGGATTAACCATCGCAAATTCGCAGCAGCGTTCACTTAATCTTTCGGTTTCAACGCTGTTGGTTTCTAGGTTGATACTGCAGCGCTCTAAAAGGCCCTCGGGGATTAAATCAAAATCAACCTCTCGGAAATCTTGATCTGGGCCAATCGAGGGGAAATCTGCATAGTAAATACTTTCAACCACTAAATTATTGCCATCCTCCCATGCATTTAGGTGGTGAAAAACAAATCCAGCTGGTGCGGGTATCAGCCTCGGCTGCTCGCCGGCATGGGCTCCTTCCGCCCTTGGAATTAACCAGAATTGGGCTTCACCGCCAGCTTTTGATTGAAGGCATTGGGCTGCACCCTTTTGGCCAAAAACAAAAGGCAATGGATTAAATGCAATCGCATTTTGTAGAAATATTGCCCAATTCGGTGTAATTGCAAAATCATGCAGAAAGGCAAAACCTGGAAATGTGTCTTGGCGATCGTGTAGTAATTGTCCAGCTTTAATTCCATTGCTAGGATCGGCTTTGCAGGCAAATTCCATTAAACGTATGGAACTGCGCGGGCCGGTTTTTACACCAAAAGTAACCATCTTTTCTTTGCCATGGTGGCCTGGATCAAAGCGGGGATGGGCGCTGAATGCCTCTCCGGGTTTGAGCACTCCATCCAGCAAACAGAGGCCTTTGGTTTCTAAACTGATTGGATCCAGGGCATAGGGCTCAGCTGCTTCCCAAAGGGCTAACAGTTGATCACCTAGGCGTACAACATGGGTGTTTGCAATATTTTTTAAGCGTAGATCAAAGGCATTTGCAAACAGTCCGCCCGGTTTTTTACTGCCAAATACGCCCCGATATAAAATTTTGTTTGCTTTCTCCTCCGCCAGCCAGCCTTCCGTGCGCACAAAGCGATTACTTAACTCAACCCCTTGCTGGTGAAAGCGCAGGGACGTAACCATGCCATCACCATCAAAGGGATGATGCACCCAATGGCCGCCGCGCTCTAAACGGCCAGGGCCATTGCGGTAGAGGGTGCCCGCTAGTTCCTTGGGTATTGAACCGCTAGTTGCTTTGAGGGGGGCGCCAGTGAGCTCTTGCCCCACGTTGCGAAAGGCACTGGCCCAATCGGCACGGCTATAGGCAACTGTCATGGCGAGCTCAAAGCTGCCGCCATCCTCGCGTAACGGAGTGTTAAGTGTGGGCTTGGCCCGCCTGCTCTAAAACCCCTTTGCTGCTGGGTATGGCCCCTGCCCGGCGTGGATCAATTTCAACCGCCAGGCGCAAGGCCCTTGCAAAGGCTTTAAAGCAGGCCTCCACGATGTGGTGTGAATTAACGCCAGCCAACTGGCGGATGTGCAGGGTTAGGCCGGAATTATTCACTACGGCTACAAAAAATTCCTTCACCAATTCGGTGTCGTAGCTTCCGATTTTGGCGGCGGGTATTTGCAAGCCATAGCTGAGGTGGGGCCTACCACTGCAATCAAGGGCCACCTGCACAAGGGCCTCATCGAGGGGGGCCACAAAGTGTCCAAAACGCTGGATGCCGCGCCGATCACCCAGGGCTTTGCTTAAGGCTTGCCCCACGGCAATACCAACGTCTTCATTGCTGTGGTGATCATCAATATGGGTGTCGCCAACGGCAGTGATCTCCAGATCCAGCAGGCCGTGGCTGGCGAGCTGGTTGAGCATGTGATCAAGAAAAGCCACCCCAGTGCTCACTTGGCAGCGGCCAGTGCCATCGAGATTTAGTTGCACTTGCACATTTGTTTCAGCGGTTGTGCGATGCACCTGGCCCTGGCGGTTTTTGGTCATGGTGTTAGGTCCAGATGAGTGCAGATTGATTTTGCGGTGGTGTGGCAAGCGGGTGATTAGCAGTTAGCAGATTACTGCTAATCGTGGCGCAAATGCGATTCATGGGTAGGCCAAATATTCCATCAACAAATGGATTTTCCGTGTAGGCGCCAAGCCTTTCTGCCAAAACAAAACCAAATAGGCAAAGAAAGCCAATAAGGGCACCGCCTGGATCGTGCATGGAATCAAGGCGAATAAATAATAAATAACCAAATATCCACACAATTGCTTTAATAAAAAGATCGTAGGATGCGGGTAGAGGCTGATTGCGAATGCGCTCAAGCCCTCCCAAGGAGTTGCATGTTTCTTCCTGAACATTTAGTAAGTTGAGCCGCCCGAGGCCGTCAATGCGGCCAAGGTCGCACAACTTAAGAAGCTCAGCAGACAATAATTGCAATAAATCCTGACTGCTGCTGTTCTTGCCAAGGCCAAGCTGTTGGCGTAGATCATCTATTTTGCGGGCACAAGTGGGATGATAAGAGCCTCTGAGCTCTCCGTTTAAGGTCCAAACAAGTAATACTTGCAGCCCCAAAAGTTTGTTTAATTCCGCTGTTCTATCGCTGTCGTTTGGTAGTAGCGCCAGCAAGCCGTTGCGCCAGTTGCGGCTGCCGTTAACCAGGCCGCCCCAAAGGGTTCGTGCTTCCCACCAACGGTTGTAGGCCTGAGTGTTTCTAAATGCAGTAAAAACAGAAACTGATATGCCCAGCACCGGTAAAAGTATCTCAGGCAATATTTGTTGGGCCAGATTAGGAGCTATTGGAAGGCTGATAAAGCAAAGCACTAGGGCAAATAATATTTCTTTGCCCATCGATTTAACTATCCACCAAGCCATCACAAGGAACGACCAACGGCCAACGGGATGACGCACTGGGGATAATCTGTTTACACAAAGATTATCTCCCTATGGTCGCCGCATCCCCGTTGCAACAAAATCCCCAGCAAGTTTTTGAATTGTTGTTGGAGGGTCACCAACGCTTTTTGGATGGCCATTCGCTTCATCCCCACTCCAGTGTTGAGCGGTTACATCAAGTGGCTGCAGGTCAACACCCCATGGCAGCGGTGCTGGGCTGCGCTGATTCACGGGTGCCGTTGGAATTGTTATTTGATGCGGGCCTTGGTGATTTATTTGTGGTTCGCAGTGCTGGTAATACGGTTTTCACTTCAGCGATCGGCTCTTTGGAGTATGCCGTGTCGCATTTGGGTATTGGTTTAATAATTGTGTTGGGCCATGAACGCTGTGGTGCCGTGTCTGCTGCCCTTGATTTTTCAACACATTTGCCCCCTGCCCTCGGCCAGGTTGTGGGCCAGGTGCGGATGCAATTAATGGCGGGCGGAGTGCTACCTGAAAATCAAGCTTCTCAAGATCAAAATTCAAAGGATATCCTTCTTGATCGGGCCTGCAGGGCTAATGCAGTGCAATCCGGCTGTAATTTGGTTAATTCCAGTGTGTTGTTAACAGATCGGGTGCGCGCTGGTTCATTGCTGGTGAAAACCGGCCACTACGACCTTGATACAGGTGAAATTGACTGGCTGGATTCAGTTCAAGCTTAGTTTTATTAAAAACTACTTTTTCCCATTTCACATCCCTGTTATGCAGTAACCAGCATCCACATAGAGCACTTGGCCTGTAATTCCTGAACTCAATGGGCTAGCCAAAAAGGCTGCAGTGTTGCCAACTTCCTCTTGGCTAACTGTGCGGCGTAGGGGCGCCTTTTCTTCAACATTGTGAATCATGTCGAGGATGCCGCCGATGGCACTACTTGCCAACGTGCGGATTGGGCCTGCACTAATCGCATTCACCCGCACTTGTTTTTCTGGCCCCAATTCAGCAGCTAGATAGCGCACAGATGCCTCTAGGGCCGCTTTAGCAACACCCATCACGTTGTAATTGGGGATCGCCCGCTCAGAACCCAAATAACTCAAGGTGATCACACTCCCACCCGGATTAAAAAGCGGTTTGGCAAAGCGGCATAGGGGAGCCAATGAATAGGCGCTCACCTCAAGGGCTCGGCTAAAACCCTCGGGGCTGATGGCGCTGTAATCACCAATCAATTCCTCCTTGCCAGCAAAGGCAAGGCAGTGCACCAGCACATCAATGGAACCCCATTGCTCGGCAACCCGCTTGAATACGGCCTCAATTTGGGCTGGATCCTGCACATTGAGGGGTTCAAACAAGCTTGGTGCCAGTGGTGCTGTGAGTTCACGCACCTTGCCTTCAAATCTGCCCTTTTCATCGGGTAGGTAGGTAACCCCTAATTCGCAGCCTGCCCCATGCAGCTGCTGGGCAATACCCCAGGCGATTGATTTGTTATTTGCAATACCGGTAACTAGGGCTTTCTTGCCGCGGAGATCAAGGAGCATGGAAAAGGAACCAACTATTAGGCGATTCTCCCCCAGCGGCGGCAGCATGGGGAAATGGCCCTGCATCGATCCCTGCCTCTACCCGAACAGGGCGACTTAACCCGGGGTTTCCCCGATCGCAATTGCCTGCTGCAATACCTGCTCCAGGAATTTCCAGCTGCGGCTGCCATTGATGGCCAGCTGAGCCCAGTTATTGGTGGCCGCAAGGCGGCGGAACTAGCCCTGCGCCGGGTGGATCCTCTGGCCTATGGCCGCAGCCGTAATTTTTTAAAAGGGGCGGTTACGCAACTCTCGCCATATATCCGCCACGGCCTCTTGGGTTTAGCAGAATTAAAGCAATGGTTGGTTGATCAAAAGCGACCCTGGCGGGATCAAGAAAAATTAATTAGCGAGTTGGCTTGGCGGGATTTTTGGCAGCGGGTGTGGCAACAATTTGGAGACGGCATTTGGCAAAATATTGAAGAGCTTAAAACAGGTCATTCAGCTGAAAGTTATGGCGATTCGCTACCTTTAGATCTGCGCAATGGTGAAACAAAACTTGCGTGCATTGATGCTTTTCAACGGCAACTAGTTAACACTGGCTGGCTCCATAACCATGTTAGGCTCTGGCTTGCTGCCTATGTGGTGCACTGGCGCCGGGTGCGATGGCAAATCGGTGCCCGATGGTTTTTGCAGCACTTGATAGATGCAGATCCAGCTAGCAATAACCTCAGCTGGCAGTGGGTGGCAAGTTGTTTTAGCGCTAAGCCCTACGTATTTAATCGGGCCAACTTGGAGAAATATGCTGGCGATAGCTTTTGCCGCAGTTGCGCGATGGTGAATTCCTGCCCATTCGATGGTAGCTATGAACAGATTCAGGGGCAGCTTTTTATTCCAATACAGCCTAACCCTGATAAATTAAATGCCAACAAGCTGCAGGCAGAAAGTAGTAATTTAACAAATTATAATTCAATAAATTACAATTTAACAAATAATATTTTAAGTAAAGAAAAGTTAGTTAAACCTTTGCTTTGGATCCATCAAGAGAGCTTGGGTCCCGCCAATCCCCTCTGGCGTGCCTGGCCTGAGGCGCCTGGCTTATTTGTATTTGATCGAGGCTACATTGAGCATGGGCAGATCGGTCTAAAACGGCTGGGTTTTATATATGAAAGCCTTCTGGAATTGCCTCTGGTGTTGCGCAATGGTGATCCGGTACTTGAAATTCAAGCATTTGCTAAACGCTGTGGCTGCGATGGTTTGCTAACTCAAGCCCCATTGGATCCACATTTAAAAAGAATCATTGCTGCTCTGCAGCAACAGCTTCCTGTGGTTGAAGTGGCTTGTGAACCATTTGTTGATTTGCCAAGCCCACCCCAATTGCAAAGGTTCACGAAGTTTTGGAAATTAGCTGAACCTTTATTGCGTGAACAGTTACTCAATGAATAATTCAAAGTTTGCTGCCTTCTAGCATTTTTTGCTCCTCTTCCCGGATCAGATTTGGATCCGGCAGCAGGTCTTGCTCTTGAAGGGCTGGCAGGGGTTCAGCCACCACTTCAGATGCCCTGCGGGGCGGGCTTTGCCATTGGAAGCTTGCCTCTGGAGCGCGGCTTTTACAAAGCGCTTCGCTTTCGTGCCGCAACTGGTTTTTCACTTGCCAATGGCCCACTGCCTCAAAAAATTCCCTGCGGCTGGCTAGGCCTGAACTAAAAGGTGAGGATCCATTGCCATTGAATAGGCGGGCGGGATCGGCAGTCCAGCGCGGTTTGCAAATGCCAGCTTCAGTGGTGTTGGTGTCTAACCAAATGTGGATGCCATAGCCATCCGGTTGATTAACTACCGCAAGGCCGTCGTGGGGTTCATGGCGGCTTAGGGGATAGGTTTTCCAGCCCAATGGCGATTTGCTGGTGCCAACTACGGCCACAAATATCAAGGCACCGCCAATGGCTAAGGCTTTCCAGGGCATATCCATGGTGTTAAACAACAATTTTCGGCAAGGGGCATCCATGGAGCATTTAAGGTGGGCCCCATGGCAATTCCTCCCTTTGATCTGAGTGTTCAGCTGGCCGAGCTGGGGGAGGAGCTCGATCAGGCGGTGCTCCAGGTGCTCCGCAGTGGTCAATACATAGGCGGGCCAGTTATTGCCAGCTTTGAAGAAGCATTTGCGGCTGCTTGTGATGTGCCCTATGCGATTGGCTGCAACAGCGGCACCGATGCCCTAGTTCTTGCTTTGCGGGCCCTTGATGTGGGGGTTGGCGATGAGGTGATCACCAGTTCATTCAGCTTTTTTGCTACGGCAGAAGCGATCAGCGCCGTGGGAGCCACGCCGGTTTTTGTAGATGTAAACCCCATCACCTATTTGATCGATTTGGATCAAGTGGAAGCTGCCATTACCCCCGCCACCAAAGCGCTGTTGCCCGTCCATTTATTTGGCCGCCCAGTGGATATGGAGCGGTTGATGCAATTGGCTAATCGCCACAACCTATTAGTGGTGGAGGATTGCGCCCAAGCCACCGGTGCTAGTTGGGCTGGTAGAGCGGTTGGTAGTTGGGGGGATGCCGGTTGCTTTAGTTTTTTCCCCACCAAAAACCTTGGTGCAGCGGGAGATGGCGGAGCTGTTACCTGCCGTGATGGGGCCCTGGCCCAAAGGGTGAGGGAATTGGCAGTGCACGGTATGCCCAAGCGCTATTTACACACGAATCTTGGCTACAACAGCCGCCTTGATGCCCTGCAGGCGGCGGTGCTGCTTGTGAAATTACCCAAATTGCAGGAGTGGATCCAGCGACGCCGGGCCATAGCCAGCGCCTACCTTGCTTCCCTTAGCGATTTAGCCAATCTGCAAGTGCCAGATCCTGGCCCTGAGGGCCATAGTTGGAATCAATTTGTATTGCGTATTCCGGCCTGCCCGAAAGGCGCTAATGCTTGTGATGATGCACATTCAGCAACTTGTATTGCTTGCCCCACCAGTGAGATGCATGGCCTACCTGAAGGCCGTTGCCGCAATTGGTTGCAGAGTCAATTGCAACAGCGTGGTGTGAACACAATTATTTATTATCCAATTCCAATTCATCGCCAACCCGCCTATGTTGATCTTGGCTATGGCCCCGGCAGCCTGCCAGTTACAGAGCGCTTGGCTTCTGAAGTGCTCAGTTTGCCGATTTTTCCAGAATTGAATAATGCGCAATTGCAGCAGATATTAGAGGCGCTGGGTGTTAAATTTAATTAGTTTTAAGTTCTATGGCCCCATGGATTTAAAGCTAGCGCAGCATTGCTTAAATCGCCCCTATCGCTGATTTCTTCGCCGCACCAAGTTGGAATATTGATGTTGCTATCTGCTGCGGTTAATTCCACTTCTGCGATAATCAGGGGTGCATTTTCCTCTTCAAATACATCTACCACCCAATCACCACCAGCCAGGTGAAGGTGATGGCGAATTTTTTGTAATTTGCAAGGTGCTAATGATAGTAATTGCTTTGCTTCACCATGGGGCATGGCTAGTTCAAATTCATGGCGCACCACCACATCAGCGGTGGGTGCCTTCAATGTGAGCCAGGCTTCCTCTGCGCTGCAGCGCACCCTTACGGTGAAACCACTGCTGCCTTGGCTGAGGTAGCCCTGCTGCAAGGGTTCTGACCGTTGCACCAATGGTTGCCAGCCATCATTAATAACAAAAAATCGCCGTTCAATTTCTAAGCCCATGGTTTGATTAGTTGCTTAGTTTTGAGATGGCATCGCATCACTGAGGCTGCCGGCCCAATGCAGCTTGTGGCTGAGATTACTGAAATAGGAGGGTTGTTGATCCAACGACACCAAGAGCGCGTGGTGATCAGCCTGACGAATCACACAGCGATCACCGGGCTCCAATACAGAAGCAAGGGCACCATCTTTCCAAAGCTTCACCCGCCGATTGCTTTCCCCTAGGGGCCAAATCGCCAACACCGAGCGGGGGGGCACCACCACCGGCCTGCTGGAGAGGCTCATCGGACAAATTGGGTTAACAACGATCGCATCAATTGAAGGATGCAGGATCGGCCCACCCGCTGCCATGGCATAGCCGGTGGAACCCGTGGGTGTGGCGATGATCAAGCCATCACCTTGGTATTGACCAACCACTTCTGCATCAATTTCTAGTTCCAACCTGCAGGTGGGCGACGACTCCTCCTGGGCCGGACGCATATAGAAATCATTCAAAGCCAGATGACAGGGTTGGCCTTGGCTGTCTTGATGGTCGCCACTATCAGGTATGCCATCGCCACGATCGATACTGGCCTGCAACATCAAACGGCGCTCGAGGGCGTAATGACAATCGAGCAGCCTTTGGCAAAGGCCATTGCCATCTTCCGCCAGCAGGTTGCTGAGCAAACTGCTTTCGTGGGTGAGAAAACCAAGGTGCCCGCCAACGTTGAAGCTGAGTAGTGGCACCCCCAGGGGCCCCATGTAGCGGGCGGCCCCCAGCACCGTGCCATCGCCCCCCAAAACAAGCACCAAATTTGGTAATTCCCCTTCGGCCAGTAGGCCTGGAAAGGGATTGGCATTTAAGCCACTCATGGCAATGGTTACTTGGGAACCGCGCAGCCGCAGCAGTTCAGCGCAACGGCGGCCCATGCGTTCAGCGCTTTGGCTACCGCTGCGAAACACCACCCAAACGTGGTTTAGTTCCATGCGGAATTACCAGCGCAGCAGGTTGAATTGCTCCATATCCACCGTGTCGCGGTTGCGATATAGGGAAAGCAAAATCGCCAAGCCCACCGCCGCCTCTGCTGCCGCCACTGTGATTACGAAAATTGCATAAACTTGGCCGCGAATTTCATTGCCATCTAGGTAGCTGGAGAAAGCCATTAAATTAATATTTACTCCGTTCAACATCAGTTCAATACTCATCAATACCCGCACCGCATTGCGGCTATTGATTAAGCCCCATACCCCTATGCAAAACAACAGTGCTGCCACCGTTAGATAGGCCTCCAGTGGCACTGAGAGGTTTGTCATCGTGTTGATTGCTCCATGGTTGTTTTTTCTACTAATAGGGGGCTGCGGGCTTTTTCAATTAGGGCTTGATCAACCGCTTCTCCAGTGCCCACATCGGTGGCAAACACATCCCTGCGGGCCAACACAATCGCGCCAATCATCGCCATCAGCAGCAGCACTGAGGCAAGTTCAAATGGCAGTAGGTAGTCGCTAAAGAAATGCTCACCTAAGCGAATAACCGCATCTTCACCGATGGATTGGGGTCCGGGTGTTGCCCAAGGAGTGGTGAATGCCACCCTCAGCAGCAGAGTTAGTAAGCCAAGGCAAACCCCACTTGAAAGCAAGCGCCTTAAGCCCATGCCAGGGGATGCAGCCATGGCTTCTTTTTTGTTAACGAGCATGATCGCAAACAGGATCAACACATTAACGGCGCCCACATAAATGAGCACCTGAGCTGCTGCAATAAAGCTGGCATTAAGCATTAAATAGAGCCCGGCCACCGCCAGGAACACACCACCAAGTAAAAAGGCGGCATAAACAATATTGGGTAGCAGCACCACCCCTAGGGCACCAATAACAACGGCGCCAGCGAGCAGAACAAAAACAATTAGTTCTGTGATTTCAGCAATGGGTGGCATCAGCTTTGATCCTCAGATTTAGCCATGCCGGCTAGCAATTCAGCCGGTAGTTTGCCTGCCCTGGGGCGGCTTGGATCCACTCCATGGGGATCCATTTCACCTTTGGGCAGGTAGGCCAGTTCCCTAAGGGCTTGTACCGCCGGGTCGCTGGTAACGCTGGTGGGCAGCCTGCCAAGGGCCACGTTGTCGTAATTGAGGCTATGGCGATCAAAGGCGGCCATTTCGTATTCCTCAGTCATCGATAAACAATTAGTGGGGCAATATTCCACGCAATTTCCACAAAAAATACACACACCAAAATCAATTGAATAATTGCGCAGTTCTTTTTTCTTGGTGGACTTATTCATCACCCAATCCACCACGGGCAGGTTGATTGGGCACACCCTTACACAAACCTCACAGGCAATGCACTTATCAAATTCAAAGTGAATCCTGCCCCGATAGCGCTCAGAGGGAATCAGTTTTTCGTAGGGGTATTGCACAGTTATCGGCCTGCGGCGCAGGTGATCGAAGGTTACCGATAACCCCTGGGCGATGTTTTTGCTAGCGCTCACCGCATCACGGGTGTAGTCGCCCACCTGTTTAAGAAAGCCGAACATGGAGTGGCAGCAAAGGGAAGGGGCTTAAAAGGAAGTGTGGTGAGGCCTTAGGAACTAATTCCACCCATGATGCCTGGAAAGGCTAATTTCAGGGCAGCTGTTAGCAGCAGATTCACAAGTGAAATTGGTAGCAGGAATTTCCAGCCAAAATTAAGCAGTTGGTCGATCCTCACCCTGGGCACTGTCCAGCGCAGCAGGATTGCAATAAACACCAGCAGATAGGCCTTCAATACTGTCATCACGATGCCAAGGGCTCCCGTGAATACCTGAAGCACGGGGTTATCAACCGATTGGCCAAGCCAATCAGCCAGGGTTTCAACCGGAATCGGAAAGCCCCAGCCGCCCAGGTAAAGCACCACCACCAGTAGTGCGGAAAGTACCAAGTTGATGTAGCTACCCAGATAAAAAAGGGCGAATTTCATGCCGGCATATTCGGTTTGGTAACCAGCCACCAATTCCTCTTCAGCCTCTGGTAAATCGAAGGGCAAGCGTTCACATTCCGCTAGGGCGCAGATCCAAAACACGAGGAAACCCACCGGTTGGCGCCAGATATTCCAGCTCAAAATTCCAGCGGTGTTTTGTTGATCAACGATTGCAACGGTGCTGAGCGAATTGCTCATCATCACCACCGCAAGCACTGCAAGAGCAAGCGGAATTTCATAGCTGATCGATTGGGCTGCAGCCCTTAGGCCACCGAGTAAGGAATATTTGTTGTTGCTGGCATAGCCGCTCATCAACAGCCCAATCGGTTGGATGCTGCTGAGTGAGATCCAAAGAAATATGCCAACGCCCACATTGCTGATCAACAGGTGTTGGCCAAAGGGCACCACCAACCAGGAAAGGATCACAGGAACTACCACCAGCACAGGCCCGAGGCTGAAAAGCAGCCCGTCGGCCCTAGCGGGGATCACATCTTCTTTAAACAGCAACTTGAGGCCATCGGCCATCGGTTGCAGGATGCCTAAGGCACCTGCGTATTCAGGACCGATGCGTTGCTGGGCAGCGGCGGAAATTTTGCGTTCCAACCAAACGGTTACAAGCACCCCCACCACCGCTGAAATAAGCACCAGCAGCATCGGTAGGGGCAGCCAGAGCAAACGGCTGGCAGCAGGGCTTAGGCCCGCAGTTTCCAGCAGGCTGCGGAAGCCAGATTCCAGATCAAGTGTGAGGGCAGGGGCCATAGCGCCGATCCGATGGGGGCAACCTACCCAGGAGTAGGCCCAAGTGCTTCACCATTGTTGCTGCTCCGCTGCTCTAAAGGCAGCCAAGCGCGGTTGGCAACCCCTGTATAAATCTGGGTTGGTCGATAGATACGGTTGGCCCCCAGCTGTTCTCGCCAATGGGCTAGCCAGCCGGCAGCTCGGGCGATGGCAAAAACAGGGGTGAATAAATCGGTTGGGATGCCGAGCTTGCGATAAACCAAACCGGAATAGAAATCCACATTTGGAAAAATTCCTTTGGGGCCGAGCCGCTCGGTGGCCAAGTTTTCAAAGCGGCGTGCCACGTCATACATCCTGTCGTGGCCAAAGCGATCAAACAGCTGTTCCGCCAGTTTTTGCAGAATCGTGGCGCGGGGATCCTTCACCCGATATTCGCGGTGGCCAAAACCCATCACTTTGCGTTTTTCAGCAATCGCTTTGTTGAGATAAGCCTCAACGCGATCCTCAGTGCCAATCTCCTCAAGCATTAACAGCACATCCTCGTTGGCCCCGCCGTGCAGGGGCCCCGCCAAGGTGCCAACGGCGGATGCCACCACCGCATAGGGATCGGTAAGGGTGCTGGCTGTTACTCGGGCGCTAAAGGTGCTGGCATTAAGGGTGTGTTCGGCATGCAACACGAGGCAGGCATCAAAGATGCGGGCGGCAAGGGGATCCGGCTCCTGTTCCGTGAGCATGTATAGAAAATTTGAGGCATAGGGCAGATCTTCCCTGGGTTGGATTGGATCTTGGCCGCGGCGAATCAGTTGAAAGGCAGCCAGCATTGTGGGGATTTTGGCCAGCAGCCGCACCACTGCTTCGCTGATGTAATCGGGATCATCTAAGGCCCGATTTGAATAAAACAACCCCAAGGATGCTGCGCTTGCCTGCAGGGCATCCATGGGATGGCCGCTGGCGGGAAAGCACTTCATCATGTCGCGGATGCGAAAGCTCACCCGCCGGTGCATTTGCACGTTGTGTTGAAAGCTCCGTAAGCTTTCTGGATCGGGCAGGGTGCCCCAAATCAAGAGGTATGCGGTTTCTAAAAAACTGCTATTTGCAGCCAGATCGGCGATGTTGTAACCGCGATAGCTAAGTATTCCCAACGTGCCATCGATGTTGCTGATGGCCGATTGGGTTGCTGGGATACCCTCTAGGCCTGGGCGGAAGCCAATGCTTTCCAAAGTCATTGCCAAAGGCTAGGCCGAACTTGGAAAAATAATTTGTGTTAGCCCTTACCGTCTAGCAGCACCTTGGGACTTAGCAGCAGCCGCAATTGGCCTGAGCCGGGTTCCAGCAGTGGTTCATCAAGGGCAAGAAGGGCAACACCCGCTTTTTTAAGTTGGAGGCCAAGGGTTTGGCAGCCCAGCAGGTGACTGGCTAACTGACCCATGTCCGGTTCATGGCCAATCAGGCCCACACGCTCCCATGGCTCCTCCCACAGTTCCCGCAAAAGGGGCATCGGGTTTTGGCCTGGCGCTAGCGCTTCACTAAAAGAGAGGCTTTTGCCCAGTTTGCGCTCGAGGGCAAGTTCGGCCGTTTGACGGGCCCTCACCAAGGGGCTGCTAACCAGTGGACCGCAGGCCAGCCCCAAGCGTTCAAGCCGCTCCAGCACCCGGCGGGTGCGGGCCCTGCCCTCTGAGGTGAGGGCGCGCTCCTCATCGGTGGCGGTGCTGCCCCTTTCCACAGCGATGCCATGGCGGATCAGTAGTAATTCACGGGCCATGGGTTTAGCTGAAGCGCAAGGTGGCCTTGAGGCCAAGGTTGGTTTGGTCCTCTTCCAAGGAATACTCCAATGCCCCTAGGGCTGGGCTAAGGGGACGGGCGGCCACCAATTGCAAGCCTTGCCAAAACGACCAGCTACCCAGCAACTTTCTGGTTGGTTTTGCACCCAGTTGAACTACAGCAACTGTGTTGCCAGCAAGTTGACCATTATTTTTATTGCCGGCATTGGCTTCCAGCTGGTTTTGCAGCGCATCAAGATTGTTGCTCCACCAGCGCAGATCCGCTTTGCTGCCGCTGGCCCCAGCCAAAATCGCCTTCAATTTGCCGTCGCGGTCGCTTTGGCCTGATAGGCGGCTCCAAACCTGGAGCTTATCGATGCTGGTGGGATCAAAGCCGGCTCGATGCAGCGGTTCATCAAGGGCAGCTGGGCTGGGCTGGGCTTCTGGTGTGGCCGCAAGCCATTGATCTTGATTATCAAGCAATGCAAGTAACAGAGGCGTTTGGCCTTGGTTTTGCAGTTCAGTGAGCAGGGGGCCTGGTTGTGCAACCACCACAGGTAGGAAAGATTTCAGGCTGTTGTTGCTGATGCTGAGTTTGTTGACGCTGGGTTTGAGCTGTTGCAGTAAATGGGTTGCTTGATTTCCTAAGGGCAGATCAGCGCGTTCTAGGCCTGTGCTGATTTCGGCTGTTAGCTGTAAACCCCTGCCCTTGAGGGCAATTGAGCCCACCAATTCCTCTAACTGTTCTGCCGCCACCAGCTGGGCTGGCAGGCCAAGCAATTCGCTGATGCCGGTGGCATCACTGCGCAGTAGGGCTACGCCTTTGCGTTGCTGTTGCAACCAACCTTGAAGTTGGAGGTCGCTGGCTTGATTTAGGGCATCAACCTGGGAGCTATCGAGGGCATCCTCAAGGGCTTCCCGCTGGGAGGCCAGCAACACCAGTTGATCGTTGATTAAGGCGGTTGCCAGCGGCGCCTTTGGATCGCTGCTGCTGATTAGGCCGAGTCCCCTATAGCTGCTGATTTCAAGATCACCGCCAGCAAGGCTGCGGTTTTGCCAGAACCGCTGCAGAAATTCCCTTGCACCCATGGGGGTGCGGCTGGAGAGGGCAAGTATCCAATTCGGTTGCTCCTGGGGGTTGCTGTTAGCAAGCAGGGCTAATGCCGTTTCAGAACCAAGCCAATCGCTTAGTTCGCTGTTGTAGTTGAGCCCAGTAATGGCAAAAAGGTTGTTGCGCAATTCAGCCAAAGCCAGCGCGGCGTTTTTACGTTGCTTTGCAGTGGCAATGGCCCGGCCATAGGCAGGCAGTTGGTTGGGATCTAACTGCAAATAGAGGCTGAGATTTGCTTTGCGGGGCAGAAACTTTGCTGCCGCTGGTGTGTGCAGTAGTTCAGCTTGAATATTTAGGGGGCTATTGCGCTGCAACCACCACCAACCCCCCAGGCCAATGGTGGCTAGGGCAATGGTGATGGCCAAAAGGATGGCCCCAAATTTGCTGTTGAAGTTTGGTAGCTGCAAGCGGAAATTATTCATAACCCGTTGTTGCCGTGATCATCCTGGAAGATGACTTACAACGATGCTATGGCCCAGCCCGAAACGATTTCAGCCAAGCAGCTGGCGCAGCGCTTAGCAACGGGAGAAGAATTTGTGTTGCTGGATGTGCGCGAGGCAAAGGAGTTGGCCTTGGCAGCTTTACCAGGGGTTATTCATCTGCCGCTCAGCCGTTCCCAAGAATGGTTAGAAACCTTGCCAGAACGCCTAAGCCAAGAAAAAAACCTTGTGGTGATCTGCCATGGCGGCATTCGCAGCTGGCATTTTGGCTGCTGGTTAATCGACACCCACGGCTACACAAAAGTGTGGAATCTGGAAGGCGGGATTGATGCCTGGAGTGTGCAGGTGGATCCAAGCCTGCCGCGCTATTGATGGCGCGGCGTAGCATCAATAGCGGTTGAATATTCCCTTGTGAAACCACTGCCTCGCCGCCAGCAGCAGGTGTTGCAGGCCACGGTGAGGCACTACGTAGACACGGTTGAACCGGTTGGCAGTCAAACCCTGGTGCGTAGGTTTGGTTTAGATGCCAGCCCCGCCACGGTGCGCTCCGCCATGGGTGCCCTAGAGCAACAGGGTTTATTAACCCAGCCCCACACCTCAGCAGGCCGGGTGCCAAGCCCAAAGGGTTATCGCCACTACGTTGATTGCTTGCTACCCGCCCCGGGGCCAGCGGCGCAACAGTTGGATCGGGAATTGGCGGAACTCAGCCTGCAGTGGGCTGCCTTTGAGGACTTATTGCAACACCTGGCCCGCCGGCTGGCTGATTTCACCGGTTTGATGAGCCTGATCACCCGTCCGCAAAGGATTGAACCAAGGCTCAAGGCGATGCGTTTGGTTTCCAGTGGCGATCGCTTGCTGGTGTTTTTGGTGGAGAGTGCAGCTGTTACCAGCAGCCTCAACCTGCGCTTACCAGAGGTGGGAGCAGGCCAATTGGAAGCATTAGAGCGCTGGCTTGCCGAGCAGCTTGAACATCCAACTGGTTTGCCGGGCAGTTCAATTCCTTGGAAAGCTCTGCCACCTCAATTGCAACCGAGTGGGGCACCGCTGCGGCGTGCATTAGATGGTCATAACCGCAGTCGCAATCGCTCTGCGGAGGGTGCCCTAACCATGGGTTTGGCCGGGCTGCTGGGCCAACCTGAATTCAGCCAAACCGCCAGCTTGCGGCCCCTGTTGCAGCTGGTGGAACAACGGCCCCATGAATTACTCAACCCCCCGGATTTGATGGCACCTGGGGGGGTGTGGATCGGCGCCGAACATCCAGATCCCGCCCTAGGTAGTTGCGCGGTGGTGCAGGCCCCCTATCGAGCTAAAGGCGGCGCTGAAGGCAGGGTTGCCTTGATTGGCCCGATGCGAATGGCCTATGCCACGGCCCAGGCGGCGGTGCGCAGCGTGGCGGCCCGCCTAGAGCGCTTGCTTTCCTAAGGCATCAGCAACGGTATTTACGTCTTTATCACCACGGCCGGAGCAGTTGATCACCACTTCACTGCCTGGGGCCAGCGTTGGGCAGAGCTGTTCAAGCCAAGCAAAGGCATGGGCTGTTTCAAGGGCGGGGATGATCCCCTCTAATTGGCTCACAAGTTGTAGGGCCGTTAGTGCCTCGGTATCCGTTACGGCGGCATATTCGGCCCGGCCGATCTCATTGAAATAGCTGTGTTCGGGTCCCACGCCGGGGTAATCAAGGCCAGCGCTGATCGAATGGGCTTCAACTACTTGGCCTTCGCTGTTTTGTAGCAGCAAGCTCATGGCACCGTGCAGTACCCCCACCCGCCCTTCAGTGATGGTGGCGGCATGGCGACCGCTGGCAACGCCATCACCGGCGGCTTCCACGCCGATCATTCGCACGCTTGTGTCGCCCACGAAGGGATGAAATAGGCCCATGGCATTGGAGCCACCGCCCACACAGGCCAAAAGCACATCGGGCAGGCGGCCAAAGGCTTCAGCGCATTGACGTTTGGTTTCTTCACCGATTACGGCATGGAAATCCCGCACCAACATCGGATAGGGGTGGGGGCCAGCTACGGAACCAAGGATGTAGTGGGTGGTCTCCACATTGGTTACCCAATCGCGGATCGCTTCACTGGTGGCGTCTTTGAGGGTGGCGCTGCCGGCGGTAACAGCTTCTACCTTGGCGCCTAACAGGCGCATGCGAAATACGTTTAATGATTGGCGCCGCATATCTTCAGCGCCCATATAGATCACGCATTCGAGGCCAAAGCGCGCGCATACGGTTGCTGTGGCAACGCCGTGTTGACCAGCGCCGGTTTCAGCGATTATTCGCTTCTTGCCCATGCGCAGGGCGAGCAATGCCTGGCCAAGGGCATTGTTGATCTTGTGGGCACCGGTGTGATTTAGGTCTTCCCGTTTCAACCAAATGCGTGGTCCCCCTTCGGGCCTGCGGTAGTGGGCACTGAGGCGCTCTGCCTCGTATAGGGGGGTTGCCCTACCCACATAGGTTTTAAGAAGGTGATTTAAACGGTTTGTAAAAGCCGGATCAGCCCAGGCTTCAGCAGCTGCCCGTTCCAGTTCGGCCAGGGCTGGCATCAAGGTTTCTGGCACATATTGGCCGCCAAACCTGCCGAAACGACCCAGGGCATCTGGCCGCACCGAACGATCTAATTGGGCCGCAGATAACAATTCGGTAGGGGTCATTTTTATAAAAGCTCTTAACGCAGCCTAAGGAGCGGGTGGGGTTAGGGGAGGCCAGCCATAGGGTTCAACGATGCGAATGCCGCCTTTACCTTGGCGGCAGGTGCTAGTGGCCTTTGGGCCGATGGGGGCATTATTTAGTTTCAGGCCCACTTCAGCACAACTTTCAGGGCCATGGGGATCTGCAAAACGCAGATTCACCACATTTAGGTTCATCGGAGGCATGTCCATAGCCAATATTAGCTGGGGTTTGCAATAGGGAAAAGCGGATGGAACCCAAATCCCGCAAAGGGCCATGGCAGGAATTCAGCAGCGATATGGGCGCCCTGCAGCGGCCTGATATCGAACCTTTGCCAAAGGCCCAACAGGTAGTTCGGGTGCAGCGCACAAAAGCGGGTAAAGGCGGCAAGCTTGTAACGCTGATCAAGGGTTTGACAGCTCCTGAAGCGGAGCTAAAACAACTGTTAAAGCAGCTCAAGGCACTTGCTGGCACAGGGGGCACGATTAAAGATGGCGTAATTGAGCTGCAAGGGGATCAGGTGGCAGCTGCTTTAGCAGCACTTGAAAAGGATGGCTACCGGCCAAAACAAGCTGGTGGCTAGGTTTTACAGCGTTGCCGCAATAGTTTCACAAGAATTGAAGGGGCAGCGGCTTGGCCTTGCAAGCTGAAGGCTTCCTGTTCTAAAACCCGATCTTTTACGTGGTAATTCCTAAAAAGAATTGAGCTGATTTCCTGGGCGATTAAGGGGCTAACAGGCGCGGGGATGCCAAGCCTGGTGAGGTTGCCTTGGGGGCAGCTTTGGGCTGCATGCACCGCCTCGTGCAGGAGGGTTTGCCGGCTAATGCCAAGCTCAAAAGTGATTGGATGCACCCAAAGCGTGCGGCTGCGGCCTTCGAATAATCCATAAACCCCAATTTTTGGAGGTGGCTCCCAGCGCACCTTGAACCCATGGGTTTTGAGTTGCTGCAATAAAGGCTGCAGGTCTGCGGCAATTGGTTGGGGTGGAGGCGAATGATTCAGAATGAAGAGCTAATCAAAAAGAAATCTATGGGTGCTGCCACCAATATTGTTTGGCACGATGCTTCTGTTGATCGTGTTGCCCGCGCCAGGCAACGGGGCCACAGCAGTGCCATCCTTTGGTTTACCGGTTTATCGGGTTCAGGCAAAAGCAGCCTTGCAAATGCCGTGAATGCGGTGCTGTTTGAGCGCGGCTTAGCTACGTATGTGCTCGATGGCGACAACGTGCGCCATGGCCTCTGCAAAGACCTTGGTTTTAGTGATGCTGATCGAGAAGAAAATATTCGCCGCATCGGCGAGGTGGCAAAGCTGTTTTTAGATGCCGGCGTAATCACCCTCACCGCATTTGTGTCGCCATTTCAAGCCGATCGAGCCCAGGCCAGAGCTCTAGTGGCGGATGCTGATTTTATCGAGATCTACTGCGCTGCTGATCTTGCTGTGTGCGAGGGCCGCGATCCAAAGGGTCTTTATGCCAAGGCCAGGGCTGGGGTAATTAAAGACTTCACCGGAATTTCAAGCCCTTACGAGCAGCCGCAAGCGCCTGAGCTGCGCGTTGATACCGGCAGCCAAACCCTGCAGGAAAGTGCAACTCAAGTGATTAATTACCTGGTTGATAAGGGGGTGCTGGCAGCGTTGGCGCAGGGGTGATGGTGGAGAGCCTTTTCCCCACGCCGCTCTGGCGTTTTCAATACCAACACCCCCAGCAGGAGAATCCCCAGGGGCGAGCCGTAACCAACCAAGGGGGCTGGCATAGCCAGACTGATCTGCTCGATGATCAAGCGCTTGCTCCGCTGTTCCGCTGGATTGCTGCCAGCTGCCAGCAGGCATTCACTGAAATTGGCTGGGATTTCAGCCTGGCTACCCCCAGTTTTAATAACGCCTGGGCCATGGTGAATGGCCCAGGACACACCACCAGGGCCCACCTACACCCCCATTCCCTATTCAGCGGTGTGGTTTACCTGCAAGCGGATGGGGGTGCGGGCTCGATTGCCTTTTTGGATCCCCGGGGCGGAGCTCAGTGCCCCAGGTAGCGAGCTAAGAATCTCCATCAGCTTCAACGTGGGCCAGCGCAAAGCTTTTTAACCATTACTTAGCCAGTTGTTTTTGAAATTTTAATCTTTCCATAGCTAAAGATTAAACTTAAGCCAGGATTCGCGCGTAGCTTGTTAGTGATCACGCTGGGTTTAATCCTTTTCCTGGCGTAAATGTTATTTATTTCACTCCCATGCCTTCACCTGCGCAGATCAAAAGTCTTGTTTCTTCGGTAACGCCTAAGGTTCTGTTCACCATCGGTGAAACAGTTAATGGTTTCACTCCAACGGGTATTCCCGATGGTATTGGCGCTTTCCGGCTGGATGACAACACCATTCGCGTGTTGGCTAACTCAGAGATTGGTAGCACCACGGCATATGCCTATAAGCTGGCAAATGGTCTGTCGCTTTTGGGCGCCAGGATTCAATATTTTGATGTGAATAATGCCGGTGTCGTCGTTAATTCAGGTGTAGCCTATAACAAAATTGTAGATCGTTCCGGGAATGACGTAACCACTGCGGTTCAACTCAACGGCTTGGCTGCCACCGATGCCAACCAAGCTACTGCGGGCCTTGATCGTTTCTGTGCTGGTAACTATTCCCCCGCAAACCCCTTCGGTGCCGGTAAAGGCAACGTAGATCCGCTTTATTTAGTTGGCGAGGAGTCGTCCACTGCCAATGGTGGTAAAGGTGGCTATGTGATGGCCTTGGACGTGAAAAATAATGTGCTTTATGCCGCCCCTGATCTGGGTCGGTTCTCGGTGGAGCAGGCCCTGGTGGTAGACACCGGCGACACCAGCAAAGTGGCCTATTTCATCGGGGATGATTCCACCCCTGGCCCTGCCTGGCTCTATGTGGGCACAAAGGTGGCTGGCAGCACTGATTTCTTGGCCCGCAACGGTCTAAAAGGCGGCCAACTTTATACTTGGGTGGCCAACGAGACCACTGCCGCTGACCAACCGGCGGAACTGGCTGGCACTGGAAGAACTTTTGCTGGCTCTTGGAAGGCCATTGCGGTGAAGGATGCCACCAAGGCTGGCACCACCGGCTACGACGCCGCTGGCTATCTCGACTTCACCACCCTCCACACCGCCGCCACGGCATTGGGGGCAGCGGGTTTTGCCCGGGTGGAAGATGCTGCCATCAACCCTGCTAAACCCAGCATGGTGGCCTTTAATGCCACTGGGCAAACCAGCAATGCCGCCTACATAGATACCTACGGCACTGTTTACACCATCGATACCACCTTTACCGCTGGGGTGCCCACAACAGCAATCCTAAAAAATATCTACGACGGCGATGATGCTGGTAAGCAGCAAGCCGGCGTTCGCAGCCCAGACAACATGGAGTGGAGCCCCTCTGGCGCCATTATCTTGAATGAAGACCGGGCGATTTCCAATGATGCCGCCTTCGGCACTGAGGAAGGAAGCGTTTGGAGTTTGAATCCTGACACTGGTGCCGCCACCCGGATTGCTGTGATCGATCGCACTGCGATTCCCACGGGCATGACCGATTCCCTGGCGAAGGGTGTTATTCCCGCTGGTTCCACCACCGCCACCCAAAGTGCTGCTGGGCAGTGGGAAACCTCTGGCACCACAGATGTATCCGCTTTGTATGGCAACAAGGCCGGCACCGATTACTTCATCGATGTGCAGGCCCACGGTTTGCTTGATGGGGCAATCAGCGCCAACAAACTGGTGGAAGGTGGCCAATTGCTCAGGCTAACTTCGGCCACTACGCCTACTGCAGTGCGCCTAATTGATAATCTCACTGGTTTGCACCTAACCACCGCCGATTCCAATGAGGCCTCCACTTTGGTGGGCCGGGGTTGGAGAAATGAGGGCGCATCTTTTGTGATGGGTGATGCTGGTATTGCCTCCGCAGGCAACTACAAGCAGGTGTTCCGCCTGTTTAATTCCGCCACCGGGGATCACTTGCTCACCACAAACACCGATGAAATTAGTGCCGCTAACAAAATTGGCTATGTAACTGAGGGTGTGTCTGGCCGCATTCAAACGGCTTCTATCCTGGGAGCTAGCACAGCAGTAAATCGTTTCTTTAATGGCCGGGAGCACCTGTTCACCAGCAGTGTTGCTGAAACCAATGCCCTCGTGGCAGGTGGTTGGAGGAATGAAGGCGTGTTGGGTTACGTGGCCTGATTGTGGCTCAGGCCCCCAATTGGGGGCCTTTTTTACTTTCAGTTGTTCAAGTTTTGAAAGGAATTGGGTTTAATGTTTAACTAGCTGTTATTTATTTCAGTTAATTATTTAAACCCCTAACAAAAGTTAGGGGTTTTTTATTGATTACTTGAGCTTAATTGCAAGCCCACTATTCTACCCATTAAACGGGAGCTGATTATTTGACAAGGGGGTGCTAACTGGGCTTGTAAATAACTAAGGCTGGAAAATGCCGAAACACCTTAACCAGAATTTATCACTGGAATCACCAAAAATTAAACAGGGGCGATGGGCATTCATTGGTATTTGGTTTTTCTATGCCCACCAGAAACATCGGCGAAATTGTTGCCTTAATGCCTGAGGCAAGCACTCCCGATCTAGCTAGCGAGCTGAAAGATGGTTTTAGTGGGGATGTGGATTTCCCTTATGCAAATTTTAAAGTTTTAGCAACTGTTGGGGAGATAGATCCAGTTACGAAGAAGGCTTTAACCGGTTACCCTGATGGCCAGGCTGCTTGGTTAAAAGACAACGACACCGTAAGAGTTGCTTATCAAAGCGAATCTTATGCAACGATGTCTAATGAGACATATCCATGGCTGATGGAAACCGGTGTTAAGTTTACCGGTTCTCATATACATTTTATTGATTACGATCGCTCCAAGTTTGCCACATTTTTAAACGATAATAGTGGCCCTGCCAGCCAGATGTTCAAAACATCTGGCGAACTTTTCGATAGGGTGTTCAATGCTTTTGGCCTCGAGGTAAAACCAAAAAACACTATTAAAACAGATTTAGCAGCCAAGTGGGGAAATCAAACTAATCCCGATGGCACGATTGTTGAATTTGATGCAAAACCCTCTGCAACCAGTAATCAAGGTTTGAGAGGAAAAACTAACATGCGCTTGTCTGAGGGTGATTTCTTCTTTCATTCATTCTGTGGTTCATGGTACGAACCAGCCAATAAATATGGTGCTGGCATTGGTTTGGCCGATGATGTTTGGTTGACGGGTGAAGAGTGGAATATTGGCAGGAGCATGTTTGCTGATCCCGATGGCTCCGGCCCCCTTACGGGAACTGATGTTGCCAATGGCACCATGGGCCTTGCTTCAATTGTGGTTGATATTAAAAATGAGGTTGCTTATACAGCTCCTGCCTTGGGACAGGCTGGTTATGAAAAATTAATGCCAATTAATTCCCAAAATAAAGATTATGTTTTAATTGTTGCTTCTGGATATAATCATGATATTAATCCAGCACCATTGAAAGTTTATGTTGGTAGAAAAGGTTTTGATGCAGATGGCAAGGTTGTTGATCAGGCAAGCGCTACGGTGAGCGAGCGAGATAAGTTCTTGGCTCGTAATGGCCTTCTTTATGGCCAACTTTATGGAATGGCTGCTGATTCAACAACCTTTGCAAAACTCGGAATCACTACCGTTGATGCCGATGCTAAGATGTTGGATTCATATCTAACAAACGCTTCAGCACCAACTACTTTCTCTGCAAGGTATTATCCAACTAGTTTCCGCTGGGATGGATTTAATACACCGGAAGCAGTTAAAGATACTGAGGTGTTTCGTTGGGCTCAAGATGGTGATACTAGCTCGAGTGGTATTAAAGAGGCTAATTCTCAACCCATTGGCTACACTTTCTTTAACAGTGATACTAAGGTTGAACATCCAGCGGCTGATCCTGATATCACGAAGTCTCGTTATGTTCAGAATCACACCGCAACCGGTGCATTGATTGGAGTTGATTTTAATTTGATTGCAAAAGAAATTGGTGCAAACGATCTTGATAAAAACGGTTTGCCCGATTACTTATCAGCCAATATAACCAGAATCCTCTCCGGTGCTAATGGTGCTTTAACAGTTGATACAGGCAATAAAGGTGTTGGGCACTTTGATGCGAAGCTAAATCCCAACTTGCAAACAGCTCAAAAGCATATTGAGGCAAACAAAAATGCAATGGTTGCTCCTGATGGTTTGTTCTGGGCGAAAGCTTCTGATGCTGATGTATTGATTGTTGATGAGGATTCCGGCAATGATTTCGGTGAACGCAAGTTTGCCTTAAGAATTGATCCAGTAACCATGCAAGTTTTACCTGATGCCACTGGTTATTTCCTGGCTCAAGCTGGTGGAGTGTTAAATCCTAGGGCTCTAGCTAAAGTTGCTGCTAATCCTGGCGATTTTGAGAAGGCCTCTAGTTCTGAATTCTCTGGCTCTTGGGATGTAACCGGGTTGATAAGTCGTAAAGCCGACGGAACCTTCTACACACAGGCTGAATTAGCTGGCACCGGTAATCAAATAGTTGAAAGTTCGCGCCCCCTAGATGAACATGTTTTTATTGGTGTGCTGCAGCATCAGGGTGAATCAGCTGGGGCGGTGAAAGCTAACAAGGCTGATTACGGCGGCCAGATTTTCCAATTCAATATGGATATTCCAACTGGCACACCGGTTTACCGCTTGCGTGATCGCGCTGATGGTAGCCACTTCTTTACAAATAATGTAAAAGAGCGTGATGCAATTACCGGCGCTGGATTCACTTACGAAGGGGTTGGTTTTAATACACCAAATAAAGGAACTCAGGCGCTTTACCGTTTCTATAATTCTTCCAAAGGCGGTCATTTTTATACAGCTAGTGAAGCTGAAAAGAATGCTCTTGTTGCTACCCCATCATTGGGATATGCCCTTGAGGGTAACATTGGTAATGTGTGGGCTGCAGGTAGTGCCATTGCTGGTTCTACCCCTGTCTATCGCTTGTTTAATGCAGGCAGTGGTCAGCATATCTTTACAACTAGCCAACTTGAGCGTTCAGCTCTTCTTGCACCGTCTACCGGTTGGACAGACGAAGGAATTGGATTTAACGTTTAATTAATTCGTATTTACCTCAGGTAATTATTTAAACCCCTAGCACTAGTTAGGGGTTTTTTATTGATCACCTCAATTTCATTGATAATTTAGGCGAATATTAATAGGGTTAAAAGCTCATGAACTGCTACTGATAATACTTTTTTGCGAACCCATTCAAGCGTTTTAAGAATTTTTCAGCTATGGTCATTAGGGCAACAGACGGAAGCAACAGGTAGTAGGATTATTAAGAAATTTAGAGGAATTTTCGAATTCGCATGTAATAGTTTGTAATGTTGCTGTGTTTTAAGTCCAAATTCTACTCGCACAATGTCACAGGTTATAACTCGCTCCGAAGTGCTCGCTGCCCAAAAAGCCTGGGCTGATGCACTGCTCAAAATAAGTGCTGATTACAAAACTGGTGGCAAGGAGAAGGCAAAGGCAACGGCAACAGACGTTATCTTGGGCGCTTATAACTATCAATACTCACCAGTAGCATTTAAGCCAACCTTAGCTACATTCCCGCAATCCTTCCGGCCCACATTTGAAGGCGCACTTTCCTACTTTGTTGGGCAAAATCCTGCCTTTCCTAATGACCTGACATTGGGAGGTGGAGTTGGAGGTTTTGCACTGGTTTCATCAGGAGGTGCGCAATGGACCTCATACAAAATTGATAACAATGTAATCCAGCTTGACGGAGATTCAGCCATCTCGATGGGTAATATTTCTTTAACTGATGCAGCAGGCGCAACAACTATTGTAGACAAAACTTTTGGTTTTAGCAAAGGTTTGGATGGAATCGTAAGAATAAATCTTCATCACTCTTCAGGCGCTGCCTCAAACCAGGCCTCCCTTCCAGCTGAAGATCTACGTCAAGTTGCTAGCAACAGCTCCTATAGTGTAAAACTTACTGATGTGCTCTCTGCCCAAACGGGTTGGTGCGAAGCACTCATCAAGATAAGCGCTGATTACAAATCAGGCGGTTTCAGCAAGGCTAAAGCAACGGCCGAGAATATTATCGATCAGGCTTACAACTATCAGTTTGGTCCAGTTGCTTTTAAGCCAACTCTTGCTAGCGCCCCGCAAACTTTCCGACCCACATTTGACGGCGCGCTTTCCTACTTTGTTGGCGGAAATTCGGAATATCCTAGCGACCTTACATTGTCAAATGGTGTTGGGGGGTTTGCACTAGTATCTCCACAGGGAGCACCATGGAGTTCATTTAAGATTGAAAATAAAGTAGTTCAGCTCGATGGTGATTCAGCTATTTCTATGGGAAATATTTATCTATACGATGAAAAAAATAATGCAACTGTTGTAGATAAAACTTGGGGGTGGAATAAGAGTTCGGATGGAACGATGAGGCTCAACCTTCATCACTCTTCATCAAGGACTGAAACCCCGAACTTACCTAATAGCCCAACAGGAGCACCGCTTTATCGCTTCGTTGATCGCGCTGATGGTAGCCACCTCTTTACAAATAACTTAAAAGAGATTGATGCCATTACCGGTGCTCGTTTCAGCTATGAAGGGATCGGATTTAATACTCCGAACAACGGAACTCAATCCCTTTATCGTTTCTACAATTCTTCTAAAGATTCTCATTTCTACACAGCGAGTGAAGTTGAAAAGAATGCACTTGTGGCCCCATCGTCGGGATATGCCTTTGAGGGCACTGCCGGCAATGTATTGGCTTCAGCTAGCGTAGTTACTACTTCTACCCCTGTATATCGCTTATTTAATGCAAGCAGTGGCAGGCATCTCTTTACAATTGATCAGCTTGAGAGATCTAATCTTCTTGCATCATCTACCGGTTGGGCAAGCGAAGGTGTTGGATTTTACGTTTAATCAGCTATTGTTAGTTTCTTATCAGTAGACGCTTTGCGTTATTTTAAACCCCTAGCATTGGTTAGGGGTTTTTTTATTGATCATTTGAACTTAATTGCAACCTGAGATACAACTCATCAAAGAAGGTTTTAAGCACGCTGGCCACAGGAACAGCTAATAGCAAACCAAGTAATTCACCAAAACCCAGCAAGCTGCCAGCGCGAGCGCCTAGGGGTAAACAAAACAGCAGCCAGGCCGGTTGTAGCCCCACGATGCTGCCCATCAAACGGGGGCTAATGAGTTGATCCACTACTTGACCAACGCTGATGGCAGCCACAAGCACCTCGAGGCCCGTGCGGGGATCCTCTACTGCCAACACAGCGCTCACAAGGATGATCGTAAGTGCACTGGCATAGGGCACCAGGGTGGTGAAACCAATCAATAGCGCAAACACCACCCCGTAGGGAATTTGCAGCAGGGTAAAAACCACCAACTGCAAGCCGCTAAGGATTAAGGCAATCAAAACTTGGCCGGCAAAGTAACCACGAAAGGTGCGATTAATTGTGCTTATTACCAATTCACGCCAATCGCTCGGCAGCCAACGGGCAAGGCCAGCGGCAATACTTTCGCCACCTAATAATAAAAATACCGCTAAAACCAACACGATAACTGTATTCACAGTGAGGCCAAGGGTGGCGCTAAGCAGGCTAAGTAGTTGTTGGCTCACACTCCGTGCTACGCGGCTACTGCGGGCTAATAAATCATCGCTAAGGGGGCTGAAATCCGTGGGCCAGCCCCTAGCTTCTGCTAAGGATTGCAGTTGGTTTAATAGCTCTTGGGCCTGCACTAACCAGCTGGGTATTGCATTTACTAGTTCTGCTAATTGTTCGATTAAACGGGGCACTAACCATGTGGCGGCAAGGCTTACGCCCCCCAGAGTTACGCCCAATACCAAGCTGAAACTTAGCGGACGCGCTAAGCCCCGTTGCTGCAGCCAGCGGCTTGGCAGATCAAGTAGAAATGCAATTAAAGCTGCAGTAACAAATAGGGCTGGAAACGGTGCTAAAGGCAACAATAATTGCCGCAAAACAAATAAATTAAGCACCACCAGTGGTAGGGCAAGGCTTAAGCGCAACCAACGGGGAGGCCACATTTTAATTGCGCTCAGCTAAGTAGCTGCTACTGCCCAATTGCTGCAGCCTTAGATCTTTTGCTTCCACATTGGTTTGTAATTCCCGCCTATGGGTTTGCAGTGCTTCAGCTAGGGCCTGATCTTGCAAAGCAAGGATTTGCAAGGCCAAGAGGCCCGCATTGCAGGCATTGCCGATGGCCACTGTGGCAACAGGAATGCCGGCTGGCATTTGCACAATTGAATAGAGGGAATCGAGGCCGTTTAGGGCTTTGCTCGCCACGGGCACACCGATTACCGGCAGGGTGGTGAGGCTGGCCACCATCCCAGGCAGGTGGGCAGCACCGCCGGCCCCGGCGATCAACACCTGCAGGCCCCGCCCTCGGGCGGATTCGGCATAGCTAACCATTGCCTTTGGGGTGCGATGGGCAGAGAGCACCCTCACCTCATGGGTAATGCCAAATTCCTCTAAAACATCAACCGCTGCCTGCATACAGGGCAGATCTGAATCACTGCCCATCAACACCCCTACCCGCGGATCCCTAGCCATCGGCAGACTGCCACTGTGTGCATTTTCACCTTGATTTCATGCAGACGCCCACAAACAGCAATTGGCACACGAATCTGCGCCTGCCAAGCGCTTGCAGTGGGCAAGATCAACGTTGGCGTTTGTTTATTGATCAAAGCGGCAGGATTAGTCGCCTAGAGCCTTTGGCAAGCCAGGCCGCTGGTGCTGGTTTGAATTGGCATGGGGCCTGGTTAAGCCCGGCAGGGGTGGATTTGCAAATCAATGGAGGCCTTGGCTTGGCTTTCCCTGAACTGAAAACAGAGCATCTGCCCAAGCTGCTGGAGCTTTTGGATTTGCTCTGGCGTGATGGCGTAGAAGCGATCTGTCCAACTTTTGTTACCTGCGCTGTGGCGCCCCTACGCGAGGCCCTTGCCGTATTGAGGCAAGCCAGGGAAATGCATCAACCTGGGCGCTGTGCCCTGCTGGGGGCCCACCTGGAAGGCCCATTTTTGGCTCCAGAACGACGCGGTGCCCATCCCCTAGAGCATTTATGTGTCCCATCGATTGCCGCCCTCCATGAACGCATAGGCGGTTTTGAGCGGGAAATTGCCCTAGTAACCCTGGCACCGGAGCTGGAGGGTGCCCCAGAGGTAATAGGAGCCCTAAGGCAATTGGGCATCCTTGTGAGCCTTGGCCACAGCCGTGCCGATGAAGATCAGGCCACAAGGGCCTATGGCGATGGGGTGGGGATGCTCACCCATGCTTTCAATGCCATGGCTGGTTTGCACCACCGCGAACCGGGGCCGATTGGAGCAGTGTTGGCCGCGCCCCATGTGGGCTTGGGTTTAATTGCAGATGGCATCCATGTGGCACCCACCATGGCGGTGTTGCTACAGCGGCTTTTGCCGGAGCAGGTGTTGCTTGTGAGTGATGCCTTAGCTCCCTATGGCCTAAGGGATGGCAACTACCCCTGGGATGAACGGCTTATAAATGTGGAGGCAGGCACCTGCCGCCTAAGTGATGGCACCTTGGCGGGCACCAGTTTGCCCCTATTGGAGGGCGTTAAGCGTCTAGCGGCTTGGGGTGCCATGCCGGCCGCGGCAATTCGGGCGGCCACGGTGTTACCCAGGCGTCAGCTTGGTGATTTGCGCCCTGTGGAGCAACAGCTATTGGGAATGGCCTGGGTTGACACCTTGAAATGGCAATTAGATGCTGATAACAAGCTCAGATGGCAGCGAAACGGGTAGGGTCCCCGGCAATGAGATCCAAACCGATGGGAAATCTAGAAAAAGCTGAAGTGAAGGGTTACTTCGAAACCACTGGCTTTGAACGTTGGAATCGCATCTACAGCACCAGTGGTGATGTGAATCGGGTGCAGCGCAATATCCGCATTGGCCATCAAAAAACCGTAGATAACGTGTTGGCTTGGTTGCAAGAAGATGGCGATCTGGCTAGCCGCAGCTTCTGTGATGCCGGTTGCGGGGTGGGCAGCCTCAGCCTTCCCCTAGCCCAATTGGGTGCGGCGAGCATTGCCGCCAGCGATATTTCTGAGGCAATGGTGAAGGAAGCCACCAGGCGGGCAACCGAGTCAGGCCTCGAGGTTGCCCGTGTGCAATTCAGCGCCTCCGATTTGGAAAGCCTTGGCGGCACCTTCAACACAGTTATCTGCCTTGATGTGTTTATTCACTATCCCCAGCCCCAGGCGGAGGCGATGGTTAAACATTTGGCAGCGTTAGCCCAGCGGCGCTTAATTGTGAGTTTTGCGCCCTACACACCATTACTGGCATTGCTTAAAAGCATTGGTTCTTTCTTCCCAGGGCCAAGCAAAGCAACCCGCGCCTACACACTTAAGGAAAGTGGCATCATTGCGGCGGCGGCTCAAGCCGGTTTTAAACCGCTGCGGCGCAGCCTCAACCAAGCACCTTTTTACTTCTCTCGATTGATTGAATTTGAAAGGATTTAGCCTCTAAGCCTGCAATATTTTTGGTAGTGGCGCCTCCAAGTTGAGCTGTTCGCCATTTGCAAGGGGTATTTGCAGTTGGTGGGCGTGGAGCTGATAGCCGCCATCGCCTGGCAGTGCCTGATCGCAGGCTAGGCCCCCCAGTTTGTAGAGGGGGTCCCCCACTAATGGGGCGCCGGCAGCGGCGCATTGTATGCGGATTTGATGGGGGCGTCCGGTGGCAATCGTTAACTGCACCAGCCAGCCAGCAGCTTGAGTTTCTATTAATTTCAGCTGGCTGAAGGCAGGCAGCGCTCCCTTTTGCTGAGGGCTTGCGGCGGCCCAAATAGTGCCAAGGCGGCCATGGGGCCGCAGGCCGATTGGGGTGTTGAGTTGGCATTCGATCCCAGGCTTTAATTGCAGCAATGGCGAACCCTCTGCTGGCTGTTGCAGTAGCGCCCGATAGATCTTGATGCAGCCATTGGCGCTTTGGTGATTGCGCAAAAGGGCACTAAGCCAGGCGCGACTCTCACTTGAGCGGGCGCACACCAGCAGCCCTGAAGTGAAGCGTCCAAGGCGATGCACGGGTTTGGGCAGCCCATTGGGTTCAGCTCGATATTGTTTTTTGAGTAATTCGAGCAGGGTGTGTTCAAGAAAACCGCCGGCTGGTAATACGGGTAGGCCGCTGGGTTTATTAATTACTAGCAAATCATTATTATCATAAATAACATCCCATTTATCCGGCACCGCCTCCTCTAGCCACGGCGGCCGCCGCCATTCCAAATAAGAGCCATTGCATCGGATTTCACCATTGCTCAGCCGTTGTTGCCAATCTTCTATTGAGCTATGGGGCCAACGGCTTGCGTAGAAATTGCAAATTAAATCTGCATAAGCGCCTAGGTTATTATTAATATCTGCCTGATTATTTGTGCCACTTTTAACACCACTTTTTATCCTTAGATGCGTTAGGCGATCCCTGTATGTGTGACCTTGATTGTAGGCAGCTTTCACTCCACCAAGGCATTTTCAAGGGCATAGCGAACAAGTTCGGTGCGACTCGATGTGCCAGTTTTGGCAAATAGCCTGCTCACATACTTCTCCACATTGCGGATTGATGTTTCTAGCTGCCGGGCAATTTCTTTATTCATTAATCCTTCAGCCACCAATTGCAGAACGCTCGCTTCCCTTGGGGTGAAGGAATGGTTGGCCGGTGCAATCCCTTTCTTGTTATTTCCCCCCTGGAGCATTGAACGAATTTCTGTTATTTGTTTAGCCATTTGCCCCATATCTGTGTCGGCATATCGGGCGGCTTCCCGCAATAGCCGCTCCTGCCGTTGCACCACATTGCGCACCCGCGCCACTAATTCATCGGGGTCGAATGGTTTGGGGATGTAGTCGTCTACACCGGCTCGAAAACCAGCGATGCGATCGGAGGTCATCCCTTTGGCGGTTAGAAAAATCACCGGAGTGCCACCTAGCCGTTCATCTTCCCGCAGGCGTTTGAGCAGGCCAAAGCCATCCATGCGCGGCATCATTACGTCGCTTAACACCACATCAGGCATCTCCGCCTGGGCCTTTTGCCAACCCTCTTCCCCATCGCTTGCGGTGCTAACGGCAAAACCTTCATCTTCGAAGTAGGCCTGCACAGCTGTGCGAATGCCGGGTTCATCGTCTACCAAAAGCACCCGCGCTGGCCCTGTGATTAGGGATTCAACGGGATCAGGGCTTGGTTTTTGATTGGGATTTGGATTTGGGGGATTTGAATTTTGCATTGGATTTAGCGGGGATTCCCCGGTAGGAGATGTTCCCGTTCGATGAGATTGCCACTAAAGCCCAATTTGCGCGCCACCGCTTGCAAACTATTGGGGTCTTTACCGGCCTGTTCCGGTACGCAGGCTGCCCACCAGATCAAATGGGATAGGCGGTTATGGCTGCCAACAAATCCGCCAGGGTTTAGTTCCAGCATCATCAATTGGCTGCCATTACTGGTAACTCGGGCGGGGGCTGTGGTGTCGCAGCGCAAGGTTTCATTGCGCACTTTTACGTCGTTTACCAGTTCTTGCCACACCTTCAGGCGCTTGCCCCCTGGGATGTCGCTGGCGGGGCGGATTGCATAGATGCCGATCACCTCTTTGCCATAGGGAATCGTGCGCTCCTGCAGGATCAGCATTCCTGGAGGGCGATAATTTTCTGGTTTTTGCAGGTCGAGGCTTTGCGCTTGGCAGGAGCCTGCCAAAAGCAACGCTGCCAGCTGGGGCCGCAAGAAAGGGGCCATCAAACAAACCAGCAAGTTGTTGCCAGCATGGAGCCAACATGAACCACTGGGTGTTGTAAGTGGCCGCTGCGCCGATCTACCTCGACCATCAGGCCAGCACCCCCTGTGATCCAGCGGTGGTGGCAGCCATGGCGCCCCTGTGGGGTGAGAATTTTGCTAACCCCTCCAGCCGCGGCCATCGGCCTGGCCTTAATGCAGCCCTGTTGGTGGATCAGGCCAGGGAAAGCTTGGCTGCTGCTTTAGCGATCCCGCCCCACACCCTGGTGTTTACCAGTGGTGCCACCGAAGCAAACAACCTGGCCATTAAGGGTTTATGTGAAGCGCGGCTTGCCAGGGGCCGTCATGTGATCACGGTGGCAACTGAACACCGGGCGGTGTTAGATCCCTGCCGCTACTTGGAGCGCCTCGGGTTCAGCCTCACGGTGCTACCGGTGGCAGCTGATGGACTCTTGGATCCTGCCCAGCTCGAGGCGGCTATGGGGCCTAGCACCGTGTTGGTGAGTGTGATGGCAGCCAACAATGAAATAGGTGTGCTTCAGCCCCTGGAGGCCATTGCTGCCATCTGCCGCCGCCATGGAGCCGCCTTCCATTGCGATGCAGCCCAATTAGTGGGCCATCAATTAATCAAACCCTTGGAATTAGGCATTGATCTATTTAGCTTTAGCGGCCACAAGTTCTATGGCCCAAAGGGCATTGGTGCCCTTGTGGTGGCAGAGGATTTGGAATTAGCAGCCCAGATCCATGGCGGAGGCCAGGAGGGGGGGCGCCGCAGCGGCAGTTTGAGCACGCCATTGATTGTGGGTTTGGCAACCGCCCTTGATTTAGCCCTTGCTGATGCCCCTGGCCGCGCCCAGCGCTTGGGGCAGCTGCGGGATCAACTTTGGAGCGGCCTCGAGCAGCTGGGGGGCATTTGCGTGAATGGTGCCCTCAAGCCTCGCCTAGCCCACAACCTCAATGTTTCTGTGGCTGGGGTAGACGGTTCCCGGCTGCACAGTGGTTTAAGGCGTGGCTTAGCCGTTAGTGGTGGTTCGGCCTGTAGCAGCGCCTCTGGGGAGCCATCCCATGTGCTGATCGCTTTGGGCCGCAGTCGCCAGGAGGCAGCAGCTTCGGTGCGTTTTGGCTTGGGGCGCTCCACCACGGAGGAGCAGATCAAAGAAACCTTGTCTTTTATCAACCAGCTGCTGGCAAAGCTGCGCTGAAAAGTGAATGCTATTCAGGGCCCAATAACTTCTCGCTAACGCGCAATTTGGCAGACCTGGAGCGGCTATTGCTGGCTTCCTCTGCCTCATCTGCCACGAGAGGTTTTCGGGTAATTATCCGCAGGGCAGGGTTGCTTTTAAAGCTGTTTTTTACCAAGCGATCCTCTAAGGAATGAAAACTGATCACAGCAAAGCGGCCGCCGGCTTGCAGCCAATGGGGCGCTTGCTCCAACAATTGCTCAAGTACCCCGAGTTCGTTGTTCACAGCAATGCGCAGGGCTTGAAAACTGCGGGTGGCGGCATGGATGCGGCCATGGCGTTGTTTAGGTGGATAGCAACCGGCGATTGCATAGGCCAGGGCGGCAGTGCCCCTTTCGCCGTTATCCCACGGACCCTCCGCCACCAACTTGCGGGCAATGCGCCTGGCTAGTTTTTCTTCTCCGTAGTGAAACAGCAGATCAGCCAGTTCCGTTTCGCTGAGTCGATCGATTAAGGCCGCTGCCGTTTCCCCTAATCCCTCAGGATTCATGCGCATATCGAGGGGGCCATCGCTGCGGAAGCTGAAACCCCGCTCCGCCTGATTTAACTGGTGGCTGCTAACGCCTAAATCAGCAAGCACTGCCACCACTGGGCTGGTTGCTTGATAGCTGGCGAAATTGGTGGCAATTATTTGTACCCGTTCGCCAAAAGGGGCCAATTTTGTAGCGGCAGCCTTGCGGGCCTCTGGATCTTGATCAAGGCCGATCAGCTGCCAGCGGGGGTGGGCCTCGAGCAATAGGGAGCTGTGGCCCCCTCCCCCCAAGGTGCAATCGAGCAAAACCCCCTCCGCTGGTAAGGAGGCAAAGGCTTCAAGCACCTGGTGAGCTAGCACCGGTTCATGGTTAAAGCCAGGCTGCAACTGGGGGATCGAACTATCCAGGGATTTTGATTTTGATTAATGCAATGAATGCTCCCACCCCTTCCTAGGATCAGCACAGCAAAGCCTTCGGCCCATGACGCAGCTGGAAACGCGCACCGAGCCGATGGTGCTCAATTTTGGGCCCCACCACCCCTCTATGCATGGGGTGTTGAGGTTGGTGGTAACCCTGGACGGGGAGGACGTGGTGGATTGCGAGCCAGTGATCGGCTACCTGCACCGCGGCATGGAAAAGATCGCTGAAAGCCGCACAAATGTGATGTTTGTGCCTTATGTGAGCCGCTGGGATTATGCGGCTGGCATGTTTAATGAGGCGATCACAGTAAATGCGCCAGAGCGTTTGGCTGATGTGAAAGTACCCCGGCGGGCCAGTTATATCCGGGTGTTGATGTTAGAGCTGAATCGTATTGCTAATCACCTGCTTTGGCTTGGACCATTCCTAGCTGATGTGGGTGCCCAAACGCCATTTTTCTACATCTTCCGCGAGCGGGAGATGATCTACGACCTCTGGGAGGCGGCCACCGGTCAGCGGATGGTAAATAATAATTATTTCCGTATCGGCGGCGTTGCTGCTGATCTTCCCTACGGATGGCTGGAAAAATGTGAGGATTTTTGTGATTGGTTTGGCCCTAAGATTGATGAATATGAAAAATTAATTACCAATAATCCAATCTTTAAGCGCCGCATAGAAGGGCTCGGCCGCATCAGCCGTGAGCAGGCGATTAATTGGAGCCTTTCGGGGCCGATGTTGAGGGCTTCTGGGGTGGAATGGGACCTGCGCCGCGTAGACAAATATGAGTGTTATCACGAATTTGATTGGCAGGTGGTAATAGCCCAGGAAGGTTGTTGCTATGCCCGTTATCGAGTGCGCATCCAGGAGATGCGTGAATCATTGAAGATTTTGCGCCAAGCCTGCCGCCAAATTCCTGGTGGGCCCACCGAAAATCTTGAAGCCCGCAGGCAGCTGGAAGGTAAAACCAGCGAGTTCTATGGATTTGATTATCAAATAGTTGCCAAAAAAGTAGCACCTACATTTAAAATTCCTGAAGGGCAGCTCTATACCAGGGTTGAATCTGGTAAAGGTGAATTGGGAGTGTTTATTATTGGTAATAACGATGTAACACCATGGCGCTGGAAAATTAGAGCTGCAGACTTTAATAATCTACAAATTTTGCCCCATCTACTCAAGGGTGTGAAAGTGGCAGATATCATGGCAATCCTTGGCTCCATTGATGTGATTATGGGTTCCGTTGACCGTTGATTAGGGGGTTGATTGAACCCTTTCCTGAGCCGCTTAAGGCAAGCCGGTTATTTATTACCCCTCGGCCTTAGCGGTTATTTAATCCTTAAAGGTGCCCACGGGCCATTGCTCGGTTGGCCCTGCCCCCTTCGGGCCTTAACCGGTATTCCTTGCCCCACCTGTTTCCTAACCAGGGCAACGGTTGCTGCCTTACGTGGCAACCTCAGTGAATCAATCCAATTGCATGCTTTTGGACCCTTGGTGGCTGTTGCCCTGATCGCTTGGTGTTTTACGGCCATTAGCCAGCGGCGCTTAATTCCCAGGGAAATTCCCGCATGGCCATTGGCCGTGGGGGCTGTTGTTTTATTTGCCTATTGGTTAATGCGCCTAATGTTTAGTTATGGCTTAGGTTTTCGCGGTGCACCTGGCTTTCCCTAGCTGGGTTCAGCTAATTAAACCTTTGTGGTATGCGGCATTTTGTAGATAAAAGCTGCTCACAGGCACTGCCACAAGGGCGCCAAGGCCGCAGGTGCAAATTGATACCAAAGCAACCAATAGCCACGCCAAAATTTCAATTCCAACGAAATTCATGCCGTTTGGTGAACGGTATACAGCTTGAAATGAACCGCTAAAGGCATCGAGGATTGGTTCATTGCCAATGAAGATTCGGTTCACATATATGGGCATTGTAAGGGCGATAATAATGCCGGGAATAACACAAACTAGAAAACCTATAGTGGTGGCAGCAGAAAATAAAATACCCGCCAACAGATAACGCAAGGGCCTCTGTACTAATGCTGAGAAGGCAGCATTTATGGTGATCACTTCACCGCTGTTGTAGTAGAGGGCAGGCACTGCAACAAATAACACACCAAGCAAACTTGAAATTATTAGAAACGGAAACTGCCCAGCTATTCCAAATAGTGAAGGCAATGCAGCATCGCTTGAATTTCCGCTTAGCCATGCTGTTGTAACGCTAATAGCCAGTGATGCAAGGAAGCCCAAAACCCCCACTGCAACGCTGGCGATCCAAATCAGCAGCATGGTGGGTATGTGGGCAATAAAGTCTTCCCAAGCTCTATTGATAGTGGGTTGTTCGTAGGCCTGGGGCGATGCCATGGATGCTGGTTGAAGTCAGTTCCATCTTGGCAACCTTTCCTTTTTTGTCTGCAGAATTAACTAGGATTGGCTGATGAAATCCAGTGATTTTTTACTGCTCTGCCGCAGCGTGCGTTTTGGCGATACCGATGCAGCAGGGGTTATGCATTTCCATCAGTTACTGCGCTGGTGCCATGAGGCCTATGAAGAAAGCCTCGAAAAGTTTGGCGTTAGCCCGGCTGATTTATTTCCGCGGCCTGGCCTGAACCTTGAGCTGTTGCTTCCGATCGTGCATTGCAGCGCTGATTACCTTGCCCCCTTGAGTTGTGGCGACCCATTGGCAATTGCCCTGGTGCCCAAGGGGTTGAATGCCCATAGTTTTGAAGTGAGCTACAGCTTTTGCTCAAGGGGGGAAGCGGTGGCAAATGCTTGTATTCGTAGTGTGTGTATCACCGCTATTGATCGCAAGCGCGCTCCATTGCCTGCTCCGATCAGCCGATGGTTGGCAGCATCAGCAGTTACGGATTAATTTGTTTTTATGGCAAGCCTCGCAGCTATTCGTGATCGCAGTTATCGCCTTCGATTGGCTGGCCTGCGCAGGGAGATTGCTGATTTAATGCGCCAGTTCCCGGCTGCCGAGGTGTGGTTATTTGGTTCGCTAGCCCGCGGTGATTGGGATGGATTTTCAGATGTTGATTTATTGGCAATCGCCCTCACTGCAAGCCAAGCAAATAATTTGGCTGATGCCCTTTTAGGCAATGGCATAGCCGATGATGTGATTGCACTAACTCAAGCTGATTGGCAGTGTTTTCGAAATAGTACTGATCCCTATTGGCGTTCTATTGGCAATGATGCTTTCAGATTGGATCAGCCATGACTCCGCGAGTTAAAGCTTGGATGCGTCAAGCGGAAAGTGATTTGGCTGTGGCCAAGCTAAATGCAGAGCAAGGGTTTCATTCCCAGGCTTGTTATCACGCAGGCCAAGCGGCTGAAAAAGCTCTTAAAGCTTTGATTGTAGAAGCTGGCAATCCACCTCCCTATAGCCATTCGCTCGATCGACTTGTTGAAACTCTTGTTGAATTGGGCTTCAACATGGAGGCGCTGCAGCAACTTCATCTCAAGGCTCTTAGCCGTATGAATACTGAAACCCGATACCCACGGGCAGATGAAGCTCCTACCGATTTATATGATGCAAGAGATAGCCAAACTTCGCTTGTAATAGCAAATAAAGTGCTTGAGCATATAAAGTCGATTATTTCTGCAAATTAACTCTTATTTCATTAATTATTGAATTTAAATAGGTAACAATTTTCCTGGCAATGGTGGTTGCCAAATCAGCAATGCCACCTGTAGCTAATTAATTGAGGCAACCATCACAGCAAACCAAGCTACGGGTTCAATTGCTGCGCTTATCTTTAACTCATCCATAGGGGATAACGTTTGAAGATTGCTGCCATTGCGGGGGGTTATGGCAAGAATTCTTAAAATACGCGATATTTAAACATTATAGCTCTTATTAGACTTTTACTTGCTCTGGTAAATTAATAAAATCGTTAATGGTAATGGCATCTTTGCCGAGAGAGGAAAGAACCATATGCCGTTGGCTTCTAATACTTTGGTATGGATTATTAACCAATAGAAATCTTAGAAATAAGCTTCCAAGTACGATTAATATAGGAAGCATAAACGTCTCAAAAGGTGATATCTTTCCTGGCAGCTATCGCCACTCCTCGCCGCGCACCGTTACGCCTGGTGCTGGTGGGAGGCATGGGTTCCATCGGCGACAACCTCTACCGCTTGCACCAAGCCGCTGGCGCCAGACGGCACATGATCAAAAAAAGCTATAAAATCGGATAGAATCCGATTATGCCCCAAGAGAAAAGCAAGGCAAGTTATAAATTCAGCGGTTTGGCCCATCCGCTGCAGGAATTTGGCGCGGTGCCACTGGCACGCGAAACGTTGGATGAGGTGCTCAGCGGTTACAGGCGCCCCAGCGACAAGGTGAGCGAATGGCTGCGGGAGGGAGCCCTGCAGCCGCTGCGGCGCGGGCTTTATCTCACGGGTGCGTCCTTGCGATCCAGGATGGTGTGTTTGCCGCTGGTGGCAAACCACCTATATGGCCCCTCCTGCGTGTCGCTTGATTTCGCCCTAGCCCTACATGGGCTGATCCCAGAAGGGGTCGTTGATGTTACGTCGGTAACGCCCAAGCCCAGCCGCCGGCTCAGCAACGCTTTGGGGCGCTTCAGTTACCACCACCTACCCCTTCACTATTACGCCGTGGGGCAGGAATTGGGCGCGTTAGACGATGGGCTCAACTTTTTGATCGCCAGCCCCGCCAAGGCACTGTGTGATCGGTTGGTACTCAGCCGCGGCTTAGCACTGCTCTCTCGCGGGGCGATGCGGCAGTGGCTGCTTGAAGATCTGCGCTGTGATCCCGAACTGCTGGGCCAGCTCAACTTGGCTGAGATCCGCGCCTGTGTGGCAACTGGCTTCAAGCGCAGGCAACTGGGCACGTTGCTATCGGTGATGGAAGGCTTGCAGGGGGAGGTGCTGGCATGAACAAGGTGGTGGAGCAGATGCTGCAGAGGGTGCCGGAAGACGGCATAGCAGTGGGAAACCTGGCTCTACGGGAGGTGATGCAGGAGATCGCCTTGGCGGGGCTGTATCGCCGTGGCTTTTTTGGTAAGGCTGCCTTTTATGGAGGCACCTGCCTACGCATCTTTCAGCAGTTGCCACGGTTTTCGGAGGATCTGGATTTCTCGCTGCTCCAGAGCGATCCAGAGTTTTGCCTAGAGCCCTACCTGCAGGGTGTGGAGGAGGAGTTTGCCGCCTTGGGAATCGGCGTGGAGATCAAGGTGAAAAGCAAAACCGCTCCCAGTGCAATCATTTCTGCCTTTCTAAAGCCAACCACCACCATCGTTCAGCTGGCCGTTAGCGGCCCAAAGGCACTCAAGATCAAATTGGAAGTAGACACCGATCCACCTCTCGGATTCAACACAGAGGAGCAACTTCTGCTGCAGCCCTATTCCTTATATGTGAAATGTTTTTCCCTGCCCGATCTGTTTGCCGGCAAGATGCATGCGGTGCTGTTTCGCCAGTGGCAGCAGCGTGTGAAAGGTCGCGATTGGTTTGATCTGGAGTGGTATGTGCGACGCGGCATTCCCCTGCATCTTGATCATTTAGCCGAGCGGTCGCGCCAGAGTGGCCATTGGCCTATTGATCAAACTTTCACGGCACACACGCTGCAGCGATTGCTGGCTGATCGCATTAATAGCCTGGATGTGAGCCAGGCCCGGGTAGACATTGAACGGTTTATTAGCGATCCACATTTGCTGGAGATCTGGTCACAAGAGTATTTCACTCAGATTGGCCAGAGGATTACCACAGTGGGTTCGAGTTGATAGGGGAAGTTGGCACGATTAGTACAACAGTCATCGAATTGTTCCATTAAGCCCCCATGGATTGAATTAACAAACGATTACTCTCAACCAACCTTGCACTGTGATCAAAAGACCTTGTCACGCTGGTAATGGGTGATTTCTCCATTTGCAAATGGCCTGGCATAAGCAATGAAATTTGTTTTGCAGCCAGATCACCCCTTGCTGTCCTGCTTCCATTAGTGGCGCTGCTGAATGAGCGTGGCTTGATTTAATAAATCTCACAATCTTTCTTTTGGGCCCATTCAAGCCAGCGTTTGCGTTCCCATTTACCTTCACGGTTAGTTTCAAGTTGCGGTGATAAAAACCATTTTTTTGGCCGTTCTGCCGGCGGTAATTTGTTCGCCTCAATGCATAGCTCCTTGATCACCAGCTGCTGATCTGCTCCAGGTTTAATGCGCACTAATGCTACAAGTTGCTCACCCCATTCTGGATCTGGAAGGCCAACTAACAACAGTGCTGCCACCCCTTTGCTGTGGCATAAAGCCGCTTCTACTTGCTCTGGAAATACCGTGGCACCACCACTATTAATCGCCCAATCGAGGCGGCCTGTTATCTTAAGGCCAGTGATAGTTAATTGGCCTGCATCTCCACTGCACCACCAACCATTGCTGTTGGTGAATTGCTGCAATTTTGCACCATTAATCCAACCACTGCTCAATCTTTTACTGCGCACTTCGATTGCATTGGAGCTGGGATTGATTTTTAATTCCACATCCGATAAAGCCCTGCCGCAGTTGTTTATTCCGCTTAAAAAATCCCCTGGAGTTAATGCACTAACCATACCTGCAGTTTCAGTGGCCCCATAGCAAGGGGCAAGTTGTAATTTCAGGTTGCGAGCTTGAATTGCTGTTGCTTCATTAAGCCTTGCGCCCCCCAGCCAGATGAGGCGGAATTGTTGCAACCAGCAGCAGCCAGCAGGATCTGCCATTAAACGTATGAGCTGGGTGGGCACCATTGAAATAACTAAGTTGCGGGTTTTAAAACCTTTCTGATCGTTAAACAGCTCTAATAATGCACTTGGTGTTTTTAGTTGCTCCGTTGGGATATCAAGCACAGGCACCTTCCAAAGCGTTGCCCTTACCTCGGGCATTAAGCCGCCCATGTGATGTTTTGGAAGCGGATTAACTACAACTACCCGATCAAGTTCAATCCCGATACTTTCTAACCAAGCTCCACTGCTCAGAGCAGCGGCTTCTAAGTTGCTCCATGGTTGTAAACACCACCGCTTATGGCCGCCGCTGCCGCCGCTGCCAATTACCACCCCCTCGATATCTGGTAATTGCTGGCAATTCTTAAGTATTTGCTCTGCTGCTTTGCGCTCTTGGCTAGATGTAATTAATTGCCAATTACCAATCATTTATACCTCTTTGAATTACACATAGCTTGTTGAACTTTACGCTTCTCCCGCCGCCTCCCATACCTTTTCAGGATTAGCACTTGCCAATGCGCCTTCTGGCCCCCAACCAGGGGCAAGCCCTGGGGCGCAGGGGGTGGGTCCCTTTATTTGCAATGCCGCTAGGTGTGCCAAAAACCTATTGCTAATGCCAGTGCCAAAGGCAGTGCTGATCATTATTTTGGCGGCCCCACCTGTGAGCGCCTGCAGCAGTGGGCGGGGATCACCTTCTAGGGCTGGTTTATGCACTCGCCAGCCGCACCAGCCGGGGGGTATTCCGGCGGGATCGCGTAAGGATTCATCCAGGGCGATTGGTAATAGCCGGGCCAAGCGCAGCAGGCCTTGATGCTCGCCTGGAGGCAGCGGTTGCTCTAGCCATTCCAAACGTGGTTCATGGCCTAAATATTCCACCCAGCGATCGGCGCTGTTTTGATCCCAGCCAGCATTTGCATCCAGCCTGAAGCGGCCTGTAGTTGGCAGCAGCTCTAGCAATTCTTTCAACAGTTGCTTCTCTGTTGCTTCTGCTTGCGTGGCCACTTTCCATTTCACTGTGATCGGCGTGGATGCTGCGTTTAAAGCATTTTCTAAAGCTGGGATTGCTGCTGTACCAGCAGGTAGCAACCAGGCGGAAGGGGGTGCCTCCAGCCAGCCTTCACAGAGCCCCTGCAGTTCGGCAAGCGCTAAACCCAAACCAAAAGCAAGCGCCCCAGGCAGCAAAGGCAACTGCAGCTCCAATTGCTCCAATTCGAGTTGAAGGCCTAAACGCCTAATAGCTGCTGCGCAGTTGTGCCATTGAAGAAACGGCGGCAACACTTCGCCCCAGCCAATATCTCCAGCCTGGTTACTTAATTTCAGCAACCAACCGCGTTGTTCAATTGTTGTGCCATGGGCGTTTTTTAGGGGCTGGGCTAAGCGGTAGCGCAAGGGCCGCCACTCCAAAATTAAGGAATTTGAACTGCTCAACGGCCTAAAAATAAGGGCCCCAGGGCTAAGCCCAGCGCTAAACCCAAACCATTGAGGGCCTGAAAGCGCAGGGCAAGAAATTTGCTGCCCATGATTTTTGAGGGATCGCCATGGTTGCGCTTTAGCAGCCGAATTAATTGCAGGGCTGCCGGAAGGCCAATCACACCGAGTAGGGCGCTTGGCGGCCAGCTACCTGTTAACACCGGTAACCACTGCAGGCCAAAACAAGCGGCCACAAACCAGGGCGCTAAAGCCGCTGCCTTAGCGCTGCCAAGCCGCACCACCGGTGAATATTTGCCGTTTTTGGCGTCTTCCTCCACCTGATGGAAATGGGAGCAAAACAACACCAGGCTTGTTGCTACTGCAGAACCCGCCCCCAGCTCAAGGGCCATTCCCCAGGGGATTGTGTTGGCGGCAAAAAAATTTGTGGGTGCCAGGGCTAATAGGGCGGCGGCGCTAGCCAATGGACCAAAAGCCACCCAACAAAGCGGTTCGCCCAGGCCCCGATAGCTGAGCCGAAAAGGGGGCCCTTGATACAAATAACCAATCCCACAACAGGCAAACACCAGAGGGAGCACTGCCCCTGCACTGCTACTTGCCACCAAAGCCATTAGGCCCAAGCCCAGCAGCAGGCAACCATTGGCAGCTATGGCAATGCGATCCCTGCGGCCGGTGAGATTCACAAGCGAGTGGGGTTTGCCTTTGCTATCAACACCGGTATCGGCATCGAACACATCGTTGCTCAGGTTTTCCCAGCCCAATAGCAGCACTGCAGCCAGAAGAAAAAAGCCAAGTTGCCCCCAGCGGGGCTGCAACTCTTGGCCCAGCAGGGCTCCTGCCGCCAATAGGGCAGGCATCACGGCAACGGAATACATGGGCCATTTGATCGCCGCCTTCCAGAGGGCGTAACGGCTTACAACGACCTTTGGCTCAGCCATGGGGCGCCAGGGCAATAGTTAGCTTTAGACCCATACATTTGAGCAGTACGGGGAACGGCAGCGTTGCTGAATTCCACTTTCATTGATCTGCTGGCCCAGGCCAGCAAGCAAGCAGTTGGCTTGGATGACGGTGGTGTGATCAGTTTGGCCCTGCCCCTGGCACCGATAGATCCCCTGGCGGCCCTGGCGCAATTACCCGGCGGCGATCAATTCCGAATGCTCTGGGATGGGGCACCGGGTTTTTGCTTTGCCGCCTCAGGCATTGCCCAACACCTTGAGTTGAGTGGTTCAAGGCGATTTGAATTAGCCCAACGCTTTTGCCAGCTGAGCCTTTCCCGGCTTGGTGCTGATGCAATTAAGGGCCCAGCTATGGCTAGGCCAAGGGTGCTACTGGCTTTTTCCTTTTTTGATGCGCCCCTGCAAAGCAGCCCGCTGATGTTGCCTGGGGTGCGGGCAGTGCTGCCCCGTTGGCAATTGAGTCGCCATGGCCACCGGGCTTGGTTGCGTTTGCAAAGGCCCCTTGGCGCTGAGATAACCCCCAGGTTTGTGGCGGAGGAGTTGTGGGAAATGGCCCAGCACCTGGAGAGGGCTAAATGGCCGCAGCCCCCTGCTGTTATTCCCCAGGTATTGAGTCGTTCGCCATGGCAGCAGGCCTACCGCGGTGCCATGGATCAAGCCCTCGCTTTGGTGGAGCGGGGTGAATTGCGCAAGTTGGTGTTGGCGGTGCGCCAACAGCTTCAGTTGGATAGCCCCTTAAATCCCCAAATGCTGTTGGCGGGTTTACGTAAATGCCAAGCGGGCAGTTGTCGTTTTTTATGGGGTGAGGCCGATGGCAGTGTTTTGGTGGGGGCCTCCCCGGAGCGCCTGTTGGCGGTGCGCAATGGCCAGTTGCGCTGTGATGCCCTGGCGGGAACAGCAGCCCTTGGCGAACCAGCGCAGGCGCTGCTGCAATCCAGCAAAGATCGCCATGAACATGAATTGGTGGTGGGGGCAATCCGCTCGGTATTGCAACAACAGGGCTTAAAGCCGGTGTGTTTGCGCCAACCGCGTTTAGCCCGCCATGGCACCCTGCGGCATTTGCACACTCCAATCAGCGCTTCCCTTGCGGGGCAACAACTGCTAACGCTGGCGGAAGCATTGCATCCAACCCCTGCGGTGGCTGGTTTGCCACGAAGGGAAGCGATGGCATGGCTGCGCAGTCTGGAGCCTTTTGAGCGTGGTCCCTATGCCGCCCCGATCGGTTGGCTTGATAGTGCCGGTGATGGGGAATTGAGAGTGGCGATTCGTAGTGGTGTGCTGCGGGGTGAGCAATTGGAATTAACTGCAGGCGCTGGTTTAGTGCGGGGTTCAGAGCCGGAGCGGGAACTGCAAGAGGTAGCCCTCAAGCTGCAGGTGTTGCAGCAGCAGCTCAGCCTGGCTGGCGATCCTGTTTCAACAGCAGCTCTTGGGTGAGATCGCCAAGGGGGATGCCGCCAAGGCGTTCCACTTCCCGCACGCCCGTTGGGCTAGTGACGTTGATTTCACTTAGGTGGCCAGCGATCACATCGATACCCACAAAAAACAAACCAGCCTCCCGCAAGGCAGGGCCCAATTCAGCGCAAATTTCCTGTTCCCTTTGATTTAATTCGCAGGCCTCGGGTGCACCGCCAACGGCCAAATTGCTGCGAAAATCGCCTGTTTTTGGGATGCGGTTAACGGCGCCAAGGGGTTTGCCATCCACCAGGATGATGCGCTTATCACCGGCGCTTACCGCCGCTAAGAAGGCCTGAATCATCACCGGCAGCTGCTGCTGTTGGGTAACCAACTCCAGGAGGGCAGTAAGGCCAGGGGCGGCACCATTAGCCCTGATTACGCCGATGCCGGCCCTGCCGCCAAGGGGTTTGAGCACCACTTCCCCGTGGGTTGTGGCAAAGCTTGCCAGCAGCTCCACTTGGCTGCTCACCATGGTGGGAGCCATTAGATGGGGAAAGCGCAAGGCCCCAAGTTTTTCGTTCCAAGCCCGCAGGCTGGCGGTGCGATTCAGCACTTGAACCCCCTCTAGTTCGGCTAGTTCAAGCAGGTGGGTTGCATATAAATAGGCCTCATCAACGGGTGGATCTTTGCGCATCCACACCCGCGGGAAGTGGCAAAGAGGTTGCCATTCGGCGTGCCCCAGTTCAAACCATGGTTCGGTTTTGATCGGCCGCGCCTGCACCTGGGGACCGTTGCTTGCAAAGGCAAGATCGGCGCTGCTGCAAACCCACACAGCTTCCCCAGCCCGCTCGGCGGCCTGCATTAGGGCAACGCTGCTGTCTTTTTCAGGCCTCAGGCGTTCAACTGGATCAACAACAAATAACTGACGGGCCACTGGCTTTAACTCCTATTCAAGTGAGCAGTGCATCTAGCTGGCCAGAGCGTTCTAGGGCGTGGAGGTCGTCACAACCGCCCACGTGTTTAGCGTTAATAAAAACTTGGGGAACGCTGCGGCGGCCACCACTTTTAGCTGCCATGGCCGTGCGGGCTGCTTCATCACCATCGATGGCATGTTCGGTGTAGGCAACCTTTTTGCGATCTAACAGCTGTTTTGCCCTGATGCAAAACGGGCAAGACCTCCAGGTGTAGATCTCAATGCTGGCGGTCATTGCATCGCATTTGCTGTTAAGTCCAAATCTATAAGGGCCACCATTGAGTACGGTCGATTTAGAAATTTTTCACCCAGGTGCTCGACCTAACTGATTTCAAGCGCGATTTATCTGAGCTCACTGATCGCCTGGGCCACGTCCAGGACTGCCTTTGACGTTGCTGGTTTAAAAGCGCGCCAGCGGGATTTGGAGCAGCTGGCTGCCCAGGCTGATTTTTGGAACGATCAGCAAAATGCCCGCAGGCAAATGCGGCAATTGGATGATGTGAAGGCCCAGTTGCAGCAATTGCAGCAATGGCGCAATTGCATCAACGATGCCGCTGCCACCCTGGAGCTCTACGACCTTGAGCCCGATGCAGCAATGCTTGAGGAGGCCAATGCCGGCTTGCAGAGCCTCAAGCAAGCCCTGGATCGTTGGGAGCTGGAACGACTGCTTAGCGGCACCTACGACCAGGAGGGGGCTGTGATTTCAATCAATGCCGGCGCCGGCGGCACCGACGCCCAGGATTGGGCCTTGATGTTGATGCGTATGTACACCCGCTGGGGTGAAGCCCATGGCATGAAGGTGAGTGTTGATGAAATTTCAGAGGGTGAAGAAGCGGGAATTAAAAGCTGCACAATTGAAATTGATGGTCGCTACGCCTATGGCTATCTGCGCAATGAAAAAGGTACCCATCGCCTAGTGCGCATATCGCCTTTTAATGCAAACGACAAACGACAAACCAGTTTTGCTGGTGTGGAGGTGATGCCCAAGTTGGACCACGAGGTGGAATTAGATATTCCTGATAAGGATTTGGAGATCACCACCTCCCGATCCGGTGGGGCCGGCGGTCAAAACGTGAACAAGGTGGAAACAGCTGTGCGCATTTTGCATGTGCCCACCGGCCTGGCGGTGCGCTGCACCCAAGAGCGCTCCCAGCTGCAAAACAAAGAAAAGGCCATGGCTTTGCTCAAGGCAAAATTGATGGTGATCGCCCAAGAGCAACGGGCAGCGCAGATTGCCGATATCCGCGGCGACATTGTTGAAGCGGCCTGGGGCAATCAGATTCGTAATTACGTATTTCATCCCTATCAAATGGTGAAAGATTTGCGCACGGCGGAGGAAACCACCGATGTGCAAGGGGTGATGAATGGCGATCTCGACCCCTTCATCCAGTCGCTTTTGCGCCAAGGTGTGGAAACAGTTGCTGAGGAAAAACCATGAGTGAATCCCCCCCCAGTTTTGTGAAGTTGGCGATGCGCAATATGGTGCGTAAGGGGCGGCAAAGCTTGTTTCACTTCGGCCTTACGGCAGTTGGTTTAACTGGTTTGTTGCTTTTGCTCGCCTGGTTTGCTCGTCCTGCAGTGCCGGGGTGATGGCAGTTCCAGAGCTGGATTTGGCTTATGGCGCCCCTGATTTGCCATTGGCCGATCCCCTAGGCGAAAACGCATGGCTGCTGCTGTTGGGCCAATGGCTTGGCCACCTGCAGGGGGAATTGCCGGGCCAACTTCAGGCCAGTGCTTACAGCATGGGCTTGCAGCTCTGCGCTGATCAGGAAATTGCTGCTTTGAATGGCAGTTGGCGCCATAAACCAGAGCCCACAGATGTGTTGGCGTTCCCAACGGGGGAGCAATTGCCGTTGCCAGGGGTGCCTTTGGAGCTTGGTGACATTGTTATTTCGCTTGAAACCGCCAGCCGTCAGGCCCTTAGCCACGGCCATGGCCTCAGCCATGAACTTTGTTTTCTGGCAAGCCATGGCTTATTGCATCTATTGGGTTGGGACCACCCCGATGAAGAGCAACTAGCGGCAATGCTGTTGCGTCAGGAGCAATTGATCGAACTGTTCCCAGCTCAAATCGGCGGTAACGTGGCCGAATAATGGCCCAACCTTTGACCTCAGAGTTAGAAGCCACAGACCCAAACCCCATCGATTTGTCGGCTAACCGCCGCCTGCGTCGATTAAGGGTTGGGGCTTGGCAGGTGGCCCGCGATCTGCCGGCTAGCTTTCGCTATGCCGCCCAGGGTTTGGGATATTCGCTGCTCACCCAGCGCAATTTCCGCATCCATGTGGTTATGGGTGTTTTCGTTTTTGGCCTAGCGCTGTGGCTCCAGCTTTCCCTAGATCGCCTTGCGGTGCTTGTGCTTACCGTAACTGCGGTTTTAGTGCTGGAGTTGCTTAATACCGCCATGGAGGCAGTGGTGGATTTAGCCGTTGGCCGCCGTTATCACCCCTTGGCCCGGATTGCAAAAGACTGCGCAGCGGCTGCTGTGTTGGTGGCAGCCATCGCTTCTTTATTAATTGCCGTGCTTTTACTGTTGCCACCACTAATAACCAGGATTGGCTTCTGATGTTGCTGGTGATCGACAACTACGACAGTTTCACCTTTAATTTGGTGCAATATTTAGGTGAATTAGCCGTTCAATATCCGATCGCAGCATCCGTGCGAGTGGAACGCAATGATTCCTTGGATTTAGCTCAAATTGAAGCTTTAAATCCAGCGGCGATTTTGATTTCACCTGGCCCCGGAACCCCAGCCCAATCGGGGATATGCCCTCAGGTGATCGAAAAGTTGGGGCCAAGAATTCCGCTTTTAGGCGTATGCCTGGGGCATCAGGCCATCGCCCAGGTATTTGGTGGCCGAGTGGTGCGGGCACCGCAATTGATGCATGGCAAAACCTCAGCAGTGCGCCATGGCGGCCAAGGCGTATTTGCCGGCTTGCCAAATCCCCTCACCGCTACGCGTTACCACTCCTTAATTGCCGAGCGCGAGAGCTTGCCTGCTTGTTTAGAGGTAACAGCATGGCTCGAGGCAGACGGCATGGTGATGGGCCTGCGCCACCGCAGCTATCCACTTCTGCAGGGGGTGCAATTTCACCCTGAAAGCGTGCTCACAGAAGCGGGCCATCAACTTTTGGCCAATTTCCTATCCAGCGCCTCTGCCTGAACCAATTGGTTGAACACTGCTAAGTTCCAACTCAAATTGTTTATCGCCATGTTTCGCCCAGTGCTCGGTGCTTTATTTGGTGCCGCCGCCCTTGGTCTGGCGTTACCTGCGGGTGGTGCAGGTGGTGGTGTAACTATCACCAGCTATGGCCACAGCGCCCTTTTAATTCAAGGCGGTGGCAGTTCAGTGCTGCTTAATCCCTATCAATCGGTGGGCTGTGCTGCGGGGCTAGCAATGCCGGCGGTATCAGCGAATGTCACTTTGGCTAGCAGCCTTTTGCGGGATGAGGGGGCAAAAGTTGGGGGTGGTCGTTTTTTAGCAACACCCGGTTCCTACAAAGTTGCTGGCATTCGCTTTGAGGGTTTTGCTGCTCCCCATGATCGGGTGGGTGGCCGTCGTTTTGGTAACGGTGTGATTTGGCGTTGGCGCCAAGGGGGCCTGGAATTTGCCCACCTAGGCGGTACGGCAGCAACGCTCAAACCAGAAGACAAAGTGCTGTTGGGTCGCCCTGATGTGTTGATTATTGGCATCGGCGGTGGAGCCAAGGTTTATACCGGTGCAGAATCGGCGGCGGTAGTGCGTGAACTAAACCCCAGAAGGGTTATTCCAGTGCAATATCTGCGCAGCTCTAAAGCCCCCCTGAATTGCGATCAAGGAGACAGCAAACCTTTCCTGGAAGCCTTGAAGGGCGTAGCCGTTAATAAGCCCGGTGGTGTGCTCACCCTCACACCACCCCTCGGCGATACAACCAAAATTGAGTTGATGCCCTGAAAATAGGTGGCCTTCGCAAATGGGGTGATGGCAAGGCTGTTCTGGGAGCAACGCCGGGCAGTTGGTTGTTGCCTTGCCCTACAACTGGGCCTGTTGGCAATATTTATGGGTTTAGGTGGTGGATCCTTGCAGCCCTTCAATGGCAGCAAAGGCACGCCAGAAAAGTTGCATTTGCTCCCGGGTGCCAATACTTACCCTTAGGGAGCCATCAATCAAGGCTTTCCCCGCCATGCTGCGGCAGAGAATACGCCGCTGCCTAAGGCCCCTATCCATGGCTTCAACTCCCACTTTTGGCCAGATCAGCAGATAGTTGCCACCGCCGGCATGGTGCCGAACCGCTGCTGCAGTTAGCTGCTGCACGAGCCAGGCCTTTGCCAAAAGCACTTCAGCCACATAGGCGTTTGTGTAGGCCTGATCGGCTAGGGCAGCAAAAGCGGCGGTAACGGCAAAGCTGTTGATGTCGTAAGGGCCAGTAACTCGGTTGACACGATCAATTACCGCGGCTGCAGCAATGGCAAAACCCATGCGCAACCCAGCGATACCAGCGGTTTTAGAGAGGGAACGCAACACCACCAAATTGGGGTAGTGCTCAAAGGGATTATTTCCCTGAGCTTTTTGCAACAGCAAAGGCACCACGCTGTTGCCGCTGAAGGCTTCATAGAGTTCATCCACCACCACAAGGCAGTTGGGCGCTTCAGCGGCTAGGGAAAGGATGGTTTCAGCTGATAAGCAGGTGCCGGTGGGATTATTGGGATTGCATAGAAAAAATAAGCGTGGATTCTTGCCTGCAAGAGCAGATTTAATTTGATTTAGTGGAAAACTAAAATCAGCTGCTTCATAGGGGATAGCTTCAATCTCCATACCCTGCATTTCAGCGCAGGGTTTGTAGTAGCCAAAGCTTGGATTTGTGGTGAGCATGCAGTCGCCCCTTTGGCCGTAGGCCTGGCAAAGGGCATGGAGGGCAGCATCAACACCATTAAATAAACCGATTTGGTTCACGGCCAGGCCGCCAAGGGAGTTGGCAAATGCTTCTTTTAAGCCGTTGTATTCCGGATAAATGGCGTAGTAATCGGCGGGGATTGCTCTGATCGCCTCCACCACTTTGGGGCTTGGCCCCAGGGTGTTTTCATTGAAATCAAGCCGCATTAGCCCGCGCCTTCCCTCGAGTGGTGCGCTGTAGCTCTGCAGGTTTTCCACCTCCGGACGGGCCGCTGGTGGCTCGGGCGCCTTGGCCAAAACGAACTTATCCTCACTTTTAACAAGCTAAGCCATTGAGGATATGAATCCGCACAACATATACGTAAATGATTGCAATAATAAAAGGCGTTTAGCCCTGGGCAAAAGTGGTAAAAGAATGTTGTTTGTTATTGGTTTAAATCCCAGCACCGCCACTGATGCAGAGGCAGATCCCACGATTAAGAGGGTTGAAAAGGTTGCAGGCAATGCTGGGTTTGATGGATATTTGATGTTAAATCTTTGCTCAATACGCTCAACTCAGATTAATGATTTGCCCCATAGGTTTCAAGCCAAAACATTCAGCTCTAATCTGGATTTAATTGTAAGTTTCTTAATCTCTAGCCCATCTCCAGCGGTGTGGCTGGCCTGGGGGGAAGGAATTTTAGCAAGGCAATTTTTTGGATTAACATTGATTGAAATGCTGCAAAGGGTTGCTGGAAAACAAGTTGGGTGGTTGCATTTTGGACCCCTCACAAAAGCCGGCCATCCAAGGCATCCATCGCGTTTAAACTATCTATGGGAGTTTTCTGCTTTTGATATAAAAGGCTACATTCGCTCCAGGGTTTGGATGCCAAGTAGTTGTAGGCCTAACTCTAGGGTATTGGCGCAGAGATTACAAAGTGCAAGCCGTGAGCTTTTGGCGGGCTCCTCTGCTTTTAACACTGGAACTTGATCATAAAAACGGTTAAAACTTTGGCTTAATTCAAAAAGATAATTGCATAAACGGTTTGGCAGTAATTCGGTTTCAACGTCGCTTATTATCACATCCAATTGTAATAATTGTCTGGCTAACGCCCACTCTTGTGGCTCTGTAAATATTAATTTATTCGGCGTTGCGCCATCGAGGCTTCCCCCTTTGCGGGCGATCCCTTTGATTCGCACGGCAGCATATAGTAGATAGGGAGCAGTATTTCCATTGAGGGCTAGCATGCGTTCAAAGCTAAATTGATAATTGGTGATTCTGTTTGTACTTAAGTCTGCATATTTAACAGCTGCTATGCCTACAGTTGTGGCTACATGTTGAATGAAATCTTCTGATTCATTGCGATCTTCTTCTTTTAATCGGTTGCGTAGGTTTGTGCTGCAATGTTCAATTGCCTCTTCTAATAAATCTTTTAGGCGGATGGTGTCGCCAGATCTGGTTTTTAGTTTTTTGCCATCAACACCCTGCACCAAGCCAAAAGGTACATGTTCAACTGTTGCCTCAGCAGGAATCCAGCCAGCCCTTTTTGCCACCTGAAAAACGGCGCTAAAGTGATTTGCTTGCCCCGCGTCCGTAACATAAATAACCCGTGTTGCTGCATCACCATCTGCCCCTAATCGATAACGAATTGCAGCTAGATCAGTGGTGGCGTAGTTAAAACCACCGTCGCTTTTTTGCACGATTAATGGCAGTGGTTTTCCCTCTTTACCCAGCATCCCCTCGAGAAATACACAGCGGGCGCCATCATCGGTTACGAGCAGGCCTTGCCTATTTAAATCATCTACAACATCCTGTAATTTAGGATTGTAAAATGATTCACCGCGCTCTTGCAAGTTAATATCTAAAATATCATATATTTTTTGGAACTCTTTGCGTGATTGCTCGCATAACAAACCCCATGCCTTTAGGGATACTGGATCTCCAGCTTGTAATTTAACAACCTCCTCCCTCGAGATTGTTTGAAATTCAGAATCGTTATCAAACCGTTGTTTTGCCTCCCGATAAAATGTAACTAGATCGCCTAAATCAATGGCATCAGCAGTGTTGAGTGCCTCTGGGGCAACCTGCTTCAGTTGGCTGATTAACATGCCGAATTGTGTGCCCCAATCCCCAACATGATTCAACCTTAATACTCGATAGCCGCGAAATTTCAGCACCCGCGCTATGCAATCACCAATGATCGTGGAACGCAGGTGGCCCACATGCATTTCCTTGGCGATATTGGGGCTTGAAAAATCAACAATAATTGTTGCCGAATTGTTTATATCGTTTATAACTTTTTCAACTCCAAGGCGTGGATCTTCCAAGCGGCCATGGAGCTCAGCTGCCAATACTTCAGCTTTTAGCGTGAGATTTAAAAAACCAGGTCCTGCTATTTGAACTGGTTCGCAGAGCTGCTTAAAAGTGTCATCAAGCTGTAGTTGAGCGGCGATGGCCTCGGCGATTAAGCGCGGTGGTTTGCCCAAACGTTTGGCTAGGCCAAGAGCGCCATTGGCTTGAAAATCACCAAATTCCGGTTTGCTGGCGGGGCCAAGGGCTGGATCAAGTTCTTCTCCATCGGCAGCAGCTTGGGGGAATGCCCGTGCAATTGCAGCCTTGAGTTGTTGCTGAAGGCTATGGGCAATTTGCAGCATTGGCACTAAAACGCATGCTTATGTCTAGCCAGGGGCTGCGGGTGATGGCAGCACTGGTGGAGATCAGATCAATGCCGGTGTTGGCATAGGCCTGCAAATGGTTTGGGTTTACTCCGCTTGCCTCAAGCCATATGGGCACTCCCCTGGCTGCAGCCAGGGCCCTTAGTTGCGGCACCAATTGCTGCAGCTCATCAAGCTTGAATTCATCCAATAAAACCGCATCGGCGCCAGCTTGCACAGCAGCGTTTGCTTCCGTGGCTGTTTCAACTTCCACAATCACCCTTGCGGGCCATGGAGCTGAGTTTCTAACGGCCGCCACCGCTTGGTTTATGCCGCCACCCCAAGCGAGATGATTTTCCTTAAGCATGGCGGCATCATCAAGGCCAAGCCTGTGGTTGGTGCCACCACCACAACGCACTGCATATTTCTCAAACACCCTTAACCCTGGGGTGGTTTTACGGGTATCGGCAAGGCGTACCCCTGTGCCAACTAGTTGCTCCACCAGTGCAGCTGTGGCGGTGGCAATGCCGGAAAGGTGCATCGCCAGGTTTAGGGCAGTGCGTTCTGCCCCCACCAAGGCGCTGGCCTTGCCCCCAAGGGCAATCAAACACTGGCCAGCAGCAATCTTTTCTCCATCACATACCAGCAATTCCACCTTTGCTTGGGGATCAAGCATTTGAAATAGTGTTTTGGCTAACTGACCGCCGCAAAACACACCTGCCTGTTTGGCAAGCCAGTGGGCCTCACCGTTGCTACAAGCCAAGGCTGCAGCTGTGAGATCACCACGGCCCAGATCTTCATTTAGCCATTGCTGCAGCTGCTGCTGCAAGGCAGGGGTGAGGGCTAGGTGAGCCAAAGGATTAAGGCGAAGTTTGTTTGATCTGGTTGCGATTTCGGCGGCACTTTTCCGAGCAATACAACACGTCTTCCCATACATGTTCCCATTTTTTGCGCCATTGAAAACTAAGGCCGCAAACTTTGCAGATCTTGGTGGGTCTATTGAGGTGGTGCGGCATAGTGAAATTGGATCAGCATTAATGGAGCCAAGCTTCAATACTAATAACAAAAAGCAATGAAATTGCCCCTAGCTGGAAATAGCGATCGAATGTATCTAGCCGCTTAACTATTTTTTCTCTTTGTTCAGCAGGTGTGCGTTCAAATACATTTGAACTCCAGGCAAATAATGTGAATAAGCTAACGCAGATCAAATAGCTAACGGCATATAGGCGATCCAGATAGGTTAAATATGGGCTTGGCGGTAAGTTTGCTACATAGCCCTGCTGAAGGAATACAAGGGTTAGTAGGGCGGTTGATGGAACAGCAATCCTGATGTCACCCAGGGAACTCTCCAGGTAAGGTGAGATTAAAACAATGAGCAAGATTATGATTAAAGGAAGCAGCAATGCAATGAATGCTGGCCAAAAACTCGAGCTGTATTTAAGGTTTAAATTTAATTGACTAGCTTTAATCGTTTGCTTCAAGCCGTAATCTGTTCGATAGGTGCGTAGTTCGGGGTTAATTTGAGCCGATTGCAGTTGGTAGCCATCAAGGTTGGCGTATTCGCCGATTATTCCCTGTTGAGTTCTTGCGGGTAATAGTAGGATTTGGCGTTGCATTAACCCTGCATGAATCGGGTTGATGGCTAGGGTGATGGGCAGATTTAAATTGTTAAATGGATAGCGGCTAAGATTTAATTGATGGATGTTAAATTGCATGGAAAAGTTAAAACTTTGAAACCACTTATTGCCCCTTTGCGTTGCTTGGGCGTTGTCTGCTTCCAGCCTGCCTTCCCATTCTGTTACCTGGTTGATAAAATCAATAAGTTGGATTGGTTGTAATGACTGTTTTTCAAGTTCTTTTTGCACAGCTTCTGGCCATTCAAGCCAAAATCGACCATCAGCACTAAAGGTTTTGTTTTTTAGTGAAAGATCATAGATATTCTCTAGATGTATGCCCCCATGGATCAAGGTGGCCTGCATTTCGTTTACGGAATTTGGCTGTAATTGTTCAATTATTGGTAATTCATTGCCCTGGGCTGCCCATGGCATTGGCAAAATTTTTGCCATGGGATTTTGCTCCATGGGTAAACGCGTTAATGAGATCAAGCTGGTAATGGGCACCAGCAACACAAGCGCCAGCAGCAGTCCACCAAGAATTAGGGCGCCCCTAGGAAATCTGCGCTTAATAGTTGGCATCGTTGCAGGTACCCTTCAGCAAATCCAGTATTGCAATGAACAGCCAGCTTCCTATGCAACGGGTAGCGATCACCTGGGTGAACCACTGCGGTGCTGCATTGGTGAAAGTTGTGCCCTTTTCTACATTTGATAGCGCCGTTCAAATCGGTGTGGGTTTTTCTCCGGTGGCAGATGCTTTCTGCGCCGATGGTTCAGTTGATGCAAGCCATAGCCTCGCCCGCCCCGACGACGATTTACGCCTAAGAGCAGATCCAAAAGGTCTTGCATGGCTTGAACCATCAACTGGTTGGGCTTGGGCGCCTGGCCAGCGTTGGCAGCGATCAGGTGAACCCTATGCCGCTGATCAACGTAATTTTTGTGCTCAGCAGCAACAGCTGTTGCATTCGGCAAATATCACTTTGATGGCTGGGTTTGAACTTGAGTGGTTAGTGGCAGGCCGATCTGAAGATGGCTCCTTTCTGCCAGCGGTGCTGGGTGGTCCCTACGGGGCGGATCGCTTAATCGAAGGTTTGGATTATGCAACGGCAATACTGAATGCTTTTGATGCTGCAGGTTTGCCCTGGTTGCAATTTCATCCTGAATATGGCTCTGGCCAATTTGAATTTTCTTTTTCCCACACAACTGCTGTTGAAGCAGCGGATCGATTGGTGCATGCCAAATTGCTAATTCAAAGGGTAAGTAACCGTTTTGGTTTGCGCTGTAGTTTCAGCCCTAAACCTTTGCTTGGGCAGGTGGGAAATGGCGGCCATCTACACCTGAGTTTGCAACAAGCTGATACCCACTGGCTGCAGGGTGGAGCGGGCATAGGCGAACTTCAACCCCAAGGCGAAGCATTTATTGCTGCCCTGCTTAATCATCTGCCGGCACTATTGGCCTTGGCTTGCCCCCTGGCGGTTTCCTACTTGCGCCTGGCACCAAGTTCCTGGTCTGCCCCTTTTCAGGTGTGGGGAGTAGAAAATCGAGAGGCTGCCCTCAGGCTCATACCAACCGCTGCCGATGGAGTTAGCGCCCATTTAGAGCTAAAAGTGGCTGATCTTGCGGCGAACCCATATCTATTACTTGGTGCTGTTCAGGCGGTGGCTTGGCAGGCAATTCAGCAGCCAGCCAAACCGTTGCCTGCAGCAGTGGTGGGAGATCCAGCCCTATTGCCAGATGGGCTGGCTAAAAGATTGCCCATAAATCTCACTGAGGCATCCGCCGCTTTTGCTGCAAGTGAATTGCTACAAAAATCGATGGGTTTGCTTTTGCATAGTTCACTTGTTGATAGCCAAAAGGCAGAAATTAAACGCTGCGCTGGTTTGTGTGATGAGCAGCTGGTGGTAAGCAGCCGTTGGTGGCCAGTTGTGGGAGCAATATGAAATGCCAAAATTATGGGTAATGCATAGATTGGCGAAAACCAAACTGATTTTGATGCAGCACACAACCTTCCCCAGCCCTTTGGCTGGCATGGCAGCAGGAACAGTTATTAGTTTTTGCGCCTTATCAGCTTTTGCTCCCCAAACTTTTTCAAGCAAAATTAAGTTAAATCTTACCCTCTTTAGTTTATTGCTTGGTGGTGCTGCTGGATTGATTATTCCTGCAGCAACAAGCCGTAATAAGGCCATGGTGTTAGCAGCACAGCCCGGCTGGAGCGGCTGGCGCAATTTTGTTGTGAGCAGGCGGGAAAAAGAAAGCGAGGAAATTACTTCTTTTTACCTCCAGCCAGTAGATCCTGGCGCCCTGCCAAGTTATCGCCCGGGCCAATTCCTAAGCATCGAGTTAATTATTCCTGGTGAATTAAAGTCAGTGGTGCGTACCTATTCCCTATCAGATTTTCCCGATCCCAAGCAACCTATTGATCACTATAGGCTTTCAATTAAGAAGGAACTGGCGCCCCGGGGTAAGGATGTGCCTGCGGGACTTGCCTCTAATTTCTTACATGATCACGTGCAGGTTGGCCATAATTTGCGAGTGCGGGTTCCGGCGGGAAATTTTGTACTAGATACTGAGGCAAACACGCCGATCGTGTTGATTAGCAATGGTGTTGGCATCACCCCAATGATTGCCATGGCCAAAGCGGCTGGGCAGCGGCAAGTGTGGTTTGTGCATGGCTGCCGCAATGGCGAATTTCATGCTTTCCGATCTGAAGTTAATCTATTGACGGCTCAACATCCAAATATAAATGTGCACTACGCCTACAGCAAACCCTCAATGGCCGATCAGGGTAATTACCACAGTGAAGGGCGGGTTGATGGCGCTTTGCTGCAAAGATTGGTAAATGTGCCTGCGGATTATTTCCTCTGTGGTTCGCCACCATTTATGGAGAGCTTAATTGCAGAATTAAAACAATTTGGCATCAATGAAACTTCTATTTATTTTGAAAGCTTTAATAAAGCTCTGCCAACTGTTAAAGCAGTAGAAGCAAACTCTGATGCTGCTTTCCCTGGAGCAAAGGTGGAATTTAGTTATTCTAGTAACAGTTCTACTTGGAGCGGTGAAGACCCTGAACTTAGCCTGCTGAGCCTTGCTGAAGTGGAGGGTTTGATGCCCCCCTGCGCCTGTAGGGCCGGGGTATGCGGCACCTGTGCCACCAAGCTGCTTGCGGGCAAGGTGAATTACATAAATGAACCATCGGCAGCTGTGGAGCCTGGCGAGGTGTTGATTTGCATCGCCCGCCCTGCTAGCGCGCAAGTTAAATTAAAGCTTTAAAACCAATCTCTGTACTTGACCGAATGCTTTCAGGCAACAATCCTGAATAAGTGCTGCTTTTAAATTGTGGAAACCATCGATTGGCTTTGGATTTTGCATCCATTTCTTGCGGTGGTTTTGATTTATCCCTTAATAGGTGTTGTATTGAGGCTCGGCGTGCAAACCCGCCAGCGGCGCTTGGGAACTGCCCGCCTGCCCGCCACCACGGGCAGTGAGCACAACGATTTAGGCCAATGGTTGGCCCTAGGTGTTGTTTTAATTTCGCTTGTTGCCCTCACAGTAGTGATTGCAACGGATAAACCCCTCAATCAATTTGTTGGTGGCCCAGCACGGCTTGTGGAGCTGCTGCTTGTTCTCGTTGGCACAGTGGTTTGTTTACTTGCCCTCTGGCGATCTAGCAGCCAAGCGATGCGTTTTAGTTTTGCTTTTATCACCTGGGCGGGGGTTATTGGTTTAGGCGCTCAGCCTGAGGTTTTCCGTTTGGGTGATAATCCATTTAAACCCGAGTTCTGGCAATCCCACTATTGGGCGGGGGTGGCAGTGGTGGGTTTGATGTTGTTTTCCCTAGGGGCAAAAAATGAAATTCTGCGCCAATTGCGTTGGCGCAGAATCCATGTGGCGGCCAATGTGTTGGCGGCCTTGTTATTTGTGATTCAAGGTATTACTGGCACCCGTGATCTTTTGGAAATACCTCTGCATTGGCAGAAACCTGCCCTTGGTACCTGTGATTGGTTAACCCATAAATGTGTTGCGCCAGCAGCTTTAATTAAATGAAATCTGGCTTTGCACTGCTTGCAATCTTCATAATTTTACGGGGAAGCGATAGTACAATTTTAAAAGCCCTGCAGCGGGCTGGCTCAATCACCCATAGTTCCGGTGGGGCAGAGGTAATTAGTTTTTGCAATGTTTTCTTTTTCTCTAGCCTGGTGTGCGGGCTGGCGATGGTGCTATACGACAAAAATGCTCTTGTGATGAGCTTGCCACGCTTGCAAAAGAATGATCGTTTGTTGCTCATGCTTCAAAGTTTCAGCGGTTTCTTCCTAGGGCCAGTTGCGTTTTTTTTCGCCCTTTCCCATCTCACGGTGGTGCAGCAAACTCTTTTGTTTAGCCTTACGCTTCCCTGCACCGTAATACTTGCCAATCTTTTGCTAAAGGAGCAATTTCCGCGTTTTTTTGCGATTAGTATTTTTCTAATTAGTATTGGTTTATTTATGGCGAACTATGGCGAAAGTATTTTGCCTATGGCAATGGCAAATCAAACGACTGGAATTTTGTGGGGATTGCTTGGTGTGATTTCCCTATCTTTCAGTGGCATTCTTAATCGCATCATCGCCCAGAGGGGTTTTGGTGTGGGGCTCACTATTGGGGTAAATAGTTTGGCTGCCGCTATAGCGTTCGGGATAATTGCCCTCTTGATCTATGGCCCTTCCCATTTTTATTATTTGCGGATTTGGTGGGTTTTGGGTGTAATAGGTGCCTATGCAATTACCATCAGCTTGGGGAGTGTATTCACATTGATGATGTGCTATGAAAAACTGGGGGTTATAACCGTGAGCTTTTGGTCTTCCCTCACTATTCTTGTGGCCATTGCAGCGGCATCAATACTATTGGCTGAGCCACTGCAGTGGCAAAGTATCGTTGGGGCTGTGATTATTCTTGTTGCGATATTAGCCATGCAATTTTCAACAAAACCAAGCCTAAGAGTTTAGTGTTTGATTGCTAGCTATGCTGCATGGGGTAATCACTACCACTTCCCCACCTATGTTCAAATCTAGCTCCATTTTTGCCTTGGCCCTCGGCTTAGGTGCCCTGGCACCCGCTGCCCTGGTTGCTGCCCCCCATGGAACTGCAATAGCGTTGCAAAAAGCTGAAGCTCCCGTTACTGGCACCGTAACAGTGGGCCATGAGGGAAATAAAACTACTTTGGTTTTTAGTAAAGATTTCAGCACCAATCCAAAGGCACCTGCCTTACAGGTTGTGTTGCTTAAGTCTTCCACCCCTCTGAAAACCCTAAAGGCTCCTAGCTATCCACTTACCCCTGGTTCCTACACACAAGTGGCTCCACTAAAAAGCTATAACGGCGCACAAACCTATACCCTGCCAGCCGGTGTTGATATAAACGCCAGCGGTTCTGTGTTGATCTGGTGTAAGCAAGCTAATGCCACCATGGCTTGGGCACCACTTAAATAGATTCAGAAATAGATTTAAAAATAGATTTGGTTTATACAAATACCCCGAAGGGGGTATTTGTATTTATTTGCCTATGCAAAATTTTGAGAATACGCGATCAAGCACTGCTTCTGATATCTCAGCACCGGTAATTTCGCCTAAATGTGCAATAGCTTCGCGTAAATCTATTGTCCAAAAATCCCAGGGCAATTGATTATGGGCTGCAGCAAAGCAGCCATCTAAGGCCTTTGCTGCAGCTTTAGTTAAATCTTGTTGGCGGCGGTTTAATGCCAGTTGAATGCCGCTATTATTTAGGCAATAACCGCAGCTAAGTAGTAATTGCTTTTTAAAATTTTCAATGCCAATTCCCTTTTCGGCGCTGATTTCGAGGGCATTGATTGCGTTGAGTTTGTTGCAATCTGCTTTGCCTAAATCAATTTTATTGCCAACTAGTAGCAGTGGAATGTCCTTAGGTATTTCAAGCTTCAGATTTTCATCTGCAGAATTCCAGCCTGCATTTATATTAAACATTAATATAACCACATCAGCATTTGTTAGGGCCCTACGGCTGCGTTCAATACCCAGTTGTTCTACCTTGTCTTGGCTTGCGCGAATGCCAGCTGTATCCAGCAAGGTGATGGGAAGACCTTCAATAACTAATTCAATATCCAGGAGGTCGCGGGTGGTGCCGGCTTGATCGCTAACTATCGCCCTTTCATTTCCACATAGGCGATTAAGCAAACTGCTCTTGCCCACATTGGGTTGGCCCACAATTGCCACCCGCAACCCCTCCCTGAGCATTTGCCCTTGGTTGGCAGCTGTTATCAATAATTGCATTTCCTCTGCAACATTTTTTAGCTCTGCAGTAACCGCTTGCGGATTTAGGGTTGGTAGATCTTCTTCAAAATCAACCCGCGCCTCTAATTCAGCTAATTGATCCAGAAGCCGTTGCCTGAGCGCTTCTATTTTTTCTTGCACGCCACCAGAAAGCCCCGCCATTGCTAGTTGGGCAGCGCGCCCACTGCGGGCCGTGATTAGATCAATTAGTGCTTCAGCCCGAGTGAGATCTAAGCGACCATTAAGAAATGCCCTTTGGCTAAATTCCCCTGCCTTGGCCCGTTCGGCACCAGCGGCTAGCACCAGATCCAGCACCCGTTGCACAACTACTACACCGCCATGACAATGGAGTTCCACAACGGTTTCACGGGTGAAGCTGCGGGGTGCACGCATTAAAAGCAGCAGCGCTTCATCGATGCGTTCGCCACTGCTTGGTTCCACCACATGGCCATAAAGCACCCGATGGCTTTCCCATTCTTGATGGCCGGCGCAAACAAAAAGTTGCTTGCCTATCGTTTCAGCTTGGGGCCCACTAATACGCACAATTGCCACACTGCCTTCACCTGGGGCAACAGCCGTTGCCACTGCTGCAATTGTGCTGTAGCTGTTATTCATGGCGTAGCGCCAGCGACCAATAGATAATTAGAACTACGCCAACGCTTAAAAACAATCCGCTCAGGCTGGCGCACAGAATTCGATTTCCTGGCAGCATTACCGTACGCACTATGCCGTAGGGAACCACCGTGAGTAGTTGTAAGCCAAGGGCAACAAGCGCCAAAACAATCCCCCAGCGGCGCCTCAGCAACAGGGCCCAGCAGGCAATTGTTCCAATGATCAGGGCGGGTAGCCAGCCGGCAATGGCCACAACAAAGGTTGTGATGTGCAACTGATCTGGTTTTGTTATTGCAATTTGTATGGCAAATGCGCAGGCAATAAAGGCAAGCAAATTAAAAGATAAACCCAGCGATGCTAGCCGGCGGTTGTTATTTAGAGTGATTAGTTTAGCCATCGCTCATGGGAATCCGGGTGGAAGCATTTGCTGGTTTTGCGGGGAGATGCTTTAGGTGATTGAGGTTGTGATGATTTTATTGCTTTAACTCATTCAGCTTAGCTTGCTCTGAGGTTTTCCTCTGAAAATCGAAGTTAACAATTTTGCTGGGTTTCGTGAGGCTAAGGATTAGGCGGCAGTAGCATTGCAAAAGGAAGCCTATTTGGTTATCGTGATAGTTAAAGTAAAATGACACATGCCGCATTGCTTGCTTGAGAGGTCAAGGTTATTTGGCGACACTAAAAAATCAGACTTTGCAGTTCTTTGCTTGTTGTGGATTTTTGCAACAGCAATTAATTTTAACAAGGCTTTTCATGTTGATGATACCGTCCACCTGGAAATAGCAAAATGGATAATAAGTAATCCATTGCATCCAATGCTTGGTGCGATCAATTGGAGCCAAAATACTGCTCCATTTCACCAGCTTAATCAACCGCACTTATATTTTTATCTTCTTGCGGTATTTGGATGGCTTTTTGGTTTTAGTGAGTTGGCTACCCATTTATTTCAATCATTTTTTACTCTTGTTTGCATTGTTTTATCATACTTGATAGCAAAAATTGTGGTACCTAGGCAGGCATTAATTGCAACTATTTTACCTTTAACAAGTTCTGCTTTTGTGGTTGGACAAAATCTGATGGTTGATGTCCCTCTGCTTTCTTTTTGGCTGGGCTTTTTTTATGTATTGATTAGTTCAAGAATTGCTAATGAAAGCAAGCGATTTTTGATTGCTGGAGCTATCGCGGGGTTGGCATGTTTAGTTAAATATAGTAGTTTGCCGCTTATTTTTATTCTTATTGTTTATTTGATCATTAGCCAGCGGCCAAAGCTACTATGGACTCTCTTTGTGCCTATTGGTATATTATTGATTTGGTCTTTATTTAATTACCTGGATTATGGTGCTTTTCATTTTTTAGATAGGCCAATAAATTCTTTTAATTTTGGTAAGCTAGCCACAATGTTCCTTTCCTGGTTGATTTGTTTGGGCTCAGTGGTTGTGTATGTTCCAATTTTTTTGGTCGAGATATCTTTCAAAAAAAGAAAATTAAGTGCTAATTTTCGTAATCTCACTTTTTTGATACTTATGTTATGCCTTGTGGTGTTGTTATTTGCTAGCACAGGCTTGATCAGCGAATTCTTGGTTGATAAGTTTTTAAAGTTTCTTTTCTTGTGCAACGGCTCCATGATTATCCTGCTTTTAGTCTATTATTTTGTTATTAATTTGCGCCCGTTACTTAGCGGCTCGAATCAGCCGATTCTTTTGTGCTATTTATGGTTTACTTTAACTGCAATGTTTATTATATTCTTCTCTCCATTTATGGCAACAAGGCATATATTGCTTGTGCTGATACCTGTTACACTCATATTATTTTATTATAGTAAAGGCAGTAGCTTTCCCCTTTGGCGAAATATTGGCTTGGGCTTGTCTGTTTCTTTGACTATTGCCCTTGGGATCTCGGATAGAATTTTGGCTAATTTTTATAGGGAAAAAGCAGCATTAATAAGGAGAGATTTGCCTAAGGCAAATATATATTTTGCAGGGCACTGGGGATGGCAGTGGTATGCCAAGAAGGCTGGGATGATTCAACTTGAGTCCTTTGATCCACAAGTTAAGCCTGGTGATTATTTGGTCTATCCACATGGTATTGATCAGCAGAGGCTTGATTTAATTGATTTCCCATTGAGGCCCCATTCAATCTATACAGACAAACCCTCTATTTTTACTTTTTTCAAAACAGACCAAGGCAGATTTTATTCTTCCAATTGGAATGTGCTGCCATGGACTGTGAACAAGCGTCCATTTGATCAAATAGATGTTTATAAGGTGCTTGGCCCGCACCGTAGTTTTTAAGCCTCAAGCACCAATGCCAGTACGGGCGATGTTGAGAACATCAGCCATGGAGCGAATCTGGCCAATGGTTGTTTGCAATTGACAGCAACTGCTGAGTTCGATGCGTAGATCTATTCTGGCTGGCTTGCCAAATGCGGTGCGAACTCTGGCATCACTAACGTTGATGCGACTATCTGATAGTTGGGTGAGGATATCTTTTAAAATGCCAACTCTATCTAACACTTCGATTCGCAATTGGGTGGGATAGTTGCGGCGATGTTCAGAGCTATTGGGATTCCAGCGCACTGGCAGGCGCCTCTCAGCTGGTGTTTGAGCCAAATTGCTGCAGTCTTGGCGGTGAATTGTGATGCCATGGTTACCAAGGGCCACCGCCCCCATGATCACCTCACCCGGCAGGGGGCAGCAGCATCCACCTAGGCGATATTCCAAGCCTTCCAAGCCAAGGATTGGAATCCCATTGGTGCTACCACTGGGAAGATCTGAGTGTTCAGAAAGGCTCTTTGCTAGTTCTTCATTGCTAACTTCTGGTGCGGCTGCTGCCTCTTGCAAACGCAGCTCTTCCCGCAGGCGATTGGTAACTTGATGCTGGGTAACACCACCGAAACCTAAGGCGGCTAAAAGATCATCAACATTTGCGAGATTGCAGCGCTTGGTAACACGAGCCATCGCTTCGCCATGGAGCAAGCTTTCCAGCCCATCACGACCAAGTTCGCGTTCAAGGATTTCTTTACCCCTAAGGATATTTTGATCTCGATGGCTGCGTTTATACCATTGGCGAATTCTTTCGCGCGCCGTTGGCGTGGCAACAAAATTCAACCAATCCAGGCTGGGGTGAGCATTTTTGCTGGTTACTATTTGAACAAAATCACCATTTTGTAGCGGCGTTGTGAGATTGCAAAGACGATCGTTTATTCTTACGCCTTGGCAATGATTGCCCACTTCGCTGTGGATGCGATAGGCGAAATCTACGGCTGTGGAACCTTTGCGCAAACCCACCACATCTCCTTTGGGTGTAAAAACAAAAACCTCTTCATCAAATAAATCTTCTTTAATTGATTTCAAATAATCGTTATGGTCTTCACCAGCGGCCTCCTTTTGCCAATCCACCAGCTGCCGTAGCCAATTGAAACGAGCCATTTCATCGCCATCGGCGGGTGAGCCACCCTCTTTGTATTTCCAATGGGCGGCGATGCCATATTCGGCTACATGGTGCATATCGGCCGTGCGGATCTGAACTTCAATTGGTCGATGCCTACCAATTACAGCCGTATGTAGTGACTGATAACCATTTGGTTTTGGTAGGCCTATGTAATCTTTAAAGCGTCCAGGTATTGGTCTAAATGTATCGTGCAACACGGCTAAGGCGCGGTAGCAATTTTCCACCGATGAGGTAACTATTCTTAAGGCGGCAACGTCGTATATTTCATGGAATGCCTTCTGCTGGCGTTGCATCTTGCTCCAGATGCCATATAGATGTTTCGGGCGGCCAACCACATCGCAGCCCTTGATTCCAGCCGCATCAAGCCTGCTTTTTAATAGCTGCACAGTTGTTGCTAATCGATCCTCTCGATCGCTGCGCTTGCTGGCCACCTCCTGTTGTATCTCACGGAAGGATAGTGGCTCTAATACTTTGAAAGCCAGATCTTCTAATTCCCACTTGAAACGTCCAATTCCTAATCGATTGGCAAGCGGTGCATAAATATCACGGGTTTCCGTCGCGATCCTTACCTGTTTATCAGGCTGCAGGGCACTTAGGGTGCGCATATTGTGTAATCGATCGGCTAACTTTACTAAAACAACGCGAATATCGCTTGCCATAGCTAAAAACATTTTGCGTAGATTTTCTGCCTGTGCTTCTGTGCGATTAGTGAAATGTATACCCCCTAATTTTGTTACACCCTCTACTAACCCTCTCACTTCAGCGCCAAAACGAGCTTCGATTTCGTTTGGTGTTACTCCTGTATCTTCCACCACATCATGTAAAAAACCCGCAGCGATTACCGCAGCGCTGCCGCCGATATCCCTCAGCAGATCAGCTACCGCTACGGGATGGATGATGTATGGCTCGCCGCTGGCCCTTACCTGGCCGCTGTGCAGCTGGTAAGCAAAATCAAATGAAAGCGCCAGCAGTGCTTCTGGGTCGGTGGGGCAGCTATCGCCCCGCCCAGCAGGCACATTGGCAAGGCAGTTGTCGAGCCATTCCGGCAAGGGAATGTTGTAGTTGCAAGGGCCGCAAGATTTTTCCGGCAGTGGTGCCGTTGCAATACACACACCTCGATCGGCGGCTTCGAGCATCGATCCTTCAGATTGAGATCATGCTATTCAGCAACGGCTACAAAACCCCAATACCAAAGCTTTAATCCTCAATGGAAGCCGCCGCTAATTCGATGGTGCTCCAACTTGATCAGTTGGTGGTTGCTTATCCCCACACTGCTGAACCCACCCTGCAGGGTTTAAATCTCAGCCTGCAACGGGGCGAGCGGCTTGCCCTGGTGGGGCCTTCGGGCTGTGGCAAAAGCACCGTGGCGAGGGCTGTTTTACAACTTTTGCCCCCTGGAAGTAGAACCGCTGGTGGTCTGCTGCTGTGCGGCCAGGATCCCCGTACCTTGGGTCCTAGGGCCCTAAATCGCTTGCGAGGTGAAGCGGTGGGTTTGGTGTTCCAAGACCCCATGACTCGCCTAAATCCTTTGTTAAGCATCGGCGAACACATCAGCGATACCTTGCGGGCCCATCGGCCTGGCTGGCTAAGGGAGCAGGTGCGCCAAAGGGCAGAGCAATTGTTGGAACGGGTGGGCATCACAGTGGAGCGCTTCAATAGTTATCCCCACGAATTCAGTGGCGGCATGCGTCAACGGGTGGCGATCGCCCTTGCGATGGCCTTAAATCCGCCACTTGTAATCGCCGACGAACCCACCACCAGCCTTGATGTGGCAGTGGCAGCACAGGTAATGGCTGAACTATGTGGCCTTTGCGAAGAGCTGGGCAGTGCCCTTTTGTTGATCAGCCACGACCTAGCCATGGCCGGCACATGGTGTGGCCAGATGGCAGTGATGGAGCAAGGAAGCTTGCTGGAATTGGGCACTTCAGAGCAGGTGCTAACTAATCCAAAGCAACCCCTGAGTAAACGGCTTGTGGCCGCCGCACGGCTGCGGGAAGGCAGGGGCACCCCGCCCCTTGCTGCTACAGCTGTGCTGCTCGAGGTGCATCAACTGCGCTGTTGGCATCGCTTGGCTTCACTGCCATGGCGCCGCAAGTGGCTCAAATCAATTGACGGAGTTAATTTTCGCCTTCATGCCGCTGAAACCCTTGGAGTGGTTGGTCCTTCCGGCTGTGGCAAAAGCACCCTGTGCCGCGCCTTGATCGGTTTGAATAGTTTGCGAGGCGGTTCCGTATTGCTGCAGGGCAGAGACCTTCAACAGCTGCGGGGAAAAGAACTGCGCCTTGCTCGCCAACGCGTGCAAATGGTTTTTCAAGATCCTTTGGCTTGCCTGAACCCAGCCATGGCTGTGCAGGATGCAATCGCTGATCCCCTCTTGATCCATGGCTTGGCTACAAAGGCTGGGGCCCGCAGCCAGGCCTTAGCACTGATGGAAGCGGTGGGTTTAGCAGCTGGTTTTACTAACCGATTGCCGCGGGAATTATCGGGCGGCCAACAACAGCGGGTGGCGATTGCTAGAGCCTTGGTTTTAAAACCCAGCGTGTTGCTTTGTGATGAATCAGTGAGCATGCTGGATGCAGAGGTGCAGGCAGATGTTTTGCAATTACTGCGGGATTTACAGCAACAATTTGGCTTGGGAATCATTTTTGTTACCCATGATTTAGGGGTGGCAAGTGGTTTCTGCCACCGCCTAATTGTTTTAGACCAAGGCAAGATTGTGGAAGAGGGGCCAGGGGATCTGCTGTTGCACCAGCCTGAAGCAGCAATTACCCGTGAATTGGTTGCGGCCTGCCCGCGGCTGCCCCAGTTGGTGTGAGCCATGGCTGAACTGCAAAGGCGCCTATCCCTATTCAGCTTGGTGATGGCCGTGGTTACCAGCACCATCGGTTCTGGCTGGTTGTTTGCCCCTTATCTAACGGCTCAGTTGGCAGGGCCAGCCAGCCTGTTCAGTTGGTTGGCTGGCGGGGCTATGGCATTTCTGATCGCCTTGGTTTTTGCTGAACTTGGTGCCTTGGTTAGTAGTTCCGGTGCCTTGGCGCAGATTCCACTGCTCACCCATGGCCGCACATCTGGTTTTATTGGTGGTTGGACAGCATGGCTTGGTTATCTAGCCCTGCCAGCCATTGAAGTGATGGCAACTGTTCAATATTTGGGAGGCAGTTTTCCATGGCTTGCAAGTTATGGAGGACCATGCTTATTACTGCTATTTGGCTGGATAAATCTGGCTGGGGTAGCAACCTTGGCCCGCTGGATAGATAGCCTAACAATTTGGAAATTGTTGGTGCCCTTAGCTGTTTCTCTTGCCTTGATTTATGGTGCTGGCCACTGGGGTAATTTACAGGTGGCAGGTTATCAACAGAAGGGCATTCTTGATGCTTTAAGTACCGGTGGAATTTTATTTAGTTTGTTGGGTTTTCGCACCGCCATGGATCTCGCAGGTGAATCGCGCCATCCCCAGCGGGATGTTCCCCTCGCCATGGCTTGTGGTTTAGGAATTTCCCTGTTTATTTATCTTGTTTTGCAACTTGCTTTCCTTGTGGCAGTACCTCCGGCGTTGCTCGTTAATGGTTGGAGTGGTTTGCATCTAACTGCCCAGGGTGGCCCACTGGTGGCGGTTGCTTTGGGGGGTGGTTTTACTTGGCTAGCTAATTTATTAATTACCGATGCTGTGGTTTCACCTAGCGCTACTTCAATGGCATATATGGGCACCGCAGCAAGAGTGAACTGGATGATGGCCCGCTGCGGCTTGCTGCCAGAAGCTTTTACTAAAATCAACAGGGCAGGGGTGCCTTCTCTGGCATTAATTGCAACTGTTTTAATTGGCTTGCTGTTACTTCAAGGTGGAGCCAGTTGGGCTAAGGCAGTTGGTTTTATAACCTCGGCCTTGGTTATTTCTCTTGCCATGGGCCCAGTTAGTTTGATTGCTTTACGTAAACAAGCGCCTCAGGTTTTAAGGCCTTACAAATTACCTGCAGCGGAATATTTATGCCCTTTGGCATTCGTTCTTGCCACCTGGGCAATCTTTTGGTGTGGTTGGGATAGTTTGCAAGTTGCGTTACCACTGATTCTGCTTCCAAGTACTATCTACATCTTAGCTAAGCACTGCAAAAAAATTGAATTTCGATATGGTATTTGGTGGTTCGTTTATTTGCTAGGCATTGGCTTATTCTCTTACTTGATTGGTTTAAATCGGATTTTTATTCTTCATCCAGTCACACAGCTTGCCGTGTTGAGCATCTATGCCTTATTCATTTTTCAGTGGGCCGTTAGATCTCGACTGAAACAGCCTTCCCCTAATGCAATGGTTCAAATTGGGGGCAGCCAATTATGATTGTAGAAAGTTCGAATTCTGATTTAATTGTTTTACGAGCTCGCCTGGACATGCTTAAATGTTTGTTGAGAGGTAAAAATCTGTTGATATGTGTTTACCCATATTTATTGCTATTGAATCTTAAGCTCAAGGCCGCCGAGGGGGGCTCGGCGAATAGTTTTTGCGTGACTAATTCAATTTCTTCCTCTTTGGCGCTGCTTGGCGAGAGCGAGGGACCTGTGTGTTTGCTTATTAGTGAATACTTGATTGATGGCTCTGGCTTGGATCTGATCCAACATGTTAAATCATGTTCAACAGATCATAAATGCATTCTGATTCTTACTCATAATCATCGAGTATTTGTGCAACAGGCCATGCGGGCTGGTGCTAATGGAGTTGTTCTAGAGAGTAGTATTGGGCGTACAGGCGCATTGATCTATGCGGTTGAACAAAGCCTAAAGGGATTTAATTTTGTTGACCCTGCCTTTGAGGCTGAGCGCAATAAGCAGGTTGCTATGCAACCAGAGGAACTCACGTTAAGAGAAACTGAGATTCTGCAATTGGTGGCTGAAGGTTTAAGTAACAGTGAAATAGGTGAACGCTTGAACATAGCTGCGAGCACTGCCCGTGACCACGTACACGAAATTTTAAGACGCTTAGGGGTGAAAAACAGGGCTGCGGCTGCGGTTGAAGGATTGCGTCAAGGCTATTGCCGTTAAAACCCTTCATTCGACGGATGGATCTGGCAGATCTGCTGCGCGTAGAAATTGAACATGTTTTGATCGCTAAATGACTTTCTCCGCTTCAACCGCTTCGGTAACTGACATTAAAACTGACATATGGAAGGAGCAGTTTTTTGCGCCCTATGTAGACATGGGGCTTTATCCGGTTCCCGACCTGGATGGCCTGGCCAAAAAGTACGGAGTGGGTTTGTTCAGCCTCGGCTTCATGCAGGCCAGCCCCAGTGGAAAGTTGGCCTGGGCCGGTCTCGATGCCCTCGGCTTAAACAGCAACCATGAACAGGCGCTGGCAATACTTGGCGAAATCACAGCCCTGCGGGCCGCAGGTGGCGATGTGATGGTGTCCCTGGGGGGCGCTGCCGGTTTGAGCCTGGCCCAGGCCTATGCCCAGCGGGGGCTGGGGGTTCAGGCATTGGCCACGGCCTATGGGGAAATGGTTGATACCCTCAAGCTGAGCAAGCTTGATTTCGACATTGAGGGGGCGGCCTTGGCCGAAACCCAAACGATCAAGTTGCAGATGGAGGCCATCAGCCTGCTGCAACAGACCCATCCAGCTCTCGGAGTGTGGCTCACCCTGCCGGTGTTGCCCCAGGGGCTTACCCAAGACGGTCTCAACACTGTGAAGGCTGCTCTGCAGGCGGGCGTTCAAGTGGATGGCGTCAATGTGATGGCGATGGACTACGGCGATTCAGCTGCTCCGCCGCAGCTCAAGTCGATGGGGGCCTACGCCATTGATGCCGCCAACTCTACTTTTGCCCAACTGACCAATCTGTTTGCCAGCCAGGGCAAAAGCTTTGGCTGGAACCAGCTGGGGGTAACCCCGATGTTGGGTGTAAATGACATCACCAGTGAGGTATTCACAATTCAAGATGCTGAGCAGCTTGAGGTTTTTGCCAGAGAGAAGGGTCTGGGAATGCTTTCTATGTGGTCGATCAACCGCGATAACCCTGGGGCTGTGGGGCAAGTTTCCAACAACCATGCCGGCCTACCAGTGATCGCTGCGGGGGGCTTTAGCAGCGTTTGGGGGGATTACGGCAGTGATCCTGTTATTTCCTCAGTTGCCCCAGTTGTTACTTCCCCAGTAGTTACTCCCTCAGTTGTTGGCAATGGGGGCCTGAGTGTTGAGGTAGGTGGTAGCCGTTGGTGGGGTGGTTTTACTGCCGAATTGAAGATCACCAACAGCAGTGGCAAAGACCTGCAGAGCTGGAGTTACACATTTGATAGCCCCCACAGCATCAGTGGCGCCCCTTGGGGGGCAACTGTTACCAGTACCGCCTTGGGCAATGGGATCAGCCGCTACACGCTGAGTGGAGCTGGCTGGGCGGCTGCGCTTAAGGCAGGGGCCTCGGTGAGCGTTGGTTTCAACGGCAGCCAGGGCAGCAGCATCGGCAACGACGGTGCGCTGACCGCAGCTCAGTTATTTAGCAGCAGCACGCCACCAGCAGATACCCTTGCCCCCACACTCACTTCCTTCAGCTCCACAGGTGTGGCGCTTGCCAGCAACCTCAGCCTGGGCTTTTCGGAAGCGATCGCCCGGGGTGTTGGCACGTTGAGCTTGCGCAAGGGTTCAGCCACGGGCGCGCTGGTTGAAAGTTTTGATGCGGCCACCAGTACAAGGCTCACGCTCAGTGGCAGCAGCCTCAGCGTTGATCCCACGGCTTTGCTTGAGGCTGGAAGCACCTATGTGTTGGTGGTGCCAGCGGGGGCTGTGAAGGATTTGGCCGGCAATAACTTCGGCAGCACCAGCAGCTACAACTTCACAACGGTCCCCCCGGTTGTTACCCCTCCTGTGGTGACGCCCCCAGTAGTTACTCCCCCAGTTGTTGGCAATGGGGGCTTGAGTGTGGAAGTGGGCGGTAGCCGTTGGTGGGGTGGATTTACTGCCGAACTAAAGATCACCAACAGCAGTGGCAAAGACCTGCAGAGCTGGAGTTACACATTTGATAGCCCCCACAGCATCAGTGGCGCCCCTTGGGGGGCAACTGTTACCAGTACCGCCTTGGGCAATGGGATCAGCCGCTACACGCTGAGTGGAGCTGGCTGGGCGGCTGCGCTTAAGGCAGGGGCCTCGGTGAGCGTTGGTTTCAACGGCAGCCAGGGCAGCAGCATCGGCAACGACGGTGCGTTGACCTCGGCTCAGTTGTTTGGCAACAGCTCATCAACGGTGCTGCCTACGCCGCCAGTGGTAACCCCGCCAGTGGTAACCCCCCCAGTGGTAACCCCCCCAGTGGTTGGCAATGGCACTGGTTACGCCGAGGCCCTGGAGAAGTCGTTCCTTTTCTATGAGGCAAATCGCTCCGGTGATCTCGATGAGGCCACAAATCGGGTGCCCTGGCGTGGTGATTCCGGCCTGAACGACGGCCGCGATGGGGTGTACTTCGGGGATCGCAACGGCGCCAACCTGCAGCTGGGCCTCAGCCTCAACCTCACCGGTGGTTACCACGACGCCGGTGACCACGGCAAATTCGGTATGCCCTTGGCCTCCACCATCTCCAGCCTGGCCTGGGGGGGAATTGCCTTCAAGGAGGGCTACAACGCCACCGGCCAGCTGGATGAACTGTTGGCGGCGGTGAAGTGGGGCACCGATTACCTGCTCAAGGCCCATGGCACCGATGCTGCCGGCAACACCAGTTTCTTTGTGGCACAGGTGGGTGATGTGGCCGCAGACCATGCGCTTTGGAGCGCCCCCGAGAGCCAAACCATTGCCCGGCCGGCCATGGCCGTTACCGCCCAGAAACCTGGCTCCGACGTAAGCGCCGCCAGTGCTGCTGCCCTGGCCTCTGCCTCAATTCTCTTTCGGGAGAACGGTTCAATCGCCTATGCCGATGAATTGCTGCGTAATGCGATGTCGCTTTATCGCTTTGCAGATACCTACAGGGGCAAGTATTCCAACTCGATCACCGAGGTGCAGAGCTACTACAACTCCTGGAGTGGCTACGAAGATGAACTCAGCTATGGCGCCGCTTGGTTGGCCCGGGCCACGGAGGCTGCCGGTGGGGATGGCAGCGCCTACCGCCAGAAGGCTCTCCAGCTCTATAACACCGAGATCGGTGGCTTGAGCAACGGCTGGACCCATAACTGGGATGACAGCTCCTACGGCGCCGCTGTGCTTCTCGCTGAAGACACGGGTAATGCCAAGATCCGTGGCGATGTGGAGGGTTGGCTGAACAGTTGGGTGAACGGCAGCAATGGGGTACAAATAACTTCTGGAGGTTTGCGTTTTATCAGCCAATGGGGCTCCCTCCGCTATGCCGCAAACACGGCGATGCTGGCTGGGGTTTACGCCGACAGCGTTACCGATCCCAATGGCGCCTACAGCCAGCTGGCCACAGATACCATTGACTACATCCTCGGAGACAACCCCCGTAACTCCAGTTATTTGGTTGGTTATGGTGATAATTCGCCTCAGCAGCCCCACCATCGGGCCGCTTCTGGGGTGGGCTGGGATGGTTTCCGCAATGGCCTACCAAACGAAAATATTCTCTATGGCGCTCTGGTAGGTGGCCCCAGCCAGGCCAACGATTTTGCCTATGCCGATGTGCGTAGCGACTACATCGCTAATGAGGTGGCGATCGACTACAACTCGGGCTTTACGGGGGCATTGGCTTTCGCGGCCCAACGGAGTGCTGGCTTCTAGCGCCGGCGCAGCATCTCCAGCAATCGCTCAAAGCTTTCCGGCAGGGGTGCTTTAAGCACCATCCTTTCCCCCGTAACAGGATGGTTTAAGCCCAGCTCCACCGCATGCAGGGCTTGCCCGGCTAGATCCACCGGCAGTTTGCGACAACGGCTGTAGGTGGCGTCGCCCACCATTGGATGACCCATATGGGCGCAGTGCACCCGAATTTGGTGGGTGCGGCCGGTGTCGAGCTTGAAACGCAAAAGGGAATAGTCGCCGAATCGCTCCAGTAGCTGCCAGTGGGTGCAGGCATAGCGACCCTGTTCATCGGCAACAACCGCATATTTTTTACGGTCTACCGGATGGCGACCAATGGCACCCACCACAGTGCCTTCAGCGGCATTTGGTGCCCCATGAACAACTCCCAAATATTCACGACTGGCAATCCGTTGTTGAATTTGAATTTGTAATTTCACCAACGCCTCTTGGCTTTTTGCAATCACGATGCAGCCGGTGGTGTCTTTATCAAGGCGATGCACGATCCCAGGCCGCATTTCGCCGCCGATGCCTGGTAGATCAGGGCAGTGGTGCAATAAACCATTAACCAAGGTTCCGCTTTTATTGCCCGGCGCCGGATGCACCGTGATGCCAGCTGGTTTATTGAGCACGATCAGATGGGCATCTTCAAACAACACATCAAGGGGCATCGCCTCTGGTTTTAGGTATTCCAGAGGTTCCGGCGGCGGCATCCATAGTTCCACGCAATCGCCAAGGCGCAAGGGTGTTTTGGCTTGGCCGGTAACACCATTCACCCGCACATAGCCGGCATCAATAAATTTTTGAATTCGTGCCCTGCTCTGTTCGGGCCTTTGGCTTACCAACCAGCGATCAAGCCGCATCGGTAGGGGCTTGGGATAGCTGAGAGCTAACAATTCCCCCTCCCCCTGGCCAAATTCCAACCTGGTCTCTGCTTTAGCCATGGTTGAAAGCTAAGGGCATATCTCAGGCAACTCCAAGGCAATGGCCCCTAGGCGAGCGCCACGGAAATCATCAAGTAGTTTTGTTGCCATGCGCAGGCTGTCGCCACCGGTGTGACGTTGGGCGGCAGCTTCAAACCAGCCCTCCACATCAGGTGCCCCAGTGGCCAAAGCCGCCAGTGGTAAGCCGTAGCGCTTTTGCAATAGCCCCGGCGGCACGCCAGCTGCTGGAGTTGTTTGCAAATTAGTGATCATTTTGATGAAGGCCTTTGCCACCGCTTCCGAGTCGTAGGCCGCTTGGCCGATGTCGTCGCATAGGGCAAGCCTCAGGGCGGCCATTTGATCATCCAAGCGCGGCGGTAAAACACCTGGAGCATCGAGTAGATCGAGATCTTGGCCAAGCCGCACCCAACGCAAACTGCGTGTTACGCCTGCCCGGCGGGCGCTATCCACCACTTTCTGCCGCACTAAACGGTTGATTAGGGCTGATTTACCCACGTTGGGGAAGCCAAGCATCAAGGCCCGCACGGGCCGTGGTTTCATATCTCGCTCCGCCCTGCGGCTATTGAGGCTGTGGCCAGCACGAATGGCTGCCTGTTGAAGTTGTTTTACACCTGTTCCCACCTTGGCGTCGCACCACCATGGGGTTTGGCCTTGCTCGCGAAACCAGGCATCCCATTGCTGCTGGGCTTCCTTGCTAACCATGTCGCGACGGTTCAACACCAACAGGTGTTTTTTGTCTTTTATCCAACGCTGTAAGCGTGGATGGCCAGTGGCTGTGGGGATGCGGGCATCACGCACCTCGATCACCAGATCCACCTTGGCAAGATGGCCATTCAGGGCTCTTTCCGCCTTGGCGATGTGGCCCGGATACCACTGGATCGCCGGAGCGGCACTACTGAGCATTAGGGCACCACCAACACTGCGCAGGGGGCCAGTTGAATCACCCGGGCGGCGGTGCTTTGTTGGTCATTTTCAAGGCTGATGCCGCGGGTGCCCATCACGATCAGGTCGGCTTCGATTTCATCTGCCACATCACCAATCACAAAAGCGGCCTTGCCTTCACGCTCGATTACCTCGCAGCTGATGCCAGCCCGTTCAAAGGTGTCGTGGGCTTGTTGCAGCAGCTGAGCAACCCCATCGGGGTTGGCCATGGTGGTGTCATTGCTGTCTACCACTGAAAGCAACACGAGCCTGCTGTTGTGTTGCTGCACCATTTTGAGAACGGTGGCAGCGGTTTCAAGGGCCGTGCGGCTGTGGTCGAGGGGGAAAAGGATGGTGCGGAACATTGAATGCACAGAACCAACACATACTTTGTCTTAGCTCGCCACTGGCCGCTGGCAAGTGGTTAGGCGTTAATCTCAGCGGCGTTCCCCTACCCATATCCCATGGCTAAGCGCTCTCTCACCGCTCTCACCGCCGATGAGTTGCGCGCAAAACGCGTGCTTGTGCGGGTTGATTTCAATGTGCCCCTGGATGAAGCAGGTGCCATCAGCGACGACACCCGCATCCGCGCCGCCTTACCAACAATTAACGATTTGATCGCTAAAGGCTCCAAGGTGATCCTTGCTGCCCACTTCGGTAGGCCTAAAGGTGAAGTGAATGAAGCGATGCGCCTCACGCCCGTGGCAGCCCGTTTAAGTGAACTGCTGGCTAAGACTGTTGTTAAAACCGATAGCTGCATTGGAGCAGATGCGGAAGCCAAGGTGGCCGCCATGGCCAATGGTGATGTGGTGCTTCTTGAAAATGTTCGCTTTTTCGCAGAAGAGGAAAAGAACGATCCTGGTTTTGCAGCCCAACTGGCCAAGTTAGCTGATGTTTATGTGAATGATGCCTTTGGTGCAGCCCATAGGGCCCATGCCTCAACCGAGGGTGTAACCGCCCACCTAAAGCCAAGTGTGGCTGGTTATTTGATGGAAAAAGAACTGCAATATTTGCAGGGTGCCATCGATGAACCAAAGCGCCCCCTAGCCGCAATTGTTGGTGGCTCCAAGGTGAGCAGCAAGATTGGCGTGTTGGAATCTTTAATCGATAAATGCGACAAGGTGTTGATCGGCGGCGGCATGATTTTCACTTTTTATAAAGCCCGTGGTTTAGCCGTTGGTAAGAGTTTGGTAGAGGAAGACAAACTCGAATTAGCTAAGGAATTAGAGGCCAAGGCCAAGGCCAAGGGAGTTGAACTCTTGCTTCCCACAGATGTGGTGTTGGCAGATAATTTTTCCCCCGATGCCAATAGTCAAACCGTTGCGGTTGATGCCATCCCCGATGGTTGGATGGGCCTTGATATTGGGCCGGATTCAATTAAAACTTTCCAAGCGGCTTTAGCCGATTGCAAAACCGTTATTTGGAATGGCCCCATGGGCGTATTTGAATTCGATAAATTCGCCGCTGGCACTAACGCGATTGCCCACACTTTGGCGGAGCTGAGCGGCAAGGGTTGCTGCACGATCATTGGCGGTGGTGATTCGGTAGCAGCCGTGGAAAAAGTTGGTGTTGCTGAAAAAATGAGCCACATCTCCACCGGCGGTGGTGCCAGCCTTGAACTACTAGAGGGCAAGGTGCTCCCTGGCGTAGCAGCTCTAAACGACGCCTGATTCGTTTAGGCGTCCCCAGCTGTGGTTACCGATCGGGAAAGGGAGCTGTCGAAAAAGTTTTGGCAGCGGCGGCAGGGTGGGGTGTTGCGTCCCCGCCGTTGGGTTGGTGGCAAAAGGAGTTGGTGGTGGTTGGTGGGCCTAGGCGCTTTCCTCTTGGCCCTGTTGCTCGCCCGTTAGGGGTGGTTCATCGTTTATTTCCAGCACTGCCCGCAACCAATGGCGCATCTGCTGGGGCAGCAAGCCCTGCTCGTAGCGCAGCAGGGCTTCCATCAGCACGGGGCTGTTTACCCAAGTTGGCCCCATGCCGATCAAGCCATTGCCTCGGCAGTGTTACGAACTTTTTAACGGCGGGCCACCACCCGCACCATGCGGCTCACGCTTACGGTGCCCTCTGGATGCATCAACAGCACCGCCCAAGACTGACTTCCTGGTTTGTAAGGGGCTTGAATTGTTTTAAAAATACCGCCGCCGTTTAAGGCGCCAAGGGAGATGTCAGGGCTGCGCAAACTTGCGATTGCCTCCCGCGAAAGTTCGCTGATTCCGCCCGCTAAAACAGAATCTTTTAACGGTTGATCGAGGACCACATCGAAGTCGTAGCGCTGGCCTGTGAGCACCTCCTCGGGGGCGATCACACTTACAGCCAAATTGGCTTTGCCACTACGCAAAATTGATTCCTCCCCAAGGATTTCTTGGGAGCTGAGCCTATTGCCGTTTTGTTGCACCGCTAATTTTTGGCTTGCCTCTAGCCGAAAAGTGCGGCCAGCCTCCTGGTGGTTGCCGGTTACTTTCACTAAAAGGGTGCTGCGTCCATCTTTTAGGTCGGGGCCGCTATTTAATTGCCAGCGGGCATCACTAAAGGTTTGACGCAGCAATTGCAGCCGGCTTTCCAAACCAGTGGGGTTAAGGCCTGGGCCCTTCTCGAGCAAACCGCTCAGGCCTGCGCTGTTATTGCTATTGAGAGCGTTTTCAAGGGCGCGCACCAAATCATCACTTAAACGCGCTTCTGCCCTGGGCAGCGCCGCAGCCACGGGCAATAGGGCGATTAATGCTCCAAGGGCGTGGGGGAATAAACGCCTCAGGGAAACAAACACAAAAACTTGATTAGCTCCCTTTAAGTTAGGCGGCGCTTGCCCAAAGTTCATGGCCCGGCTTTTGATCGCCGCCAGCGGTACCGGTGGCCACCTATTCCCCGCCCTGGCGGTGGCAGAACGAATGCCTATCGATTGGCAGGTGAGCTGGCTTGGGGTGCCAGATCGCTTGGAGCGTGATTTGGTGCCATCCCATTACCCGCTGCACACGGTGCGGGCGGGGGGGCTGCAGGGGCGTGGTTTTAAGAAATTGCTGCAATTGCTGCAGCTATTGGCTAGCACCTTGCCGGTGATGAGGCTGATTCGCCGTGAGCAGTGCGCAGTTGTTTTTACAACCGGTGGTTACATAGCTGCTCCAGCAATCCTGGCGGCTAGGTGGTGCGGCATTCCAGTGGTTTTGCATGAATCCAATGCCATACCCGGCCGGGTAACCCGTTTGCTTGGCCGCTACTGCCAAAAAGTGGCCCTTGGCTTTCCCCAGCCCCTGCCTAACTGCAAAACATTGCTTTGCGGCACCCCCGTGCGGAGCGCTTTCCTCGAAGCCAGCCCCTGTCCCGCTTGGGTGCCCCAAGGGGTGGGGCCATTGCTGCTAGTGATTGGCGGCAGCCAGGGCGCTTTGGGTTTAAATCGCATGGTGCGAGCAGCATTGCCCGCTCTACTGGCCCATGGCTGCAGGGTTGTGCATCTCAGTGGCAGCAGTGATCCAGATTTCGGCAGCTTGCAGCACCAAAACTATGTGGAAAAGGAATTCAGCAATGAAATCCCAGGGCTTTTGCAGCACTCTGATTTGGCCATTAGCCGCGCTGGGGCAGGCAGCATTAGTGAATTAGCGGCCTGCGCTACCCCGGCCCTGTTGGTGCCCTTCCCCCAAGCAGCCGACAACCATCAAACAGCTAATGCTGAGGCCTGTATGGCCCGTGGCGCTGCGGTAATGCTGCATCAGCACTCCCCAGGCCAGAAACCGCTCAGCCGCATGCTTTGGCGTTTGCTCGGTCCCCGCTTGCGGGGTGCAGAGGGAATAGCTGATCCTTTAAATCAACTTGCGGCTGGCATGGCCCGCCTGGCTGTGCGGGATGCGGATTACCAGTTGGCCCATTTGTTAGTTGAACTAGGCGTGGCTGCGGGGTCCCGCCATTGAGGTTTCTTGAAGCGGCTGGCTTTCATTGCTAAGGCTGCTCACAGCACCAACTCCAGCCAGTTGGGGCAATGGCGTGCCCGCGCTGAGGGAACTGGCAAGGCTTTGCAGCTCGCTGCTTTGGCGCAAACCCACCGATTGCCCCACCGATTTGCCATTGCTATCAAATAGTTGTAAGTGGGGGATGCCATTCACCTGCCAGCGTTGCAACTCCGCCTGCCAGGTGGGGTTATCAACATTCAACATCACCAAATTGATTTCAGGATGTTGCTTTTCAAGGGCAACCATTGCGGGGGCCATGCTTTTACAGGCTTCGCACCAATCGGCATAAAACTCCACCAGGCTGGGTTTGCCGTTTCCCAGGGCTTGATTGAGGGGTATGGATCTGCGGGCCAGTTGATCTAGGAGATCGCCGGGCCCCAGGCTGCCCTTGATCCAGGTGATCGCCACCACCAGCAATGCCACCAATAGCAATACAAGTTGGGGTCCCCGTTGAACGGGGGTGGCGGAAGCGCCCATGGCAGCCATAAATATGAATCGCTGCCATGCTGGCAGCAGTTTGAACTTTTCGCCTTGAAACGCAGGCTCACACTGCAGTTTCCCCGGGAGGCGGTGCATCAACCGATCACCTATCGCCTTGCGGTTGATTACGACGTGGCTTCCCGCATCATTAGGGCCCAGATGGCGCCCAACCAAAGGGGCACCATGGTGGTGGAACTCTCTGGCGACATAGATGAACTAGCGGCGGCGGAGCAATGGTTAAGGGGTATTGGCTTAGAAATCACCAGTGCCGCAGGCGAAATTCATATCGATCCAGAACTGTGTGTGGATTGCGGCATCTGCTCAAGTGTGTGCCCCAGTGGTGCTTTGAGCTGCGGGGCCCCAAACTGGCAGTTGCAGTTCGATCTGCGCCGTTGCGTTGTTTGTGAACAATGCATAGCGGTTTGCCCCCTGGATGCCATAAGCCTGAGCCTGTGATGAACTCATCTTTCAAATTGCTATTGCTGCCGATCAGGGCGCCGATGATCACCTTGCTGGGGATGATTAGTTTTTATTTAGGTGCCCATTGGGGATTCCAGCAGGATGCGATGCGTGGCAGTGGAGTTGATGATTCGCTAGTTGATGAAGCCTATTGGATTTTTAATTTATTCCAGGTATTTGTTGTAACCTTTTTTTGCACATTGCCTGATTTGGTGTTGCGTCAGTTGTCTTTATTTATGGCAGCTAGCAAGGTCTTAACCATTGTTGTAACCCTTTTAGTTGTGGTGCTTGGCGGAATGTATTTACTTTATTGGCCTGGGTTTGATAGTATTTTAGTGATGGCCTGCGCCCTGCTACTTGCTAGGTTGGATTTAGTTAAATTAAAAGTTTGGCCGCCCTCCTGGCTTGCCTGTGTTGGTTTTACGTCTTTCATTATGTTTTTCATATCCTATGGCCACGCCCTGCATTTACGTTTGCACTCATGGCCGATATTCAGGGATTTACTTGATGCGGGCGCGATAGGTAATTAATTTTTTAGCTAATCTTAGTATAATTATATTCGTTGGCGGCTCAACTGTTGATAGCTGAAGTAATTTCCCAGCACGCTTTTTACGTAGATTCTGGTTTCTGGATAGGGAATTTGCTCCACCCAAAGTTCTGGTAGATCCTGCAAGTTGTTGTTTGGCCATGATTTAACAGCCCCCGACCCGGCGTTATAGCTGGCAACGGCGAGAAATATATTTCCTCCAAACTCCCTGAGCATTTGTTTTAAATAGCTTCCCCCTAGGCGAGCATTTAGGTTTGCTTCTTCCAGTTCCGCTGTTGTTAGGGGTTTCCCCGCAAGTTCCGCTGCAGTGGCGGGCATCAGCTGCAATAAACCCACTGCCCCAGCGGGGGAGCGCACCGTTTTGTTCAAACGCGATTCTTGGCGGGCTACCCCCTGCAGAAGCAAGGGATCTAAGCCCGCCCGGCGGGCGGCAGTGCCCAGCTCTTGGCCATAGGTGAGCGGGTGGCGTTGTTGCTCCAGTAGGGCCTGTTGAGCTTTGCTGCCCGCTGCCCCCTCGAGGGCGGCACTATCAAGTTGAGCTAAACCAAGCCAGTGATCACCCACGGCTAAACGCAGTTGCCCCTCCTGCCAAAGGTTTGTTGGTGTAACCGCTGCTCTACCTAAACGCCATGTGCGCCAATGCTCCCAGGCTTCTGTATGGAGCCCCAGGGCCGATAACTTTGCCAGTGGCGCAGGCAATGGGCCAGGGCCGTTTGCAACTGGCTTAGGTGGTTTTTCAGCCAAACGAACACTGGCCCGCCAGGCGTAATAGCCATAGGGATATTGGCGTAATTGGTTTTGCCAAATGGCTCGCGCCCTATCTTTTTGGCCCTGCTGCCAAGCGCTTAGCCCCATCCAAAAGCGACTGCGGGCAGCGATTGGTGGGCTCTGTTTGTTGGCTTGTAATTGGCTGAGGCTGTTGTATGCCTTAGCCCACTGGCGCTTTAGCAGTAGTTCCCTGCTGCGCTCCCAGGCTTTTGTGCTTGCGCTCAGCTGTTCTTTAGGTTCGATTTGCTCGATTTTGGTTTTGCCGAGGCAGCGCTGGGCTGCAGCCCTATCCCCCTGGGCCAGCAAGCCAGTTGCCAACAGTATTTTTTCGCTTTTTGCCAGTGCCCGCTCCGGCTTCATGCAGGCCTCAGCCATTGCCGCAGCAGCGCCGGGCCAGCGTTTGCCATAGCGGGCTAAATGCAAACCGCCGAGGCTGCCACCTTTCTTTTGATGCCATTTCTGGGCAGCTGCCAGGGCGGCGGGGTGGGCCGGAAAGCGTTGCAGCAACTCCTTGGCTTGGCCCAGGGCGTAAAGACCATCAGCGCTAGGTGGTGCTTTTGGGAACTGGCTAACCAGGTATTGCCATTGCTTTTGAGCTGCTGCTTCTTGGCCCCCATGGGCAAGGGCCAAGGCCTCTAACTTCAAACTGACTGGTGCCAGCAGCTGGCTCTCCCCTTGCCTACCCCAGCCTTGGCCCTGCAACAGATCCAGCTGGTTGGTTTGCTGTGTTGCCAGGATTAGGCGTGCTTCCCGCCGCCTGATTGGATCAGGGTCTAACCGGGCGCTGCGATTTAAAAAGATTGGCTTGCTTGCGGCCGTAAGGCTGGGCCTTGTAGCCAACAGCAGTTGTTGCAATGCCGCCAAAGCAAAGGCAGTGCCAAGGGCTATGCCAGTTAGGCCAAGCACTCCCCGTTGATTAAAGGCAGCCAACGATTTTTGCTCCATTATGGAGCCTGATTTGCTTCAATTCTGTGGTGCAATCTGTAGCTCGCTTTTTGCTGCAGCTGCAGAGGCGATTGGGGCCAAACCTATCTGCCTTGGAATTGCAGCAGCGCCGCTGCGGGCTTGCGGTAGCCCTTGGTTTGGGCTGTTGGTTATTGAGGCCTTTGCCACCATTCATGTGGTTGCCAGGTGCGGTTGTGGGTGCGTTTTTGCTATGGGCGGCCCTGGAGCTAGCCGGCTTGCTTTGGCGGCCCCAGCGTTGGCATTAGGCAGCTGCGGTTACCCTCTGAGCAAGATTTTTTTCTGCCATGGCTGATCTGGCTACCCATCCGGTAGGTCAACCCTTTTCCGCTGGCGTGAGCTTTGGCACCGATGGCATTCGCGGCCTGGTTGGTGGTTTGATGACCCCCGCCCTTGCCATGCAAGTGGGTTACTGGGGTGGTTTGGTGTTGCAGGGGGAGGGGCCGGTGTTGATCGGCAGGGATTCCCGCCGCAGTGGCTGGATGCTGAGCGCTGCTTTAGAAGCAGGCCTAACGGCGGCCGGCCGTGAGGTGTGGAACTTGGGTTTATGCCCAACCCCAGCCGTTGCCCGCTTGGTGCAGCAACAAGGTGCTGCCGGTGGGGTGATGGTTTCTGCAAGCCACAACCCGCCAGCTGATAACGGCATCAAACTGTTTGCGGCCGGTGGTTCGAAATTGGCCCGCCAACAGCAGGAGTTGATTGAGGCTGGCCTGCGGGGGGAGTTGCCAGCTGCTGCTAATCGTTGTGGCAGTAGCCATCAACGCAGCGACTTACTCGCTAATTACCGCCAACTGCTACGCGAAGGGTTAGCCGATAACCAACTCAGCGGCAGGCGCATCGTGCTCGACCTCTGCTGGGGTTCAGCCACCGCCTGCAGCAGCGAATTGTTTCGCAGCCTTGGCGCTGAAGTAATTGAGCTCCATGGCAGCCCCGATGGGAATGCAATCAATGTGGGCTGCGGCAGCACCCACCTGGCCCCACTGCAGGAAGCCGTTCGCCAAAGCGGCGCTGAACTTGGTTTTGCCTTTGATGGTGATGCCGATCGGGTACTTGCAGTTGATGGGGAAGGCCGGCTTGTGGATGGTGATCACATCTTGTTTATGTGGGGTTCTGCCCTTGCAGCAGCAGGGCAATTACCTAAGCAATTACTGGTGGCCACCGTGATGAGCAACCTTGGTTTTGAACGGGCCTGGTGCAGCGGTGGCGGCCAGCTTGAACGCACGGCTGTTGGTGATCAATACGTGCATCAAGCGATGCAAAACCTGGGCGCTGCCCTTGGTGGTGAGCAATCTGGCCATATTCTTTGCGCCCACCATGGCTTAACCGGTGATGGTTTGCTAACGGCTTTGCAGTTGGCGGCGTTGCTTAAACCTGGTGAAAGCCTTGCTGATCGCCGAAATCAGAGTTTTGTTTCCTATCCCCAACGCCTAAAAAATGTGCGGGTAGCCAACCGTGAGCGGCGTCAACAATGGCAGCAGTGCGATCCCTTAGCCCAGGCGGTGGCTAGGGCAGAGGCGGAAATGGCAGGGGAGGGTAGGGTTTTAGTGCGCGCCTCCGGCACCGAACCGCTGTTGCGGGTGATGGTTGAAGCCTCAAGCCAGGCTGTGGTTGATCATTGGATCGAAAATCTTGCGGCCATCGCCGAACGGGAATTAAACAATTAGTTGTGCGGCAAGTTGCAGGGCGCCATGGCAGGCATCCCCTAGGGGCTTTTTGATTTTTGTACCCGGCAAGCGCTCCTGCAGCAGCTTTTTGAAACTTGTTTGCAGTGGTGTCAGGTTCTCAATGGCACCACCAAAACAGCAGATCTCTGGTTGGGGCATAGCCAAGGCAGTTGCAACCCCCTCCACCATCAGGGCCAATTCCTCCCCGGCGATATTTAAAACCCGTTGGGCATTGATATCACCCTGTTCCGCCAGGTTGCTAACAAGGGGCGCCAGCCGGGCAAAACCGGCGGCACCGAAATGGGGATCCACCACCAATGCTTTTAATTCATGGGGATGTCGCACACCTAAGGCATTCCATAGCACTGATTTAAGGCTTGTTTCAGTTAACCGACCATCTGCCATGCGCAGGGTGAGGGCAAGGCCATCCCGGCCTATGTCCATGGCGCTGCCCACCCCATCCACCAGCCAACCCCAGCCAGCACAACGGTGCTGGCTGCCCAGGTGATTACGACCCACGGCAATGGCGCCGGTGCCACTGATTAAAACAATGCCGGGGCAGCCCGGCGCAAAGGCACCGGCAAGGGCCGTGCGTTCATCACCAGTAACGAGTACCGCCCCTAGGCCGAGGGCCTCTTTAGCCAAGCTGGTGCCAAGGATTTGACTGGGGCTTTCCGCTTCTATGCCACTGGCACCCACTGCGGCAGCAAGCAGCGGGCCTTTGCTTGCACAACTGTTTAAAGCGGCAGCAAAACTGCTGCGCAGGGCCGTTTGAAAGCGTTCTGGGCCGCCGGCACTACTGAGATGGCTAACACCACTCCCCTCACCTTCTGCTACTACCTTGCCATCAGCTAGGGCAAGGCGGCAGCGGGTGTGGGTTTGGCCGGCATCAAAGCCGGCAAAGATGGCAGCTTCAGTCATGGTTTTGGCCGGCACCCAGGGTGGCTAATAAAAACCAGCCTGTGATTTGCACTTCCGGCCTAAAGAAAATCGTATCCACTAAGCCATGGCCAGCTAAACCAAGCACCGCTGCCATCGCTCCGATGCAGGGCAAACTAAAAAATAAATCGCGATAGAGCTGGCTAAAACCAATGCGCACACTGGTAAAAAGCAAACCCAGGGCGGCTAATAAACCGGGAATACCAGTTTCAACAGCTAGTTCAAGGGGCACGGAGTAGGCGCTTAAGGCTGTGAAACGCGGCTGTTGATACAAGGGGTAAATCAAATTAAAAATGCTGTTGCCGGGCCCGATCCCAAGCCAGGGACGGTCGTGAATCATTTCAAGGGCCGCCAGCCACACGTTGATGCGGAAATTGTTGGAACTGTCTTCACGGCCAGCGGCCATGCTGAGCAAACGCACCCGCAAGGGCTCAACTTTTACGGCTGCCACAAGCAGCGCTACCACCACAAGGCCAATTAATAGGGGCGGCAGCCAGCGCCTTAGCGGCTTTGCCAAGTGTTTGCTTAGCCGCAATAGCAGCAGCATTCCCATGGCGCTAAGGGCTAGGGCCATGCCAATCCAGCCGCCGCGGCTGTAGGTGAGCAGCATTGCAACTGAGCCCAGCCCCAGGCTGCTGAGGGCAAATAGCCGCAACCAGGGGCTGCGCCAACGCAGCAGTGCCACCAGCGCTAAGGGCAAAATTGGCAGTAGGTAACCAGCCAGCAGATTGGGATTTTCCAGGGTGCTGTAGATCCGTTGGGTGCCATCGGCAATGGAGTTGGGGTCAGCCCAACGGGCTAGTTCAGTGGTGTCGCCATAGAGCTGCCGCAAACCGATAACAGCTGTGATTAGTTCACCAAGAAGCAGTGCACCCAGCAAGCGATCCCACCAGCGGGGCGCTTCGTTTAGGAGCCGGCTGATCAGGGCATAAACACCGAGATAGCTCAATAGTTTGAGTAAACCTTTTGCAGCGGCGGCGGGCACCGGAGAAAAACCAGTTGCCAGCAGTGCTAGGGCCAGATAGGCCAGTAGCCATCCATTCACTGCCCCTAAAGGTTTGCCGCTGGCGGGCGTAGCCAAACCCCAAATCAACCAAAACAAACCGCAGGCAGTAATTAATAAACCAAGGCCACCACGATCAGCTAACGGCAGCAGTAGCAGCAGAGCCGTTAGTAATCCCCCGGCTAGCTGTGGCAAAAAAGGTAGTAGCCGGCTTGCATTCCTTTCCCCCTGCCATAGGCCCTGCCAACGCAACAACCAAGGGATAGACGGGCTGGAGCTCATGGGTTGCTACTTACAACGGTTGGATTATGGAGGCAGAGCTTCTGCTAAACAGCCTGCGATAAACGGGAAGTTTTTTATCGAGCACCTGGGCCTCCCGTTCAGTGGCGAGGCAAAAGGGATTTGTTTCCAGCCAAGTGCCGCCATCTAAGGGATAAAAGGCACCACTATTAGTTACTGCTTCCAGCATCAATTGGATCACCTGGGGCACATCACTCTGCAGAAATAATTGGCCATCAGGGGCCATGGCAGCGGCTAATGAAGCAATTAATTCCGGCTGCACCATTCGGCGTTTGTGGTGGCGTTTTTTAAACCATGGGTCGGGATATTGGATTGTCACTAGTGTTAATAGATTTGCTGGTAAGTTACTAAGCCAATTTTCAAGGCTGATATTTGCGTTGCAAAATAGAAAACGTAGATTATTAATTTCAAGCCTTTTTTGATCGGCATCAGCCAAATCAACTAGGGGCCTCCTAATCTCTAAGCCAAGGTGATTGCGATGGGGCCTTTGGGGTGCAAGCGCTAATAAAAAACGGCCCCTGGCGCAGCCGATATCAAGATGAAGAGGTAGGTTTGGATTTTCAAAAAGCTCAGCTATGGAAAGCAGATCGCGTTCCACCTGATAGAAGCTGCTGAGCGGATTTACGTGTTGACGCAAAACAGAATGATGTGATTTATGGAAGGGATTAATTAAGTTTCAGTTGGCTTAGGGCTGGGTACTAAAAATGCCCAGCTAGCTGTGTAGCCATGCATTTGGGTGCTGCCGGCAACCGGGCCGATTTCACCATTGCAAAACAAACCAGCCACAGGGATATCTGGAAAAAGTTCACGGCATAGGCCCACATCTACATTTGCTTCTCCATAAAGGCCCTGGCCGCGGCCGAGGCAAGCAAAAAGCAGTGCGGCTAGGGGTTGTTCGGCCCGTTGTTGTTGAAGGAGAAGTAGATCTTTTAATTCTTGGCGGGAGCTATTGCCATCGCGCACCTGAAATTGCAGTTGCTGGCCGATCCGCAAGCGATCAGCCACTGCAATTGCACCAAGGCGCGGATCCATGCCCATCAAATTGCGCACTAAAAAAGGCGAAACTTGCGGTGCGGAAGGGTTAGGCATTGCAAAATTTTCCTTGCCTAAACCAACGAATAGGGCATTGCGCAGCAGCTCTCGATCGCTGCTGGGCAGCTCACCAATCAAGCCTTGCAGGGCCGCCAAGGGATTTTGAAGGGCATCCCCTTGGCGCAGTTCGAGCAGCACATTGCGTTGGGCTTGGGCCACTTCAAATACGGGGCCAATGGGGCGGCAACCTTGAGCTACCACTGGATCAAGGCTGTAGGCGCCGCTGATTACACAGCCCACTGCCCCTGAACAAACCTGATCAGCAAAAAACAAACCGCCATGGTTTGCACTGTGTTGACCAGCTAATCCACCCAGTTTTGCCATGGCTGGATAGCCGTAATCAAGGCCACTGATTAGATCGTTGATGCCACTGCTGGCGGGATCAATCCATATCAACATTGCCCCACCGGCCTCTGGATCAGCCCCAACTGCTTCCATCCATGGTTCGCGGGGGCCATCGAGATCGGGCAGTTGGTTGAGGTTGATTTGAAAAGGGCTCAACTGCGCCCCGGGTAAGCGCATCAGGGTGAGGCTGATGGCGGGGCCATTCTCAATTTCTTGGGGTGCAGCCGCTGCGTTAGTACCAATCACGCCGCCGCCGCAAGCGCCTAGCCAATGGCTGCAACGCAGTTTTTTTTGCAGCAGCGGCAGCAGGCGCGGTAGGTCGCTGGCATAGCTGCTGCTAGCAAACACCAGGGCGAGATCCATTTGGCCTATGCCGGCCAGTTGTTGCGTTAGTTCGGCTACGGCCTGCTCAAGGGAAGGTTGCTGGGAAAGGGCAGTGCTCACCAGCGGACTGGTTTTGCTGCCTTTAAACAGTTGCAGCATGGATGGATAAGTGGTTTTTCGACCTTAATGCCGGTTGTGAATTGATTGCGGATCACGGTGCGGATAATGGCCTCAGCTCAATGTTTTGCATGGCGCTTCCCCTGCTCCGCAGCTTGGTGTGGATGATTTACCGCTTGGAGCTGCTGTTTGCCTTTGGGTTACCACTGGTATTACTGGTGTGGGCAGCGATTAAGCAGGAGCCGGCCCTGGTGCGCTTGCTGAATCTGTATTGGAAAGTGGGCAGCCTTCTAGGCATAACGGTGCTGCTTATGGCAGCTGGCCGGCCATTGGCATTCATAACTGCTTTTGCGTCGCAGCTATTGATTTTGGTGTCGTTGTGGTTTTGGGTGGATCTAAATGAGGAGCTGGCGGATCTACCCCCCTTTCGGCCTTTGCCTTTCACCATGCGGCTGTGGCGCTGGGCGCTATCGCTGTTGTGTGTTTTGGGCTTGGTATTGACTGGCGCTGCATTGGCTTGCGCCTGGGGCCAAGGCGCCCTGTGCGCCCCATGGCTTGAAGCACCGAGCCATTTCCAGGGGTTGCTGGCAGTGGTGTTGGGCTTTTTCTTTGGCGGCCAATGGACACCGGCAGTGTCTGGTTTTCTGGGCTACTTGGGGCTTGCCGCCTACGCAGTGGGCTTAATCCAATGGCTACTGGTGCGGCTACCGCGCCAAGGGCGTTTGGCGGGCGGGTTTTAGAAAGCTCACTCCAAAACCTCAACGCATCTGGAGCAGATGCTGGGGTGTTTGGAATGCTCGCCAATATCGGTGCAGTAATGCCAGCAGCGCTCGCATTTTTCACCAGCGGCGCGGGCGATGCGCAGGCTGAATTGATCACTGCTGAATTCAGCCAGGATCATGCTTGGGTTTTGCTCGCCAATGTTGTTGCCCCCAATTGTTAATTCACTAACTAATAGCCAATCAGCCAAATTATCCACCGCTGGATATGGGCTACTAGCAAGATTTGTAAGGGCATTGGCGATGGCATCTGCCCGTTCACCTTGGCCGAGTTCAAGCTGTACCTGGGCTTCTAGGGATGAACCAATACCAGCTTCTTTGTTGCGGCAACTTTCAAGTAAACGATTGGTTTGAGAACGCACTTCGATAAGTTCAGTTAGCATTAAATTAAGGCCCAATTGCCGGGGGCCTTTCCATTCAGCTGGCACCTTTGGCCAACCCCTTTGGAATACGGATTTTTCAGCTACTGCATAGGGGAGATTTTGCCAGATATCTTCTGCCATATGACATAAAACCGGTGCGATTATGCCAGCTAAGCGTTCAACAATATGGGCTAACACGGTTTGACAGCTGCGGCGCCGGTGGGAGCTGGCAGCGCTCACATACAAGCGATCTTTAGCGATATCGAGATAGAAATTAGAAAGATCAACTACGCAAAAATTCTGTA
>Ga0214921_10000263_pt1 | contig 103612 bp, 126 predicted proteins | sample LL1505_MetaG_FD_177992 | JGI IMG/M metagenome (GOLD analysis project Ga0214921, IMG submission 177992) | Freshwater microbial communities from Lake Lanier, Atlanta, Georgia, United States - LL-1505 | ecosystem: Environmental > Aquatic > Freshwater > Lake | place: USA: Georgia | collected... | reverse complement strand
AACGGCAACGCCCACCCCAACTAAAACGGCAACGCCCACCCCAACTAAAACGGCAACGCCCACCCCAACTAAAACGGCAACGCCCACCCCAACTAAAACGGCAACGCCCACATTAACTACCACGCCAACCAAAACTAGCACTCCAACTCCAACAAAAACACTAACACCTACACTAACTCAAACCAGTACACCAATGCCAACCAGAACTCGAACACCAACGCTAACCAGAACCCCTACTGCAACCACAATTAGAAGAAGGCCAGTTAATGTGCCAGTAAAACCACATTTACACCCATTCTGATGTGAGTTTTTATTTAATAAGTTCCATATATATCTTTATGCAAACTTTTAAAGAATATATAGAAAAAAGAGAAGAAATAGATGAATCACTCATAGGGGCGGCAAAGTTTGTCGGAGGATTCGGAGGAAATCTATTGGGCCAGTCCTCAAGGGGATTATTGAATCTGGGTAAGGGGGCAGCAAAAGTTGGATTGGGGGCACTTGGTGCTGCGGCTGATGTGGTAAAGGGCACAGCCCAAGCATCGCTTGGAGATACTGAGAGGTCGTCGAGAAGCTTAAGTAGTGCAAAAAAAAGAATTTCGACTGTTGGATCCGGACTTGTTGATGCCAGTAAGGGAGCGGTGCAATTGGCTGGGGCTGCGACCGGAGTTACTCCCTTTTTAAGAGGAGTCCAGGCGTCTTCAGAAGAAGGCATTGCTCCTTTATCCAGGGAGAGAAATAGTGCACAAGAATTGCTTGGATTAAACGCAAATCAGGCCCCAAGAGAAAAAGAAAGAAAAATCAAAAGATCCCAAATACAAAGACCAAAAAAGGAAGATTTATTTGTATTATCTCCCGTAACAGATAGCAAAAATGTTGCACACTACATAAGCGAAGCCTATAAAGCATCACAAGAAGGTAAAAAAGTGATAACTTATGATGCAAAGGAATTTGTAAGTAATTTACTTATATCTTATAGTAACCACAAGAATAAAAATCCAAAAATAGATAAAAAACTAAATTATATTCTCAAAAGATATTTTCCTAATTATAAAATCATAAAAATGAAGAGTTTTGAGAGCATGGGAATTCAAATGAATGCCGACAGCATTCTGAAGATTAAAAACTTTATAAATTCAGTTATAGTTCTGGAAGTGGACAACCCAGAAAAAGTTACCTACTTGCCAGAAGATTCAGAAAAATTCAGAAAAGATTTAATTGAAATACATAATAATGTATTAAATACTAAAAATTTTAACAAAAATATTCAAGGTGATATAAAAGATCTAAAGAAACAAGTATTAAGAATATTAAATCATTATTATCCAGAAAAAGAATTTAAAACAGAAACAAGAAAAGAATCTAATTAAAATCTCTGATTGCTTCTCTGTTCTTTTCTCCACGGCTGCCTTTTTTTGTTTTTGGCTGCATAACTCCTGCTTTTCCGTGCTGCATTTCACTTGCTGCTTTTTTAGAAGCACGCTGATGAAGCTCCAAAGAACTCATACGCTCTGGTATCTTCTCTGCGGATCTTTGATTTCTTTTTTCAAGCCAAAGTGAAAATTTCATATTTTACCTCTCGTATAACTTATACATTTATATATGCACTATATATTATATTTGAAGATACTTGACTTGCTTATGGCTTGGGTGAACTTTTTATTTTTCATCTTTTCATAGAAATCTTTAGACAGATCTTCAATATTATTAGTATCTTTAAATAAGCCTACATTACTGAAGAGATCTCTATGGCAAATAAAACTATAGAGCGGTAAATATTTATTCTCCAAGATAACATCAGAGTTCTCGTCTTGGAAATTTAAGAAGAATGAATTATTCTGAATATATGGCGAAACAATCTTTACTCCCTGGGACTTTAATCTCTGCATGGTTTCACCCAAATTCAAAAGCCAAGATGGACCTAATGGGGTTGTTTCTGGGCTAAGGACAAGAATCCATGGATTACTTGACTTTTTAATAACTAAGTTTATATTTTCCCCAAGTGTCTTGGGTTGTGCATTTCTATGAAACTCCATGAAATCAAATTTTTTAAAATTTTCTATAAACCCAAGTTCAAAAGAACTATTGTAAACAATATTTAATTTATACTTGTTAATAACAGTTTTAAGAATATTCTCAAATAAAGAAATTAAAGAGTTATAAGATCCATTGAACGGAACAATAATATCCAACCTGGCGTCGGAGAATCTAGCTATTTCAAAAGCCTTTGATTTAAATATTTTTTCTTCCATATAATTCTTCCCATTTTTCAAAACTAAGGAATTCTTTGTCTTTTTTAGAAATCAATAATTCCTTAGAATCTATTTGCCAATCTATGTCTAAACTATCATCATTGTAGATGATAGAAGATTCTTTTTTAGAATCATAAAAATCGTCCTGCATGTATACCACATTGGTATTATCTGTCAACGACAAGAACGCATGACCACAATTCTCAGGAATCAAAATCTGTCTCTTGTTTTCAGAGTTCAATATTACTGAGGAGTATTGCTTGTAAGTCTCGGAATCAGGTCTGAGGTCCACGCACACATCCAATATTGAACCAAAAACACATGAGACTAATTTTTTGAATGGAGAGACATGTATGCCACGCAAAACATTTTTGTGACTAAAAGAATGATTGACTTGTTTTGGAATAAATGTAAAATCACTATATTTAACCTCTTGAAAAATTTCTCTAAAAAAGCCTCTTTCATCCTTATATATTTGTGGAGTGATTAGGTAACAATCTTTTATTTTTAATCTTTCAAATAACATGGAAAACACGCCTCTTGTTTTAATATTGAATAAATCTTTTGTTCCAATAAATGTCACTGACTATAGAAGAGCAATTACTTTGATTTTTTCCGAGCGTGCCAAAATCCTTGATTACAAGACATACAACCTCTATTCTTGGGAAGAGTGGGGCCAGTTAGATTTAGATTATTATCAAAAAATTAAAACAAGCTCCAGATATTATTATATACCAGAGATAATAATGCTGAATCATTATGATAGGTATCAAAAAAGAAGATTTAAAGCTAATAAAAAGAATATATTTAAAAGAGACAAGGGAATATGCCAATATTGTGATATTTGTTTAAACTATGCGCAGGCAACAATAGATCACATAAATCCAAAAAGTAAAAATGGAAAATTAAGTTGGGAGAACTGCGTGCTTTCTTGCAGAAAATGCAATCATAAAAAAGCAAATTTATCACTCGAGCAAGCAAATATGAAGCTGGCGAGATCACCTTCAATACCAAATTTTAATATAATAGATATTAATAGTTTCTTTTATTTTCAAACAAAAACTCCAGAGAGCTGGAGAGTTTTTCAGGAGCAGAAAAATTGAAGAAAAAATTCATGACAGTTGCAGCTTTTTCTGTTCTTGCTTTAAGTGGAGTAATTTCTGGACTATTTAGCTTTTTTACAAATTTAATATTAGGTAGGGTTTATAATAAGAAAAGAAAAAGAAAAACTAAATGAAGCTAGGCCTCATTTAGTTTTAAATAGATCAGTTTTAACCCAGCAAAATTTATCCTCTGACCAAACTATTGGATAGTTTTTGGGCATGGATTCTAGTATGTCGAATAGCTCTACTTCTGTTTTTGAATGCTCGAGACTTCTGTGGAAGATTAAAGGATGAATGTCCTTATACCTTTCTCTTAGTTTTTCTACGATTTTTTGGTCTAGCATTTATTTTATTCCAAACAAACAGAAAGAGAATTCCTCCTAAAACCGAAAAAATCAAGCCTGCTGGGTGGTATCTGTGGGTGTTGCCTAAAGCATAACTCAGCAGCCCTCCTGCGTATGATCCGACCACCCCGATAAATAAAGTTGGCACCCATCCATTCATTTTTTCGTCACCTGGGTGTAGTTTTTTTGAAACAACTCCCACAAAAAGACCGAAAAACAACCACATTACAAGATTAATCATAACTATTTCCTTCCTATATTTAGATAATTATCAGGAATATTATCTTTTTTCAATTCATTGAAAATATCCCTATAGTATCTATTGTAGGAACTGTCTAAAGATTTCGAATCAAATCCACAAATCTTATTGTTTTTACCAAAGAAGTATTCAAGGAACTTAGATTCGCCAAATTCTTTCTTTAACATTAAGCAAAAAACTAAAGAATCTGTGTTAAATTTATCTTTATTTTCTTGATTCATTTTTTGATAGTCTTTTTCAGTAACCTTGAGGAAATTGGTGCCGGACTGAGTTTCAGAGACTCTACCAATTATATTTTTAATATTATGCGATGATGTATTTAACTGGGACATGCCCTTAAAGGCAACAAATGATAAATTTGGATCCAAATCACGAAGACAAACCTCAGTCACAGCCTCACGGATAGAATTGTCGAATAGATTTATATCTTCTGCCTCTAGCCATATGGCGACCACGTCATCTCTAAACTCAATTCTATACGATTGCAGGCCAAACAACCTTTTTAAAAGCTCTTTACTCGGAGCAAGCATTATCCTGCAGTCTTTTGACAATGAAGAATCTTTGAGCCCCCATCTACTCAAGCAATCCTTTTTAATATTCTCTATATTATGAAATAGATTCTCACCTTGTTTTTTGTCTATGCTTAATATTGTGAAATTATCAGTTTCGTATCTATTCCAAACAAGATCTTTTATTGAATCCTTATCTCCGCCATAATCCCCAAAGGGCTTGAGAGATTGAGCCGGTTCCGGATCTATTATAGAATAATTAATATCGGCTTGAGTTGTTGATATCAGGATCCGATCCAGTGAGTCTGCAAATGAGACTCCAGAGAAAACAAATAATAGCAGAATAAATAAATTTTTCATAATTAACCTTTAATAAGTTGTTATTATAATATAGTCTAAAATTTTAGACATATACTGTCGTTCGAGTAACTTTATTCTCTATTTGATTTTTGGAAACAGTAAATTTAATATCTGGGTTCTTAATCCAATAATCGGAAGAAAATAACCCTATATTATCATAAAATATAAAATTATCATAATAGGCCTGGTATCCTATGAAGAAATATTTTTTTATTATATTATACTTAAAAGAAAAAGAAAACTCTGAATTGTATTGACAAATAAATTCACTGGGTACAGTTAGATATAATCTAGCATCAAAATCAGTGCCATCTTTAAGAGTTCTAGACACATACATAGAGAATCTCCAATAGTAACTAGAGTCGCTATAGTTATTGTAGTTGACTATAGAAGAAAGTTGAGACTGAGATTGTGCCAAATAACCTTCTAATGAAATCGGATTCCCGGATGAATCGATCTTTCCAGAATTAATCCAATCTTGTTCGATGGTGTCTAGCAAGGACTCATTGAACAACACGTCTCCACTATTTTTAGAATAATTAACACATCCAAAGTCAAAGACAATCTTCCAATCCTCGTTTAAATATTTATCTTTATAGTGGAATATATTGGTCCATAAATTTTGTTTAGAATCATAAGTGAACCGTATGTTCTCTTGAATTTCCTGGGAATTTCTATTTAAAACATTATTTAATAAATTGAGATTACTCAAGTTGTTGTTGCAATACAATACTCCAGGCAGTGATGAACAGCCGTAGCATTTAACAGAAACATCATTTGGCGGGAAATATAAGTTCTGCAGAAACATTTCTTCATAAGAAGGAATTAAACAAACTAAATCTGTGCAGTATCCTTCTGGTGGGACTGGCTCTATTTTTACTCTTATTTTAGTCTCAAAAGTTCCCAAGAAATTTCCCTTATGAGAATAATCACTAGAGAATATGATTCTCCCAGTAGGCTTATACGACCATTTGTTACTAACCTGTGATTCTGGGGCAAATATTATTGATCCGTCGCCATCATAAAAGAAATTATTGTTATCCGGACCCGACCATCTTACCTTGGACTTTCCATTAAAATATATAAATCCTTCAGGAAAATAATCTTTATATATTGGATATTCTGCTTCTCCTCTGAATCTTATGGCCTTTTTTACAGGAGTATATTCCCAACTAGAAGAGACTAATCCAGCATAGCCAGAAAATTTTATATACCTACTAATATCGTAAGATTCATTGTATTCATCTTCGCTAAATGAACCATAATTTAATTCTGCTACGTATCTGTATGCATTTGTGTAAACTATGGAGTAAGAGCTAAATGATACGAATCCACTTCCATAATAAGGAATCCTATAGGGCAATTTTTTACTATCCCCAGAAAAACTTATTTTTCCATTTCCTATGACAGCAAAACGTTGACCTGTTAAAAGTATTCTTACTTTGTTTTCAGGTTTAGGAAAATATTCGTCATAAGATTGTATTGAGGGAGACTGGGTGGTGGTTGCGAGAGAATTTTTCCTAAAACTAACGGTGGTGGCAACCTTGATTCTGACCGACTCGGAGTACTCTGTACTCAATGCCACACATTCAGTTATCTTTTTAAAATCAACAACTTCTAATATATTACAGATATCATTGGTGCTAGAATTACTTATAGCTGGGCGTGACCATTTTTTAACACTACAGAGCTTCCAATTCCAGCCAGTATCATTTAATTCTTGGCAAAGCTCTTCTACGCTATTAGCTAGTATTATTTGAAAATACTGACTCTTATTTTGACATTCTGAGTTTGGGTTTATGGGAGGGCAAACATCGGTATTGTTTGTTGATAAATCTTTACAGCAACCTTTAACCTCATACCAATAAGAGGACACAGAGCCAGTGTTCCAAATGAACTTGTGCTCAGTATTTGCAGGATATGCCTGATCCCAGAATATGTTTTTAGATAATTCTACTCTTAAATAATCATCCATAGAACTATCTATTATTCATCATTCACCTATTTTTGCCAAAATTCTGGAAATTACAGGATTCCTGATAATGTCTGAGTTATCGAATCTAAAGGTGCCCACGCTCTCTATTCCGGTTAATTTATTGTACCAATAGGGTAATCCAGATTCTCCTTCGTAAAGATCTGTCTGTTTGTCGTCTCCAACTAAAATAGCCTTGCTATTAAAACCCACTCTGGTGACAAATAGCTTTATTTGAGAATGTGTACAATTCTGACATTCATCTAATATCATATAACTATTATGATAATTCATGCCTCTCATATAAGCCAATGGCGCTATAATTATTTCATTTTTGCCTACACGATTAACCCCATTGTTTATGAAAGTTTGGAGTTCTTGTTTGCTTATGTATTTTGACAATTCATAATAAATTGGTTGTAGATACGGGTCGAGTTTCTGTGAAAAGTCACCAGGCAAAAATCCAAGATTTTCTCCCGCCTCAACAACTGGTCTTGTTATTATTAAACTTTTATATTCTCCTATTAAAAGTTTTTCTATTCCATAAGCTACGGCTATTAATGTTTTTCCACAACCTGCTGGACCCACACCCATGGAAACCGTATTCTCTGATATTGTTCTTATAAACTCAGCCTGATTTTTAGTTTTAGGTTTAAGTTGTTTGGCCTGTTTTATTTCTCTAGGTTGATTTTGTATCTGATTTTGTATTGTTCCATTATTTGGGGATTTTCTATTCTTGGATTTTTTAGATTTTTTGGGCCTACTCATATTCTCCTTTTTTAGTTTTTAAGAAGCATCAATCACATAACTCTTGTCATTAGCCACAGTAACAACGTCCAGTGGCATACAGTAACTTAAAACTACTTTTCCCTTATCGTCCACCACTCTTAACCAATTTATGCCACTGTGACAGCCAAATCCATAATAACAAGTCAACTTAAATGTATATTCATCCTTGCCTGGGAGCGGGCGATCGGCTCCACCTTTTTTCGGCTTAACATTACTAGGAATGGTTGCGTGGTCGTATCTAGCGTACGAATTGCTAGATTTATCTGGATAGGGATATATGGAAGAAAAGCTTTTTTCAATCGGGCACCTGCCATCTAAGGGATCTTCTGGTCCTCCTGCATTATTTGTGCTCATTGTCTTAATAAACACCCCATTTATTGTTAAATTAAACTTAGCGCCATTACATCCGTGACTACTTTGGCATGATATATCTCCGGGACCTGCGCCGTGAAAAGGATCAAATATAAGCTCTACTCTGTATCCTGCAATTTCACCTACAGGGGAAAGAGGCACCAAGCTTGTAGTAACCGTGGGAGTCATAGTGGCGGTCAAACTTGCTGTTGGCGGAGGTAAAGTTTGAGTAAGAGTTGGAGTGAGCGTAAGCGTTGGTGTTAGTGTAGGGGTTTTTGTTAAAGTTGGAGTAGGAGTAGGAGGGGGCAAGGGAATACAAAACTCATTTGACATGCAAGGCTTTATACAGAAAACTCTAAAACATATTTCTGTGGCGCCATATGGGCCGTTATTAGCCCCAACTTTCATATACTCACTCAAAGACCCAGTTCTACAATTACCACATCTATTTGGGTCTAGGCACACACACAAATTATCTGCACTTCTCTGAGTAGAGGCGTAAGGAAGTCCATCCTGTTGACTGTTGGTGCATACAAAACTCGGTAAGTTATCACTTTGGGTTGCATACTGCCAGTAACCAGAATTTAAACCCTTGCCTTTATAATAAGCAGCTTTATACCATTCATCTTCGCTTGGCACCCAATACTTAGCATTAGCATTCTTTTCTACAATTCCACATTTTGGAACTATTCCATTGAGAGTATATGCTCCATCCTCTGTAGTTGAAGTATCTTGATTTCCATTAAGCATACCATTGTGAAGCCAATTACAAAATCTAGCACAATCGTACCAATCTATAAGTACAACAGGTTTATTGCACATTCTACTCTTTGTGGAATACGTATAATTTGGAGAAGATCCTTCTCTGATTATTCCACAATTTACATTGTATATGTTATCGTCGCCTTTATACAATCCATAGTCATCTTTTTTGGCAATACTATTTAAAAAAGCGCAATATTGTTGATTAGTAATTGAATATTTTCCAATAGAATATTTGTAGGAAACAGAACCAAATCCAGAATTTCCATTATCATCTATTGACATATCAGACTGATTATTCAAGTCTTCTATATCTACAAAATATATTCCGCTTGAAGATTCATCGTTTAAAGTACAAAGTCTGAATCCCAAAGATTCATGAAAAACATCAGCTCCCACCACTTTTGGACGATTGGATGAAAGTCCATCTACATTCATCCAAGATCCGCCCCTCCATACCACACAAGATTTATCAGAACAACCCAGGGTATTATTTGTCGCCCAATTTATGGTTATTCCATCTCCTATTATGTTCCAAACATTGCCACTCATGTCATAAGTTCCATAGGCGCTTGGTCCACCATTTGTGCCAATAGTAGTAACATTAGATATAGATTTATAAGCAAAATCAGTGGATGGCCATTTGTTGTATCCCGAGTTTACATGTTGAGGTCCATCATTTAAATCTACATGATCTAATAAGGTTATCCATCCTGGTGATCCTGGTTCGTTCGTTTTGTATTCTATTCCATTACAACAATTGTCATTTCTAAGTAAATTTATAATATAGTTTAAGCTGCCATTTCCTAGTAATTCCCCGTTAGTTGTAACAGAACCTATTATGATTGGAGGATTACACTCTTGGCAACCTGCGCATCCTGGGTCTGTTGGATCCCAATTACAAGAAGTACTAGTTAGTGTTGGGGTAGAAGTGAGCGTTGGAGTCAACGATAGAGTTGGAGTTAAAGTATTTGTTGATGTTAATGTTGGGGTTACAGTTGGCGTTTTTGTAAGCGTGGGGGTGAGTGTAGGAGTAAGTGTGGGAGTTGGAGTAAGTGTTAATGTAGCAGTGAGAGTAACTCCGAGAGTGGGAGTCAATGTGGGAGTTGGATCAGGAACAATACAAACTATGCCATCGCCAACATTATTTGCGCATACAGAATCTGGGACTGTGTCGCTTTGAGTTGCGTACGACCAATATCCACCTATCCCATTCTTGTTTGGATCATAATAAGCGGACTTATACCATTCATTTTCACTGGGGATAAAATAAAGAGCATTTGGATTCCTTGAAAAGGTTGCGCTTTCAGTCACGGCACCATTTAATGTATAAGCCCCGGTCTCAGTACTACTAGACGATGCTCCTCCGTTATGAAGCCAATTACATAATCTTGCTGCGCAAAACCAATCAACAAAATTGACAGGTTTATTACCCATATTAATCTTAGAAGAATATGAGTAATTTCCAGAACTTCCAGTTCTTAATATGCCTCCTACGGGAGTGCCTCCCATGTTAAAACTATACAATCCATAGTTATCAGTCTTTGCAACTGAATTTAAAAATTGAACATATTCATCATTGGTAAGCTCATATTTTTGTATTTTATAATTATAAGAAACAGAACCAATTCTATTGGAATTAGGCGGGTTATTAATATTTCCTATCAAAACAAAATTGCTATAATTTATAGGATTTGTGATAGAAGCTATTCTAAATCCTAAAAAAGGGCCCCGGCCATTACCATAACTTTGACTTCCCAGATTAGATATAAAGTATCCTTCCGGCCATGCTGAAAAGAATCGGCCGGTGATCGAACAACCACCCATTAAATAATGATCTTCTTTGCTGTTTAAACCGGTAGTATTAATTAAGTCGTGTGGAAGAGTGTCTGTCCATTCGAAGACATTGCCAGATTGATCATATGTTCCGTATGTGCTTGGACCTCCATTTGTGCCGACAGTAGTTAAATTTCCTTCCCCTGGATATCCTGCTCCCCAAAAAGCAGTATTATCATAATTAACACTATTTCTGCCGCCTTGATTTATATCTGGGAGTTCTTCTTGACTTAGCGGTCCATCATAAACTTCTATTCTATAGACGTGACCAGGAGCGCACTCATTAGGAACCTCAAGATCATCTATAAAAAACAAAAGAGTATTATTAAATGCTATAGCCTCACCAATGGTATCAACCCAAGAAAATTTACTGCTATTGTCAACATATGTATTAACTACATTACTTTGGCCGTCTCTAGTGATAACAACTCTTGATGTTTTGCCTGCCACTATAAGGCCATCATCTATGCTCAGATAAGGAAACCATTGAAGGTGACCTTGGTAACCATATAATCCCCTATCTGAGGTTCTATTTTTTGTATCTAATATTCTTTGCCAATTGCCGGGAAGGCTATCAAATTTAAAGTCTATTATTATTGTATAGCTATTATTATAGGCCAATGCATTTTGAAGAATTAACCCTTGGTTGGGACCAAAACTATAGGAGTTGGAACCGGTAATCGCTCCTCCGATTGCCCGGATTGGCGGTCCACCTAGTGTATCATTTAAACTATTTTTGAATTCGTATACATGTATAAGAGAGGCTGGCATTTATTTTATATATTCAAGGTAATATATAATTTGTATGAATTTTAAAACATTCCTTGAGCAAGAAGATAGCAAAAGCATAAAAAAAACTATAGGTAAATTACCTAGGGGTCATCAAAAACTTTTGGATGGATTTAAATTTAGATACACATCAGACAACACCTTGGACAACGATCATGGTCATGTAGGAATAATCCAGGGCAAAAATATAGAAGTATCAGCGCCTTGGAATTATGGTAGAGAATGGGTCACATTGCACGAAATAGCCCACAGAATATGGGAAGAAAAGATGACCAAAGAACTCAAAAAAGAATGGAGTCCTTTAGCCAAAAAAATTAAGAACAAAAATAGAGATAATAAATCTTTACAACAAAACGATGAAGAGCTTTTTGCTATGGCCTATGCAGCCACCTATGCAAAACATCCTGTTGTTACATTCCATCACAAGGAATGGATCGAGTTTATTAAAGAAAAAGTTCCAAGTTAAATCGGTCTAGATTGCACATCACTCAATAACTTTGGAAGAGTAGTCATTGCATCTTCGGTCAATCTTTCATAATCATTAATATCTAGACTGAATATCTGGTAATGGTGGCAGATAGGATTCTTCATTACCTGCGGGTTGTATCCCTTATTCTGTGTTTTGAGGGTCATAAGGAAACTCATACCAACCTGTGGGAGCATTTCATTCCAAGGACCACAATTTTCCCAACATTCTTTTGTCATTAAACAAAGATACTCTTGTAAAAACTCTACCTTTTGATCACCCATCATATAGCTTGAAAAATCAACGCCAACAAGACCGGCTTTATTATTTTCTGCGACATTTATTAGAAGATCCAACCATGCCGCATTGAGTATGACAACATCACAATGCATAAAAATAAAATACTTTGAATTTTTATCAGCAGCTTTTGCACCCTTATTTGCAGCACTGCTCCAAAATTCATTCTTCGGAAGTCTAACGAGTTTAACCTCGTTTTTAATATCTTCCAAAAACGACTGAGACTCTTCTCCACTTCCATTATCAACAACTATTATTTCATAATTATTACTAAAACTAGTGACAGCAATACTCTGAAGACAAATATTGAGATACTCAGGCCTGTCCTTATGGACCACTATGATGCTGACTTGTTCTTCGGTGCTATTGTGCATTGGTATAGAAAGTTCTGCACGGTCACCTTCGAGGGGATTGTATGGTTTAGCCATATTATTTTCCTTGTTTAGATTTAAACCTATTATAGGCTTTTCATTCTTCTGTTTCAACGTCAAAGATTGAATATTCACAAGAACACTCAACTGAAAAACCCTGGGCAGTTTGAATTAATTGTTTTGTATTTTTAGCAAGAGAATTAAAATAAGTCTCAGCTTTTAACATGTCCTTAAAAGCTTTTTCAACTTTAACAAAGATAAATTCTCCGTTAATTTGTCTTGCCACATTTACTATTAAAAAAACCTTCACTCTGGGAACTCCAATTCTTTTATTTCTTTAGGTTTCTGCTTTTCTTCTTTTATAATTTCTTTTTGAGCTATCATGATGTTCTTGTCTAAAGTTCTTATAAATCCCTCTAGTGCTTGGTGAGGATAACTTGAGGCCATTTTTTTCAGACGATTTTTAACCTTTTCATCTAAATCTTTTGAGTCTATCAATTTGGTGATAGTTTTAAAATTTATAATTTTAAAACTACAGGGCTGTCTTGATTCATCTTGGCCCGCTGATAATTGAAACTTAAGATTCTCTGCTTCTAGCATTATTCGTCCTCCTTGCTTTCTTCGTTTTCTTCAAAATTCCTATATCTTTCAAATTTATTATTTTTTAAGTCAGACAATAGACTTCCAACATTTACTAGCGGATTATTATTAAATTTATATTCTTTTAAATTATCTCCGACTAAAGTCCTCAATGCAATATCTTGTATTTCTTTTTTCTTATCGTCAGATAATTCATGATCTAAAAAATAAACACTACTATCTGCGTAATTAAACATGCAAAGGTGTTTGTTATCTCCTATCTTAACTAAAACTGGCACCAAATATTCTATAGAAATCTTTTCCATAAACATAATTGAGTTAAAATTTTCTGAAAATGTTTAGTATATACTTTATGCTAATATAATCCTAATAAAATGAAAAAATTAATATTTTTATTTCTGTTGTTGATTCATAATTTTTCTCTGGCTGGCACTATCGACCCATCAACCCCCGATGAAAAATATATTGATTTTGGTGAAAAATTTTATTTTGTAGTAAAAATTAAATCAAGTTTTAAAATTGACGGAGAAGAATACAACAGATCCGCATCTTCCGTGCTGATAGGGTCGCATTGGGCACTAACCGCTGCTCATGTTGTAGATGGGACAGAAAAGTCGGAAATTATTATAGGAGATTGCGAAGAAAAAACGTGTAAACATTATCCCTTAACAGTAATAAAACACAAAGAATATAATGATGATGTACACGCAAGATATGATATTGCTCTGTGCTATTCTGAAAAGGATTTTGGACTAAATTCTTATCCCAAATTATATAAAAAAGATGACGAACTTGGCAAAATAGCTACTATCTCCGGCTTCGGTATGCGTGGAACTTTTAATACAGGAGCGCAAGAGGGAGATAATCGAAGGAGAGCCGGAAGCAATAAAATAAGCGGCCTAGAGAGGGGAGTAATGGTTTGTGATCCAAGTATCACAGGAAAAACGGCATTAGAATTCATGATCACACCAGGAGATTCTGGTGGGGGTTTATTTATTGGAAATGAATTAGCCGGGATAAATTCTTTTTTAATGTCAACAGACGGAAAAGCTAATGGAGCCTACACAGACGAATCTGCGTTTACCCGCATAAGTCTATACTCGGATTGGATAGACAGCAATATTAACGAACACGAAGAACTTGTTTCAAAAAATAAAGACGTGATTGTGGTGAAAAAAGAGTAATTAGTTCTTCTTGATTTTATCCATATCTATCTTATCTGGATCAATTCCTGGGCCATAAGGTGATGGTGAATATTCTTTCTGAAGCTTCTTTATTACAATATCTGCAATATTCTCGTAATGATTTTCAACAATTAAGTTGGAGACCTGTTTAGAGAATACAGCCGATATAAGTAGGGCAGAAGCCAGAAAAGATGCCAACCAAAACAGTTTATTATCAAGTAAATTTTTCATTTTAATGCCTTTCAAATATAATATAGTATTTTTATTGATTTTTTGGAACAACTCTTGCAATAATTTGATTGCTAGAAATGAAGGGGTCTTTTTCAACTATGCCTAGATCTTTCAATTCATCGATAAACTTTTTAATTAATTCAAATCCCTTATCTTTGTGAGATAAATCTCTATATGTTTTAAATCTAACGGTGATCTGAAGTTTCTTTTTATCTTCAAGAAAAGATTTGGCCTGATTGATTTTTATATTAAGATCATTTTGCTCTATGCAAGATTTAAATCTGATCTCCTTTAAATCATTCTTATTCTTCTTTGAGCTTTTTTCTTTTATCTTTTGTTCATAGAGATATTTTTCATAATTTATAATATGGCATACTGGTGGATTTGCGGTCGGGACCAGCTCCACTAAATCAAGCTTCTTATCTTGCGCTAGTCTTTGAGCAGAGGCGGTATTCATTATACCAATCTGCTGACCTTCACTTATAACTCTTACACAAGGAGCCTTTATAAAATTATTAATTTTATGCTTGGGTTGATTACCATGATTGGTAAAATACCTGTTATTGTTGTTGTAAAATTTGTTCATCCTGAACTAGACCTCTAAATTCCCATCTAGTATTTTCACAGATATACCTTCTTTTTCTGCTGGATATTTTCGGGTCCACTCAACGCCCTGTGTGTCTGTGTTTGTTTTAGTAACCTTAAATTCAAATAAATAATCCCCTGGTAGCGAGGTGTCGGAATCTAGCCAATTATAAACCAAGTAACTCTCTGAGAGAGAGGTTTCTTCTTCCCCTTGCATATTCAAACTTGTTGAATTCACAAGCTCTTTGGTCGCAGGAGAATTGATAAACTTTATTATCTTTATAACTGTACCCTTTTTCCAATTTAATGCCTCTGTACCGAGTTGAGCCCTATCTACAGTTATCATATTGTTGTAACTATCAACAGCAGTTACAACCAAAGTCTCATAAGAGTTAGATGTTTTGAGAAGAAGATTAGTGCCGACCGAGACAGTTTCAAATCCAATATTGTTTGCAAATAGTATTTCTTGATTAACTGTATCTAAATCTTTTTTTAGTTTGGCGTTAGACCACATGCTAGCCTCTATTGTATAGTCCTCTGTTAGGTCTATAGGGCTGGAATCGCAGTCAAATATCTTGTATCTCAAGGAAGGACTTGTGTCATTCCTTTTAATTAAAAACTCGTAATTGTTGTTATTGTTGCAGGCCATATTATATATATAACTTTACTTAATTATATATCTACATTGTTTCTTGTCAAGGGCTAATTTTCCACTATCCAATTTTGTTAAAAGTTCTAAATCCATATCTTTTTTTGCCTTGTCATAAAGATAAATTAAATCATTATACCTTTCGGTAAGATCATTTAACCACCTTTTTTGGCACCTGAATCCCGTGTGATCGCAAAAATTCTCAGAATCCCCAAAAAATATCAAATATTTAATAAAAGTATTTTGAATACTTGTGGTAAAATATTTTAAAAGAAATCTTTTTTCTTTAGGTATTTCTAATTCTAAAAATCTCATTCCTAAAAATAAGCAATCATATTCCAAAATCTATTCCCTCGCAAAATTCCAAATAAAGAATAATCATGCCTCCGGCAAATTGCTGCGGGATACCAAACTCATATAAGCTTTTAAGAGTCTCGTTGACAAGTTTGATTTCCTGGGTCACATCGCCTGTCTTTTTCGCAAAAGATAAGTCTTCTTCCGTGATCTTAATATAGTTGTTTAGTGTTAAATAAATTCTTTTTACAGAATCTATTATATTTGTATTTAAAACAATAGAAATCCTTTTTTCACAGCTCAGGAGATTTGGGCTGATGTGTTTGCCGCATTTGGTTTTTTTATCACTAAAAAATTTATAAATATAATGTGCTGCAAGATAATTAGCGTCTAGTAAGAAATCACTAGAAGTCCTTATGTCATGGCTTTCTAAGACATCACAGGCTTGATTTGCTTCAAATTCAATAGGTGATTCATAATCGTAATCATCATACTCTTCACCAAAATCTACAATAGATTCTTTCATACTTTCCCTATATACATTAGAGGTAACAAAATGAAAACATTAACGTCTATTTTAATGGTCCTAGTCCTTTTTTCCGGTTGTGCTAACTTTAATCCAAAATCCAGAATAAATAATAGCAATGGAAAAATAAACGATATTAACAACAATCAAAACGGAATGATGTTGGAGCTTGGCAAGCTTAAACAAGATGCAGAAATTTTAAACAGCAAGTTAAAAGAAGTGCAAAATGGCCTCCTAAACTTAAACATGGCGATATCAAGAAATGAGAACACAGGAATACAAGTCTTACAGGGAGATGGATCTCTTTTTTTAGTATTTAGTTGCATTGCTTTAGTGTGCATGTTTTATTTCAAAAATAGAGATAACGAAGACACCATGAAACTTCTGGCTGAGAAAATAATGGAAAGCCAAGATGAAAATCTACAGGAGTCTGTTGTCGACGCAGCAATGGAAAAAAATAAAGGTGAAAAAGTATTAAGCTTGCTAAAAAAAGCAAAAAAGTAATTTAAAACTTCCTTGAAAAACTAATACCACCGCAGTTGTCGCCCAAAGGCAAATCAAAAGAATTTAAATCTTTATCTTTTTTGTTACAATAGTTAGCAAACTCTTTTACTTGATTATCTATTATAATTTTTTTGGAAGTGTTTTTTAAACAAAAATACACATCTTCCTTTGTGTCAGAAGACAAATACCTACATCTCCTAGATCCGCCACTCTTCAAACAAATTTGATCTATTTGATTTTTGTTTAACATAATTATCCCCCAATAGATTTCAAGAATATATCAGGAGATATAATTGTGTCAAGAGAAAATCATAGAAATCTCTCATTATTCTTTTTCTCTAGATTTCTGCGATATGCGTCACTTTCTTTTTTCTTTCTTCTTCTCTTCTGACCTGGGGTTTCATGAAACTCCCGCATCTTTAATTCCTGTAGAACGCCGCTATCGGAGACGCCTTTTTTAAAGATACTCAAACATTTCCTAAAGACATCGTCTTTTTCCCTCTGCGAGAGGCTGTGGTGGTAGGCTTCATCACGAATCACATTTATCTTCATTTTAATTTTCCTTGTGGGTTAAAACTAATATAGTTAATCGAACGAATTTATTTTCACAAAACGAGTGCCAAGCCTTTTATTCTTAAACTCTCTTACAGCCGAGTAATTAGCGCTAATTTCAATTTCTTCAGTTGTTGGCCATGATTCTCTATCCGAGTATGGGACAAGATTGAGAAGACTGTTTTTAATATATAAAAACATTTCGTTCTTCCAGTAACTCCTAGAACCGGATATCAGAGAACTCATAAAGGTGTAAACAAAGAGGTTGGGAATTTTATCGTTTTTAGTAAAGTCATCTAATTCATACTCTTTGGTATAATAATATTTATTTCTTTCTTCTATTACCAAAGATGGAACTCTTGCCGCCTTTGCAAGTCTTGAAATACCATTAAATATGTCTAGAACACAACCGGTTGTCCTAATGGCAGATAAAACTTTAAAAATATCATATTCATTTAAAAACAAGCAGTCTTCACCATTTTTAAGATCTTCGGTTAAATTAAAAGAAAGATTATGATTCCATACAACTGGAAAGAAGTTGTTCTCTCTGAGAAACTTTATCAATTCTACATAAAATTCTTTATTAACGCTTGCCTTATAACACCTGCCGTTCCTCCAAGAATCAACATAAATTGCAGGATGTATAAAAATTTTATAACCAGAAGACTGATTTATAATTTTTAAGAAATCTTTTCCCAATACTGCCGAGCTGGGCACCATGGGATAAAATACATTAAAATTTTTACCAAAGCTTTTATAATAATCATTTGTAAAACCGTTATTATAAAATTGATTAAATATTTGAGAATCTAATACATTTCTAAAATTCTCATTTAGATTCCTTAGAATATTATTGAAATTAGTAGATTTATTATGAAACTCATCTGAGCTTTCATAGAGTTTTTTAAAATTAGCAAAATCAGATAACGTCCAAAATTCATCCACATAAGGAAAGAGTTGAGAAAAACCTGGGTATGAGCAGGCTATCACATACTTAGAGCTCTTGAATTTATTTAAATAGTTTTTAAGAATGAAAGAAGATAATATATGAGAATATTTAAAATCATTAAAAAATGGGACTAATAATAAATCATCTAAGTCTGTGGGGGCATTTGAATCATCGAACTTTTCTCTTTTGAAGCCTATCTTTTCAGAAGTTCTATTCAAAAAATCAATTACCATTGAGATAAACCCTTTTTATTTATCATAGAATACAATAATCTTTTATTTTTTGCAAGAGACATATTATGGCTCCAATTATCATTTAACATTTCATCTATTGATTCAGATACAGCACCTAAAGAAGTTTCTTGATTCTCCAAAAAATCTAAGTAATGAGAAATTAATATTTTCTTTTTATTCCAATTTGTCGTTGCGGCAATCCTGTATCCTTCTTGTCCTGCTCCTGCTATTTGATCTGGGGATTCGACTAATAAGAAAGGAGTCTTTACAATAGAAGATAATCTTGTGGAGGCAGTCCAAAATTGAATAGAAAAATTAACACAAGACAAAACAGATAAAGTAAAGTTTAAATCATTTGCTTCAGGACTATTTGAAAAATCAAGACAATCATCCATGTTCAAAGAAGAAATATTCTCCCCAAGATAAATCGGAAAAAAACCTTTGGATTTAAGAAGTTTATTAAGATTGATATAAAATTCCCTTGGGAGATTTCTGCCGTAGGTTTTTCGGTTCCTGGCGAAGACTGCGACACTATTCTCCGGGATACTCGATTTCAATTTTGGATCTATAGATGGAAATGGTATTGGAATAACCCTCTCTCTATCGATATTGTTTAAAAAAGGAAACCAAAAACTATCGTTACCACATTTAACGCACTTACTTGATTCTAAAGTAGGAGTCAAACATTCCTTACAATTTTTTGAAACTAAAAAATTACCTAAGCTGGCTCCCTTAAAGACAAAATAACCGTAATCAGAAATCTTATCTTCTAACTTAGATAAGTTTTTAGAATTATGAATGCAGGCGTTACTATAGTCTTTGAGCCAATAATGGCGTTTATCTAATTCCCAAAATTCATCAACAAGATGTTTGTAGAAATATCTTCTGCCGCCGCTCCATCCAAAAACTATACTATAGTAATCTTTAAATTTTTCTAAAACTCTTGGTATGCTATAATTGCAATTTAGAGTTTCTACGCCTAATTCACAAAAATTAGTTATAACTAAAGTTTCTTTTGGGTCTTTTCTTTGTTTGTTAGAGAATTTTTCTCTACTAATATAGAAATCTTCTACCCAAGGTTCTTTAAGTGAGCCGCACGGGAAGAAGTGCATAGAAGTCTAAACCCGGGAGGATTATGGCTCGCTCTTGAAACGGCGATTACCCATAGAATCGCTGACTTTATCTATCATAGATAGAACCTTCTCTATCTCTTTGGAGGCCGTATCGGTTTTTTGATCCAAAGTTTCCTTAGAAGTCAAAGAAACTTGAAGTTCATGTAACTTCTTCTTAAGCTCAATAAGACTCTCTAATTCCTCTCCACTGCTCCAGCCGTTAGTGACCTTAAGTTTTGAATCCTTGCCAGTACTCATATAATCTACTGGATTCTGGGATTTATTCATTTTCTTGGTCTTTTCAATCAGATCAGCCATATCTTCGACGGGATCAGAGCTTTTTACAGTAGAAAGCTCGGGATTCTTTAAACTCTTAAACATATCAACTACCTCAGGAGCTGATTCTTTTTTCTCTTCTGTCAAGAGAGATTCAGACTCAGAGTAATTGACAACATTGTTCCAATAATCAACATCACTGGACTCTAGTTCCGCTTCGGCGTCGGAGTCGCTTATATTAGTTTGGCCAAAGAAATTTGCAGCACCTTTGTCTTTAGCCTCTGGCTTGGGGGTGTCTTTAGAGCCGAAAACTCCGTCTGCTAAAGCTTTGTCCCACTGCTGTGTCCATTTGTCGAATTGGTCGTCTATCATAATAACTTATATAGTATTCGAATCTTCTTTTTTTTCTAAAAAATTGTTTTTAATTGAGATTGCTGTCCAGTGGGGATCGTTTTCAGGGAAGTACTCGGGCTTGGTAAAATAAAATGCTTCATAAATATACTCATATTCTTTCTTCTCAACTTCCTCTGGGCTGAGCCCGTTCAATAAATCAGTAGATATGTCTTTTAAAACTCTAATGGCATCCTCTTCTACCGCTCCTCCCAACTTCTGCATTACTTTTAATGCTGACCTTGAGTCGTTATGCATTAGTAAATTCATTAAATCTCTTTTCATTAAACCATCAACAAGAAGAGCCTTGGATCTATATCTTGCTAATATATCATTTTTCTCAGGTTTACTATTTTTAATTTCTTTAAAATATTGAAAAAAATTTGTTTCATCAATTACGAGTTCGTCTGACATTTTTCTATTTCCTTTTCTTGTTCAATGGTAACTTCGTCCAATATCCCATCAGATTTTCTTAACAAGACAAGTCTGTAGTCATCTTCTCTTTCAACTTGCTTCTTTTTATAAAAATTCCTTGGTCCAATTGAAGAGAGTGTGTACGTTTTAAAACCATTCGATGGCGCATTCAATCTCAATCTTACAAAATTACCAACAACTATCTCTTTTTGAAAAGAATTATAATCATCTTTCCAAACATTAATGATTCCTTCATCGCCATTTTCATCCTCGGCTTTTACCTGATAATATTCTGCCCTTTTGCCTTTTCTTTTATTAACGGCCATGATTTCGACTTCTACAGGCAAAATTTCATTAACACCCTCTGTGAAGGAGTCAAAGGTATATCCGCCTTTATAATCAGGGCTTGCCTGGATTTTTGATTGCCAAGAAAATCCATAATACCTTTTCTCACATTCGGGAAGAGATTCAAGAAGTTCTTTTTCTAGTTTTTTATCTATGCTTATTAGGGATGAGTCAAAGGACTCTAATTTTGGCTTATCTTGATTATCTTTAAGCTTAAATTTTTCTGTGGCCTTGGTCATCTTGTTTATTAGCTTGCAAACTTCTTTCCACAAATCTTTGTCATCTATTTTTAAACCCTTATATCTTTCTTTCCATATTTCGCAATTACTTACTTTTTTAAGATCTTTAGAATCTATTTGACTAATTTCACCTTTAGAGAGACGAGCGACAGTCTCGTCGGAATTCTCGGCCTTTTCTATCAAATCCATTAATACTTCTTTATTCTTTTTGCTAGAGGCCTGATGTCTTTTCTTTCTATCAATTTTCTTTTTTATGTAATCTTTATAAGACTCGGCAAACTTAAAAAGCGTAACAGGATCAGAGTCCTTGAAACAACCGGTTGCCACCAGAGGTTTCAAGACACTAGAATCTGTACCGAATCTATCTATAAAATCTTCAAAATTGATATAAGGTTGCTTTTCAACTATCTGCTCAGCAACATTTATTCCTATACCTTTTACATTAGAAAATCCAAAATATATCTCATCATCAACAAGGCTAAAATTTGCTTTAGATTTATTTACATCAATCTTATTGATCTTTATATTGTGCTTTATTATTTCTTTTCTATACTCTTTGATTTTATCGGTATTGTCTTCACACATCAAAATAGCAGTATAAAACTCTTGTGGATAGTGTGATTTTAAATAAAGAAGACGAGAACTAACGTGGGTGTAGGCGGTGGCATGACTAGCATTGAAGCCGTACTCAGCGAAAGATTCTATAAGATTCCACAAATTTTCTAATTCTTCTTCTGTCTGATCAAGGTTTTTACTTCCATTCTTTATAAATATTTCTTTGTATTTTATGAATTGTTCTACTTTTTTCTTACTTATGGCTTTTCGGACAGTCTCGACATCTCGCATTGGAATATCACCAACCACATTGAGAATCTTCATTACTTGTTCTTGGTAAACAATAACTCCATAAGTTTTCTCTAAAATAGAATCTAATATGGGATGAAGCTCATATTCCTCTCGGCCTCTTTTTCTCTCAATATATCTCTCGTGCATCTTCATATTTAACGGACCAGGCCTGTATAAAGCCGAGTATGCGACCAAATCCTCAAATCTTGTAACACCACCAGATCTAGCAAGATTTCTAATTCCATCTGAATCAAACTGAAAGATACATTTAAGATCTCCTTCATCTGCCATTATCAATGCTTTTTCATCATTCCTATAGCAGTCCACATCGGTCCAATTTGATTTGCCATGAAGAGCACATATTTTTTCTACACCATGTCGCTCATGCACAAGCCTGCAACAGTGAGCTATTTGTAAAAGATTGCTAATAACCAACAAATCGAATTTAACAAGACCCACCGGCTGTAGGTCTTGACCGTGAAGACCTTCTACCCAAGCACTTGCTTGAGGATCATCTTTCCTTTTAACAAGAGGAACAAGATCGGTTAATGGTATGCTACTGATTATAAGTCCACCGGCGTGAACTCCCATGCCTCTATTTCGATCAATTAACTTCTGTGCGGCTTTTGCAACATCAGGATTATCATCACAATATTTTTTAAGACCAGGATCAACTTTCATTGCCGACTCCCAAGTCAAAGCTTTGCCTTCATCATCCTTGGTTTGAAGTTTAGTGGTTAAAGCAAGTAATTCTCCTCTATCTTTATCATGAACTCTAGCCATATCTATCAATGATGATTTAATACCATATGTTGTATAATTACCAATATTACAAACATATTGCTCGCCAAATGTTTTGGAAGCCCATTCGTTCTTTAAAAATTCACGCACTACAGGAATGTAGTCTACATCACAATCTGGTAGGTCACCATAGAAAAATTCAGGATCTCGATCTATGTCGAAATCTTTAACTATATCCAAAAGATATGGAACCAAAAGATTATTTTGATTTTCAGGATATGTTACTTTTCTTACTGATAGATCTAAAAAATAATTTTCTTTATCTTGAACTTCTATTTCTTTGAGTTCCCAGCTCAATCTTTTTTGATATCTTTTATCCTCAAATAATCCTTTTTCTTTTAATTTTTCTTCACAAATTTTAAATATATTTGATTTCATAAAATATTTTTATTTAAACTATATTATACATAGATTATTTAATAAAAACAAGGACACATATGAAAGAATCAATACAAAAAGCAATTATTATCTATAAAGAAGGAAAGACAATAGAAAAATCGGCAGCGGCGACTGGGGCTTCTTTTCAAGGACTACAATACCAACTTAGAAAATTGGGTTTAACAAGAAGCGCCAAGGAAGCAGCACGTAAAAGTTATACAAAAGAAAGTTTAGAAGAAGCGTTAAATCTTTATGAAAATGGTAAAAGTTTAAATGAAGTTAACAAATTGACAAAAGTTTCAAAACATACACTTAGACAAGAAATAAAAAGATTAAAAATATCAAAAAAGAAAATAGTTAAATACGATCCCTTGTTAGAAAAATCAATAAATTTATATAAATCTGGTTTGTCATCGATAAAGGTAATTGAAATAACAGGAATAGGAATTGGCAAGCTGACAAATAACCTTAAAAAAAGAGGGCTTACTCGTAGCAACAAAATAAATTCTAGGAGGTATGATGTTGATCATGATTTTTTTAACAAAATAGACAATGAATATAAAGCATATTGGTTGGGTTTTATTTATGCCGATGGATACGTTAGTAAAAAAACAAAAACAGAAAAAAAACTTGGAATAGCCTTAAGCACAAAAGATATCAATCATTTAGAAACATTCAAAAAACATATTAATTCTACATATCCAATAAATATATATAAATCCAAGTCTTTTGGAGGAGTAGAAATAGAGTATTGCCGACTACTAATGAGTTCAGATCAATTATTCGATAATTTAGTGGCTAAAGGCGCTTTTGAAAAAAAGACATTGATATTAAAGTTTCCAGATGAATCAATTGTGCCAAAAGAATTACAAAATCATTTCATGCGAGGATATTTTGATGGCGATGGATCATTTAAAAAAAACAATAATTTCTATGCCTTCGCCCTGTGTGGGACAAAAGAGTTTTTACTCAAATGTCAAGAAATATTGGGCAAGCAAGCAAAACTTCAAAAAAGACACAAAGATGACAAAAACAACTATAGTTTTTCAATAGGAGGAAGGCGGCAGGCTAAAAAAGCAGGTGACTACTTGTATGATAACGCAACCGTTTACTTGGAAAGAAAACATATTAGATACAAAGAGATGTGTTTTTGACGTTTTTCCAAGAATAATATAACTAGTTGTGCATAAATAAATTATATGAAAAAGAACAAATCAGTCCTACTGGGAGTCTGTGCTGACTTGGGTGACAAAACAGATATAAATCCAAATTGGATACGTATTGGATTTGTTGCTTCTTTTTTATTTTTTGGGATAGGACCACTAATTTATATCATAATGTGGATTTTAATGCAACTTAGAAAAGGGAGATGATCATGGCATTCAAAAAGTTTAATGAGTATTTAAATGAAAAGGGTAAAGTGGAAGAAAATCCACCAAAGATGACCAGTAAAAAAATAAAGGCAAAGAAAAACAAGAATGCTCTTGGACATCATGGAAACAAAAAATTAGTCTATGAACCAAAAACAGAACCTCTACAAAATAAGTCGCCAGAATGGCACAAAGAAAAAGAAGATGGCCCAAATCTTCCAAAACCAAGCAAACCAACAAAAGTTGGGCCAACAAGCCAAGTATCAAAGGTATCGGAGTGGATACATAAAACAAAAGGAATGTCCTTATCTGAATTTGCAAAAAATATTCATGAAGAAAAAAATGTCGAAATAGATTATAGCAAGATTAAAAGTGTCCAGGATCTACTTGCAGTTGCAGTATCTGCAATGAAAAATAATCCAAAACTTATTGAGAACGTTGTAAGAGAAATAAAGAGATCCAAACTATCAGAGGCGGTTCTCGTTGAAATGCTTAAAGACAAAAACCTCTATGAAAGTGTTGCTGGCCCTATTGGTTTCGAAAAACTATACGACGGTGAACCAGAATCAGAAGATGAAGTCGATTCAGAAGATGCTTCTGACGAGATGGAGGGCGATGATGAAGAATATAGTGATGATTCAGAGGATTCGGAAGATTCAGAGGATGGAGAAGAGTATATCAGTGATGACTCAGAAGACTCCGAAGAAGAAGATGACTCAGATGATTACGAAGATTCAGATAATTATGATGACTCAGAAGATTCGGATTCAGAAGAGTCCGATGATTCAGAGGAAGATTATGAAGATTCTGAGGAAGGTGAATCAGAAGACGAAGAATCAGAAGATGAGGATGAAGATTCAGATAGCTATGAAGACTCAGATGAAGATTATGGCGGAGATGAAGAAGAGTCAGATGAAGATGAAGACTATTTTGGAAAATTTGGTAAATACAATCGCTAAATCTTCAATATAAAAATATAAAAATAACACCCTTGGTCAAACAGGGGTGTTATTTTTTTTGTATTCTACCGTTATGATCAAATCTTTTGGTAGACTGTTGACAAGCAAGGCATATTCTACACCAAAAGCAACAGCAAGTTCATAGAACATAATAAAACCTTTATTAAATAGGATCGATATCTTTAAACTCTAAAATCATACTTCTTCCTCCTCGAGATTCACTTAAAAATCTGGAGAATAAAAGATCTTCTTTGATTGGATCCACGTCTGTTATGCCCAAGCAATAGCAGAGAAGAGAACCACAAGCGCTTCCACGGCCGGGACCAACGGCTTCACTTCCATCTCCCCAACCAAGTAATTGAGGGCATATTCTTCTGGCTTCGTCTGTCATCATCTTCTGAATGAGGAAATAGCTACTGAAACCTTTTCTTTTGATTAGAGAAATTTCTTCTTTTAATCTGTCTAAATAGACTTTTGTTTTAGGGAGGTTTCTATCATTGAAACCTCTTATGGTTAGTTCTTTTAATTTTTCATCACCATCTTCTATTACAGGAAGTTTAAGGCTTCTATCAAATGTAACCCCTTTTGCCTTCTCGCATATTCTGACTGTATTTTTTTTAGCTTCTTGGAATAATTCATAAGGAATAATTTCACTATAGTCCTTTAGCCATTTCTCATTAAGCTCTTCTTCACTTTTCATCCATAGATTTTCATCTTGAAGCTCGAAGAAGTCTGCCATACTATCTTTTTGTTTTGCTTCTTCTATCTGCTTTAATGTTCTATTAGTTTGGATCATCAACATCAAGCGTTGATAGTGACTATCTTCTTTATTACAATAATGAACATCGCAAGATACTATCAAAGGAATCTTATATTTTTCATGACATTTTACAATAAAAGCATCATATGCAAACTGCTTTTTAAAATCTAAAAGCATGAGCTCCAAATAGAAATGATCTTTACCAAACATTTCTAGATGCTTTTCAAGCATTTGAAAGCCAGATTCTTCTCCACCTTTATCAAAGGCTCTTCCAATTTCGCTATTGTAGCAGCAGCTTGTAAATATTAAGCCTTCTTTGTGCTTCTTGAGCTGTTCATAATTAACCCGAGGTTTTCTGTAGAAGCCCTTGGTCCAACCCCAGCTAGTTAATCTTACAAGATTCTTATAACCCTCTAGGCTGTAAGCTATTGCTAATAGGTGAGGACTGGCTTTTAGAGTATCGATTTCATCTGGGGATAGGTCTTTGGTGAAATTTTGCATATCCTCCAAACCAGAACTCTCTGGTTGTAGTGAATTGATATATAGTTCGCTGGCGAATATGGGACTCAACTTATTTTTATCTTTGTATTTATCACATATTTTATCACATATTTTGATTTGTCTTGGGACTGCTCCCAGCATACCGTGGTCAGATACCGTTAGAAACTTTTGATTGATTTCAATGGCACGATTTCCAGCCTCTTCTACAGTTTGAAAACCATCAAGGAGACTATAATCGGTGTGAAGGTGTAAATGTTCAAATCCAACAATTTCGACTATTTTATCGCTCATTTTGAAACAAAAGATGAGTTATTTTTTTTAAAATCAATTAATTATTTTAACCCAATTTTCACAAAAAGTCAACAACGGGGATATTATTTTATTTTTTATAATATATAAAAGTATGGATTCAATAACGATTATTTTACAGCCAAAAGACTTGCACGCAATAGATGAGAAACAGACAGGTTTTGTTGTTCAGGCAATAACAGAATCGGGGGCAGCAATCTCATATCAATGGCAAAAATCCACAGAACCAGATGTTTGGAAAAATGTGGGAGTAGATTCAAACATAATAAGTTTTGTTGCTTCATTGGCAATGAACAGACACAAATATAGAGTAATATTAACCTCTGGTTCATATTCTACTGGATTAACAGTTCTGGCGAGTGATGAGGTGACTGTTTTTGTGTCACCAAAACCAACAATCACTCCTACTCCGACAATGACTCCGACGCCCACAGCTACGCCTACAAAACCAAGAATAAACATACCAGGAGTGAAGAATTTAGTTTTCGATAAAAATAAAAATAGATTATATGCTTCGACTGGATTTAGTATCAAAGTTGTAAACACAATAAATAATCAAATAGTTTCTAATTATAATATAACATCACCAGCAAACATATGGAAAATGGTAGGAGATGCCAACAGCTTATATGTCTCTGATACTGCAAATAATCAAATTATACAATTATCAAAATCTAATGGGGATATCGAAAAAATAACAAATATAAATGTTTATCCAATGGATATTCAAATAAACGATGGATCAATTTATGTATTGGCGACTAGCCGTAAAGAAAATTCATTGAAAAAAATAAGAAATGGAGAAGTGGTCAACTCAATAATATTGAGTGAATACTCAATAGACCGATTCGTTAAATTATTAATCAACAAGAATAATAATAAAGCATATGTATTAGATGCCAGCAGTGAATCTATATTGGTCATTGACTTACGATATATGACTCTAGAGAGTACTGTTTATCTTCCCAAGGGGGGAAAATCAGAGTCGATGGAAATAGACTTATCTTCTAACTTAATATACATTCCAACTAAAGATTTGGGTTTTAATGAATTTTTACTATTAAATACAAATACCAATTCAATATTAGATTATAGAATAACAATTCCATATAATCAAAACTCGGAACAAATAAATGTAATAAACTTTAGCATAAATTCTTTAAAAAATAAGATTTATCTAGCAGATTCGTACAAGTCGTCTGCTTTATTTACAATGAACACAAAAAATCAAACATTTGCATCAATTGAAAACTTATCCGGCGGGTGCAGCTCTTTTGTGGAAGATGCTGTTTCAAATAAAATATACATAGCAAACGGAAACTCTGGCGTGGATGTTGTGCAACTATAACCTTTACATTGAAAATTGTGTTGGCAGATGACATCTATAATTAACTAAAACATTTTAACTATATATTTTTATGCCAAACGAAGAACTAGAAAAATACGCAAAAGACCCAACAATTACAATAATAAATGATGCCATAAGCATTGGATTGAGATATGGTGCACCATACACATTAGCTTGGGATCAGAGAAACCTGGCTTACATAAAATCCATAGAGTCTGGGTCTGGGTATGTACCTCAGAGCTCCTCCCAGTATGACAAATTTAATAAAAATAATGCTTCAGGTCAGTGCTATAACCATAATCATTATGTGTGGGAAAATGATTCGTGGAACGCAGTATCCGCCTGTGATGCGGGATGGATAGGAACCCTGGTTTTGGAATATATAGCTCCAACCTCAACACCAACACTTACAAAAACACCAACATTAACACCAACATTAACATCTACTAATACAACAACTCCCACCCTGACTGCTACACCCACAAAAACAAAAACGTTAACACCAACAAAAACATCAACTCCTACTGCAACATCAGTTGCGGGCAACAGTGCAAATTATAAAAAAAATGCTTATTGGGGAGAAATGGGAAATGATGGAGGGCCAACTTCTGTTGGCACTAATGGAGGACCAAGTGCATATGGCACCTATGACATGAATGGAAATGTATGGGAATTAACAGATGGAAGTAATAGTAAAAAAATTATACGTGGAGGATCTTTTTCTTCTAATGATTTATGGAAGGGAAACAGATTCGAATTTAATTTCAAAGATAAAACAATAGGCTTTAGATTATCTTCAATAGAAAATCCTTTAAATTATAGTAAATTTATTAGAGTAGGCAATCCTGGAAACTTACCAGATAGCGAGTATTCCTTCGGAAGCGTGGGATACAACTACTTGATACAAAAATACCCTGTGACAAACACTGAATATTGTGCGTTTCTTAATATTGTAGCAAAATCGGATCCATATAATTTATACAACTATTCAATGTCCGAAGATCCAGCAGGAGGAATACAAATATCTGGTGTATCAGGAAGATACACATATTTAGTAAAACCAAAAATGGGCAACAAACCAGTTAATTTTGTTAGCTGGTTGAGTGCTGCTAGGATGGCTAATTGGCTTCATAATAGCGTATCACATCCATCGACAACAGAGACTGAGTCGGGGGCATATAATTTAAACGGATCAGAAATATTTTTCGAAATAGATAAAAATCCGAATTCTATGTATTATATTCCATCTGAAGATGAGTGGTATAAGGCCGCATTCTACAAATCTAGTGTTGCTGGTTATTGGGAATATTCCACTCAAAGCAACATCGTTCCAAATCCAATTTGTGCCAGCAGTAGCGGCGATGGTTCTAGTGTTTGTGTAACAAGAACTCCAACTCCAACAAAAAGTGTTACTCCAACAAATACCAGAACACCTACTCTAACAAAGACATATACTCGAACACCCACGCAAACTCCTACACTAACAAAAACTCCTACACTAACAAAAACACCAACTTTAACAAGAACTCCTACATTAACCAATACTCAAACAGCTACAAATTCAAATACTCCAACGCTAACTAGAACTCCAACGCTAACTAGAACTCCAACGCTAACTAGAACTATAACCAAAACTTTAACTAATACTCCAACAAAAACAAAGACTCCGACAATAACCAGAACGTCAACATGCACACCCACAATAACCAAAACTCCAGCTCCTACATTAACAAAAACTCCTACATTAACAAAAACTCCTACATTAACCAATACTCAAACGGCCACAAATTCAAATACTCCAACACTAACACTAACCAAAACTTTAACTAATACTCCAACAAAAACAAAGACACCCACAATAACCAGAACGGCAACATGCACACCTACAGTGACTGGGACTCCGACTCACACTTTAACAAAGACACCAACAAAGACGCCAACATTAACAAAGACACTAACAAAGACGCCAACATTAACAAAGACACTAACAAAGACACCAACATTAACAAAGACACCAACATTAACAAAGACACCAACTAATACCTCAAATACATTAAATAGTAATAAAATATTAACAGAATCTGAGGACGTTATCCTAACTGAATTATCCAGGGCAATATCTCATTCTAATTAGAGTTCTCGCCAAAATATTTTTTGACCAGAAGATTCAGTCCCTTTAAGAATTATGAGAATATTTTTATCTTAGGTCATTGGCCGTTGGTACAACAAATGCTTGCACAGAAACATTTCCAAATTCATATATTTTAACTTTATCATAAACGTCACATAAAATTTGATCATCATAAACAGAAACTCCATCAACTAACCAACTTCTGGTGGAGGCTGAATTGACCGGCTTATTATTTGCTTCATCAGTAAATGTCCATTGATCTGGGTTTAGATACATTGTGGCCATATAAGTCATAGCTTTTCTTATACTACCACATTTTTGATCATCAACATAATTCCATATGTCTATTCCTAAGCTAGAGCAAACCTTGGCCAAATTACAGAGAAGTGTGAGATTAAAGTTACAATAGTGCATCTTTAAAGTTCTTTCCATCTCTAATGGTTGTTGTCCATCGGAAGCTATTTGTTTACTCAAAACTTCCTTGACATTAGCTTCTAGATAGTTTCTTGCTTCTTCTTCTTTTCCTGCGGCAGATAGATATGAAGCAAGTTGTAGCATATAGGATGTTTTTATGTTGTGGTGATAACCAGACTGAAGAATGCCTCTGGGGCTATTTTGAAACCAATTTGCGAGTTCTCCGAACCATAATTTCATTCCATCTTCATCATTATCTGTCCAGTTGGGGGTGGTCCTGAGAACTTCTATCATGTCTACCACATACGGTAGAGAAACCACATCTATTGTTGCCCCTCTTATCTTTAAATGATTTTCATTATTTCCCATAACTATGCCACTGTACGTTAGGTCTGGGTTCATCCTTGAATTTTCTATTAAGAAAAAATGCCTGATATACTCCACCGCTTTTAAACCATACTCTTCTGATTTTGAGACACGATAAATCAAAGTAGAAACAATAACAGATTTTATAAATTTATAAAAAAATGATCTATCAGAAGTTTCAAATGAATTTTTATTTATTATTCCATCTTTTCTTATATACGGAAAACCAGTTCGTGTATTTGGATTTGGATGCCAATAATTAGCTAAACTTGTATAATTATTAGCCCCAGTTGTCTTTTTTATAGATGCCGTATTCTGGGTTATGCTTGGGGGAAGCTCAGGAAGTTCAATACCATAATTCTGGACAAATAATTCTATTTCTTGGTTAGAGAGCTTGTTTAATCTAGCCTCATTTAGCATCAACATATATCATCCCAAGATAGTGGAACACTGCCCTTCCTGGGCTCATTTAGGATTAGCATAAAATTTGTGCTCCTCTAGCGACACATTGTGTTTGAAATTTTTTATTAATTCACATGTAGTGAACTTTTTGTTCGGACAATAAATATTTCTGGTGAGATTGCCATGCATCTTGCATGTATTTTCAAAATTCATTTTTTTCCAACTTAATTCAGAATTCATATTTTTTATTGTATCTTCCTTTGAGTTCAAAAGTGCCGGTTTATTACAAACAACATTTTCGAAATTATATCCAAGTAATTCACATCTTAATCTGATGTCTGTATCGTGTTTACCAGCAGGAAAAAATGATTCGTCATAACCACCCACTTTCTCAAACACACTTCTTGAGAATCCTAGTCTACCATAAAGACCTTGATTAGTAACATTACAGTATATTCCTACATCAACTTTTTCCATAATAACTTCAGTGGTATCTGCGATAAAGTTATCTACATCTAAATTAAAAATATAGTCTCCAGAAGACAATCTAGCAGAAAAATTCTTGGCCACCGGTATCGAATATTGATCATAATTTAAAGTCAAATAATAGTGAATCCTTGAAATATTTTCCGACTCTATAAATTTCTGCATGAACTCTCGAACACCATCATCAGAATTACAATCTACAATGATCCATTCTGTATTCTCATGTTTTTTAATTTGTTCTAAATTATGGTTAAAAGTTTCAGCAAATTGGTGAAATCTATTTTTTATTTGAGAGCAATAAGATATTATCATTTGTAGTATATTATAGATTAAAAAATTGCCATCTATTTTTATTATCTATATTTTCATCATTATTAATGTGTAATATATAATCTTTTAATTCATTCCAATTAGAAAAAAACCATTGATGAGGCAATGTTCCAAAAAGCCAGTCTGGTGTGTTTTGTTTACCTTGTTCGATGTGAATAAGTATTGGTTTTTTTGAACGGTTGCATAAAAAAAGCTCTTCCCAGGTTCCGCAGGCATAATGCTCAAGATTAAGATTTACTATTAAAAAATCTGATATATCTACCATTCTTAGGTCTATATTTCTGATGGTTCTCATTAATGATGACAGCTCATCATATCTCTGATTATTTTTTAGTGTGGTTTTTATTTTGTGTGAGTCATTATCCTCAAGACCAACTGATGCCGGTTTACTAATAGGATTAAAAACAACAACTCCCAACTCCTCTAAAAAAGGAGTAATATCATCTCTCCAAGTCGTGCCTCTATCAGGAACTCTATCCATTGCCCCAACAAGATAAACTCTTTGATTCTTTAATCTTTTCATAAATAAGCCTTTTTTTCCATTATACATTATAAAAATGAAAAAACCAAGGAACAATTAATGCTCCTTGGTTTTATTGGTCTTTAAATAAAACTTTCGACAGGGTTATTTATCACCCCCCTTCCCTTCGCCTACTTGCGAAGATTTCCACTGCTCAAATTCCTCGTTGAGCTGTCTTGCTTTATTTTCTAATTCTTTCATTTCATTTTGTAAATTTTCATAAACTTGCTTTAAATGCTCCTTTTTTTTCTTCTTTTCAGAATGTATTTCGGATATTTTAAGAGCAAATTCTTGAAAATTATCAGTCAAAAGATAATCAAATTGATTATCTTTTTTGTCTGTTTTGGCAGACTTATTCTCAACTATCATTTTCAATACTCCAGTGTGACATCCAGAAAACTCTGGTTAATGTTTGCATGATTCTCTTCAAATATTAACAAAATAAGAAGGTTGTCCTACAAACAAGACGCATTGTCTTGCGTTTGTTTTATTAATTTAAAAAGAAATTTTCCAATAATTTATGGAACCATTCTCTTTGTTGATTTGGTATTGCTACAGAAAGATCTAATTGATTGTCTCCATATTTACCAGTATCAATTATCTTTAAAGAATAAAATAAATTTAATTCATTTTGATCTAAAGAATTTAAAAGATCTCCTATGGTCTTTTCTTCGGCCCAACTATCTACTATCTTGTCGTCAATAGATCTAAGAGTCTCTATTTCCGAATTATTTTCCTTTTCGGATTTATTGAAATAATCTAACCAATTCATTTTAATATTCTCCGTAGATATCCTTTGAATTGCCGACCCTGGAGTGCTTCTCCGCATTCATGCGCTCTTTTTTTGCACTATCCATATTAAACCCAGCTCTATATTCAAAGTTGTCCCACTTGCTACTTTCCTTTGGGTTAGTAAAACTGACGCCATAAGAGGAAAGAAGTTTTTCTTTTTTCTTAGACCCACAGTGTTCACATTCGACACCAGAGTATTTTCCTTCTGGGTCGTGTGAAGTCAGAGCTTCATATGTTTTCTTACATTTTTTGCAAATAAACTCATAAATTGGAATAAGGCACCTCACTCATCTTTCATTTCAAGTAAATTTATAAATTCTTCATAAACCTTTTTTATAGAGCTCAATCTCTTTTCCACACTATAAAAGTTCCAAAAAAATGATTCTTCACAACATTTCATACTTTTATAGAGAATTTTATTCTTTAGATTTTTTTCCATTATATGAAGATGAAAACCTTCTAATGCATTTTGTTGAGACATAAGATTTTTATATTCTCCTTCTTCTAAGAAATCATCAAATTCATCATCGCCATTATCAATATATCTCATTTTTTTCCTCTTTTTATTTTGCTTGAGTGGTCTTTTAGTTTTAGGTGTTTCTTGGCTAATTTGTAAACACAGCTCAAAAACTGTTTTGCGGTAACTACATCACGATCTAAATACTGCGGATTTATTTGGAATGCAAAATTTTCTACTTCTTGATCCCAAATTATATCAACAACATCAAACTTGCTCAATTTCTCAAGAACATTTGAACATATTCTTATAGATAAATCTTTTATTAAAGAAGGAAATTCACTTACCTTTAAAAAAATATATTCATTGCTTTTATCACTCATTAAATAGTTTCTAACTATCAAATCGGATTCTTTTGCTGGCAGCAAACAATCAAGCTCTTGAGCAAATTTTTTAGTTATTCTTCTGGAGAAGAGATCTTGAACCCTAGTCGACGGCAGGTTATTATTCGTGTATATAAAATGCCAATATGATGCATTTCTTATTTTCTCATGAACAAGATCATAGTCTTCTATGACCATGATTTCTTCTTTTTCATCTTCATCATAAGACATTAAATTTTCCTCATATAGTTATCATAGTTTATTTTGAAGAAAATTTACAAATTGTTTAGTTTTTTAGAATACACCCATAATTCAAATTCATCGAATTTTTGAAATAATTTCTTATCCCAATTATCTTCTTGAAAATCTGGGAACATAACATCTCCGTCATATTCTTTACTTATCTTAGAAATATACATCTTATCCACTAAATTCTTATCTAAGACATATTTATATAATTTACATCCACCAATAACAAATATTTTTTTATTTAAATTTATTTTATTACAGAAATTAATAGATTCTTCAAAATTAGGAAAACAGTAAACATTTGCGTCTAATTTATTTTTAGTTAAAACTATGTTTAGTCTCTTGGGTAAAGGCTTGCCTATGCTCTCATAAGTATTTCTCCCCATTACTACAATATTGTTTGTAGTAATCTGCTTAAAGAACGCCATGTCTTCTTTAATTTTCCATGGCAAAGAATTTTGTTTACCCATGACTCTTTTAGGGTCATAGGCTGCAATTAAATTGATCATACGGCCATTTCAACCTTTGGAAGGGGAGGATGAGGGTCATAATTAATTAACTCTAAATCCTCGTAATTTAACTCTAACAACTCTTCAAGAGTAGAAAAATCTTTTTTAAACACAAGAGATGGCAATTGTCTTGGAACTCTAGTTATCTGCTGTTGAACCGCCTCTAATTGATTATTGTATAAATGTGCATCCCAACCAAAGTAGGTAAGTTCTCCCGGTTGTAAATTTAATAATTTACTAAAAGCAAGGTTTAAAAAAGCGTATCCCATTATATTGGTTGGAAGTCCTAGATACAAATCATTGCTTCTCATTACGAAACAACTATTGAGTTTATTTTCACTAACAGAATACATATGCATTATGTGGCAAGGAGGAAGAGGTGTGCCTGAATTTTGACTTGGATTCCAAGCAGTAACAATATGCCTTCTTCCATTGGGATCAGTCTTAAGGTTATTAATTAAGTCTCTTATTTGATCAACACCATCACTGTTGCCCAAAGTTCCACCAAAATTTCTCCAAGAATGAGAATAGCCAGTCCCAATAGAACCTTCAGGAAGATGTGATAATCCACGATTATCTAAAAATTCTCTGGTTGTGTTTCCCCGCCAAATATTAATGTTTTTATCTTCAAGTTTCTTTGTATCTGTTTCTCCACGTAAAAAAAACATGGTTTCTTCAAAGGCAATCCTAAAAGAAACCTTCCTTGTCGTGACCATTGGGAAACCATCGGATAGATTCCACTTAAGGGTGGCACCATTAATAAAACGACTACCTATGCCCGTCCTATCTTGTCTATCAGTGCCAGACGACAAAACATTGCTAAGTAAGCTAATGTAATTTTCCATGCTAAGCATCAAGCAGAAGGGTTTTCACCAGTCTGTCCAGCGGGTTCAGAAATCTGTTGGGGTGTTTTTGTGATATTTATTTTATTAATAGGAAGACCAACAGAAGAAAGCAATGATTCTAGCTCTTTTATAGAGCTATAAATATTATCTTTTGGATCATTCTTTTCGTCGTAGTCTTTCATTAATGCAGTAGCTATTTTTTGTAAAATTTTAAGATAGTTTAGACCTATATCTTTCTTAAGTAATGGTCTTATCTTATTAACTATATTGATAACATATACAAAAACATCTTTCTTACTCATTATATCTATATCTGAGTAGATATCTTGTAGCGAAGACAGTATGTCTCCAACCTTAACGGCAAAATCTGATTTATTTTCACTAAGTAAAAAGTCTTTAAATTCCATAAAGTTATTTACTTTTTTTTGTTAATTTTTTTTTGTTTTCTAAGGCCGCCGAAACAAAACCTTTGAAAAGAGGAGCGGCGTCTGACAATCTGCTCTTGAATTCTGGATGTGCTTGTGTTCCAACAAAAAACGGATGCTTTTGTTGATCCAGCTCCATTATTTCAACTAATTTGGTTTCCGGGTTAAATCCAGATAGATTTAAGCCCTTCTTAGCAAAAATCTCTAAGTATTTAGGATTAACCTCGAGCCTATGTCTGTGCCTTTCACTTATTGTGTTTTTATTGTCCCATCTATTTGGCGACCCAGAATAAACATTGTGAGCGATCGTGCCTTTAATTAATTCGCAATTATAAGATCCTAATCTCATACTAGCACTTTTAACTGCTATATCTTTTTGTCCTACTAAATAATGAACAACTGGGTCAACTGCATCTTTGTCGAATTCTTGGCTATTAGCCCCCGGTATACTGCAAACATTTTTAGCAAATTCAATTACAGCGCATTGCAATCCCAGACATATACCAAGGAATGGGATCTTATTTTCTCTAACATACTTTATGCACTGAATCTTTCCTTCTACCCCATTTTTATCAAACCCCCCAGGAACTATGAGCCCATCAATATTTTTAAGAGTCTCCTTGACATTTTTATTATCAATATCTTGTGCACGGATCCACTTTATATTTATCTTAACCCCATAAAACATTGAGGTGTGGGTAAGAGCTTCCTTTAGAGAAAGATAAGCCTCATCATGATTTGAATACTTTCCACAAATCCCAATAGTTATTTCTTCATTTATTGGTTTCTCAATTAGTTCTTTATACTTATGTATTCTGCAGGAGCTTCTCTTGAGCCTGAGCATATCAACACAGTAGTCATCAATATGCCTGTTATAGAACTCTATTGGGACTTGATATACAGAATCAACGTCTCTTGCTTCGAATATAGCACCCCTATCAACACCTGTCATATCAGATACTTTATCTAATAATTTAACAGGTATTTCTCTGTCTACTCTGCACAGAAGCAATTCGGGATTTATACCATATTGATATAGTTGCTTGACCGCATTCTGTAGAGGTTTAGTCTTAAATTCTTTTATGGTTGGAACCCAGAGTATGGGCGCAACCATTGCCACCATGACATCATTTTTTTGTTCAAATTGACGAACTGCTTCGTAGAATACAGCACTTTCCATATCGCCTACAGTTCCGCCTATCTCACATATAACTACCTCTGAAGTTTTACCTAGACTTAAAAGACGATCTTGAATCTTATCTGTCACATGAGGCATAATTTGGAGAGTTCTCCCCAAATTTTCACCCTTTTCCTGGCCGACTATCAATTCTTTGTAAAGAGTTCCAGAAGTGCATATATTTTGGCTGGACATATTGATGCCAGCAATTCGCTCAACGGTACCAAGGTCTAGATCTGTTTCTTTACCGTCATCACAAAGAAAACATTCTCCATGTTCAATAGGAGATAACACACCGGCATCCGAGGATAAATAAGGCTCAAACTTTATATAGTTGACCTTATATCCACGAAGTTTTAACAACAAGGCTATAGAAGCAGCCGCCACACCCTTGCCAGTTCCAGAAATTACTCCACCACAAACAATAATATATTTGGCCATTTTTTTAAATTAATTTAATTCACATTTACCACCTGCACACGCAATTGTGTCCATTGGTTTAGTATAGTCTTTATCTTCTAAAAATTGGGTGTAGTCTACTTCCTTATATTCCTTGGTTAAATCTAACCAGATTTTCCAATTATTTACATGTTTTAACATGTATGTGCATTTTTTAATATTGCCATCACAATATCTCATTGCAAATTGTCGGACTCTTCTAACCCAATCATTTTTTAACTCCCAGGATTTTTCTTCATCAGGCTGAGTTGGCTTATCTAAAGCATATAAACCAACTGCGTAGTTGCATGCCTCCCAAAGATCTCCATAAGCATGTAAACCATCAACTATTAATCCGCTTGCAAGCAAGCAGCCTTCACCGTATTCTTGTAATATCTCTTTTGCATTCAAGACATTGCAAAAAGGAGCCTGAGGATAGTCTAAATCTCCACTTGCAGGAAGCAAACTAACTCCAGCAAAATACTTTCTGTTCTTGTAGATGAAATCTCCTACAATTTCCCACTCATCGGGACGAACATTAATTGTATTGCTAACATTATGACTTAACCAAGGTTGTGTGCAAGCACTTTTACGCTTACCATAAGCCACCCAATTTTGTTGAGTAGTTTTCACATACTCTAGAAGGTCTTGGGCACTCAAATCATTCTTGGTTTTTGCTGCAGTTGGTACTTCAACACAGAAAGTAACAACTTCGTCTTTTTTGTTTGCACTCCAAACACTCTTGTCAACAGCATGTGGATTAAACTTCTTGAAATATTGAAGAACGGGCTCCATTTGATTTGCCTGAGTTCTTCTGAAGTATCTCTTTGCATGATGAGGATGAATTCCGCTGCTTGTCCCCAATAAGCAGCTAGTGGTTCCTGCAGGTTTGATGCAGGTGGACCTTGCACATGGATTTATACCAATCTTTTTAGCCATCCATTCATTGGTATCCAAAACCAGTTTGGCCATTTCCTTTTGAACTTCAGGATCGAATATTACATCTGGGTTGTCCATCATGCCAGTAATACTAACGCCTAACAAAGCTTCACGTTCCACAATCTTCTCAGTGGTTTTACCCAGATAAGGAAAACTTGTATACCCTGCTTGTAAGGTTCCGATAATAGAAGCAGCCCTTGCAGCAATGGCAAAATCTTCTTTACATTTAATCTTTTTGCCATTTATTTCGGTTAGATTGCAACACTGCCAGCCAGATTCTCCTGTTTCTATATCAACTGGGTACATGCCAATTTCCACGCATCTACGAGCAGTCATTCCTTCGGCAATCAAAGTTCTCCGATTATTTTCTGTTAGACAGAAGACATCTTGTTTACCAATGTAAGTTATAGACTTAACTTTGGAAGAATAGTTTGGATGCCTTGGTGTCTGTGATTTTTCAAGAGCATAATTTATCCTTGTGACATCTTTGGTGTGTATGTCCAAGAAACTCAAACTATTTTTACAATTCAACAAACCTCCAACTATAAGTCTGTAACTTTCTTTTGTATTATAAGACCTATAGTTTCTGTTACTATCTGGGAGCATAGCTGAGCCAGCTTTTCTAGAGAGAAAAATCTTGCTAAAAACACCGAGCTCCTGAAGAATAAGTTGAATATCTGAAAGGATCTTCTTATTAACAGAAGTCAATCTCAGGCTAACTGTTTTTACCTCATCGGAATATTCTGTGTGTCCATCGCAATAAAACATTGCAGAAACAAATCCAGATTTAAACTCTTTGTTTTTAGAGTGGATAAAATCAATATTGTCTTTGTTTGCAGAAATGCCCTCTAATTTAAATATTTGACCAAGCAATGTACTTGAAAGAGTAAATTTTGGTTTACCTCCATAAATTTTGCCTTCATTGATACTAAACTTGGGATTGGTATTAGAATTTACATTTAAGTTTAAACTATCGATGTTGGCTTTGATTTCTTCTGATACGATGTTCTCAATCTTTGCTGCTAATGCGGGAGAATCTTCGCCCCACATTTCAATTCTGGCTGCGCCATCAGTAAAGCATCCATCGCCAAAAACCATTCCAACTAAATAACCAAAATTAAAGTCTCTTGAATCTTTCTTGGACTCATATAATTCTGGAAGTGGAACTAATACCTCATCGTCTACTCTAAGATCCTCCAACTTAACCATGCCGTTAACTGTGGCAAAATGATGGTTTCCAGTAGCTTTGACTTTTCGTCCACAACTAAGTTCTAACTCGTAAACATCTCTATTACGACCAGTTCTACGAATGTTGGTTGCTAAATTAGATGTTGCTTCGTTAGGCAAATCCAAATTAATATCCCAAAATTCTTCATTATTTTCAATTCTTCCTAACACCCTATTATCTTGAAGAATTTTTACCTCTTCTCCCAGAATGGAGGAGAAAGACATCCAGCCACTTTCCGTTAGAATTCTTGTATCTATTGTGAAGCATGGGTTTGGAACTTGCTCCGTGCTGTCACTCCAATAGAAACCCGGTTCACCAAACTGCTTAATTGATTCCATAAGTTTCAAAAAGTCTTCTTTTGAAACCTCGTCCCTAATTAAAACAGCAGAATTATTTGATCTAGCTCTTTGGGGATTATCGATAAACCAATTGCCTGTTTTGGCTGTGGCCATTTCTTCGTCATCGTGACTGAACAAAGCAATAGTAGCCGAGCGTCTAACTCCACCAGATAATACAGCATCACTTGCGTGCATTATTATATCGTAAGCATCTATTGATTTTAGCTTTTTCTGCTTGTTGTCTAAGCAACGATCTAATAATTTTCTAATTATCTCTAAACTTCTCTTAAGAGGCTCTGGTCCTGGGGCCTTACCTACACCGGAAGCAAGAGTTGTTCCTTCTGCTCTGATTAAGCTATAATCAAAATTGACCTTAAAGCCTTTCCAATCTGAAAATTCAGAATGAGGTAAATATGTTGCAAGAAGAATACCGAGAGCATCGGCCCAACCCTCAATCGTGTCTGGCACGGCAAAAACTTTAGTTTCAAGAGTAGTTCTGTCGAGCTTGTGGAAGTTGGGAAGTTTATCCACATGATGCTTCTGAACACTGAACCCCGTCCCTGCGCCGCAAAGTAATAGCCAAAAAGATTCTTGAAAAAATCTTATGCGATCACAAAAGCTAGATGTACAGTTGAAAATACGAGCATTCTTCTTCTCACATGGTTCTCCTCCAAATTGCAAAGCTCTTTGGGAACCAAGTACTTTTCTCTGTTTGACCATTTCAAACGCCCACTCAATATCCTCTGCGACTTGAGGATATCTACGAAGATGCATCTGTTTGACTCGATCAACAGCCTCGGCCCATGTCTCTCTACGACCCTCTTCTTTGTTATATCGAGCGTATTTAGAGTAATAGGTATAATCTTGAAGAGCTTTTACTGACATGGTTCTCCTTTAGTTTCTAGATTTAGGTAAAGTATATTTAGTTGGAAAGAATTTTTTTTATTGACAATTTTTAATAAAAATTATCAATTTATTTTGTCTTGTTTTTCTATATTAACTTCACAAGATTATAGCTAAAAAGTTAATATAAACAAGAGACATTTAATCTTTTTCTAATTTAGAAATTCCATTTTCCATTATTAGATTTAAAATATCTGAGCCGGAGAGCATAGATAGCAAATCATTATCGTGAGTGGTGATAAAAATTTGTCGATCCTCCGCCAACTCACATATCATGTGATAAATATTATTAACTCCTATTGGATCAATGTTTGTCGTAACCTCATCAAGAAACATTATGCTTGGGCAAGTTCCGGTGGTGAGTAGCATAACATGTGCAAAGCTCAAAGAAACAGCAAGATTTAGTCTTCTCTTTTGTCCTGCGCTCATGGTGTGGTAGAAGAAATCAATTTGTTCATCATTGATTATTTTAAATATACTTTCTTCTAATTCATTATTAAATTCTATCTTCAACCTGTTGTTGTCAAGGACTTGCATCCAATACATCAATTTAGAATTAAGGGCAGGGATTATTCCATCTACAACCCATTTTCGGATTCCTTTATCTCCAAATGCATCCACCCAGAATGAATAATAGGGAATTTCTTTTTCAGCCTCTTGAATCTTTTCCTTCTTGGATTCAACAGCTTCTTCTGCCTCTTCTTTATCTTTAATTAAATTTGCAATTATTTCAGAATATGGAGATGTATTCTCGAACTCTTCTTTTAACTCCTTTGCCTTTTTAGTTAATAATTCTATTTCAGCCTGCAGTACTTTTTTTACGGAATTGGATTCAGGCTCTTTTATTGCAGAAAGTTTGACAAATTCATTTCTAAAAGAATTTAAGTTGACATTAATTTCTTGCTCTTTTTTAGAAAATTCCAATACCTTTTTTTCTTTTTCTTTAATATCTTCTTCAAGCTTTTTCGGATTTAAACTTAATATATCTTCAGAAAAATCTTTAATCTCTTTTTCAAGAACATCGTTATCTTCATTATATTTTTCAAGTACCTTTGAATAATTCTCGGGGTCTATCTTCCCATAACACACGCCACATGTTTGACCGGGTTCATGTTCATGTAATTTCTTAATTTCCTTATTATTTTTTTCTATACTAGATTTTTTATTCTTTATTTCGAAATCAAGTTTACGAATAGAATCTTTTTTTGATTCAAGTTCTTTTTTAATCAAATCAATAGACTCTTTTAATCTTAACTTGTCATCAGCTAATTTTTTAATAACAGAATTATTATTCTCTATATCGATATTTATTTCATCAATTCTTTCCCTTGCCTTTTCATACTCAGATAAATCTTCTTCTTCATTAAGATTTTCAAGCTTGGATTTCTTATCTTTTATAGAAACAATTAGAGTTGATATTTCTTTCTTTTTACCATTCTTCCAAGAAATTTCATTTTGATTTGCTTGTTCTATTTTTTGTTCTATAGATGTTTTGTTCTTATCCAGAATTTCATATTCAGATGTATATTGTTTTAAAAAATTCTTGCTGTCCCTCAATAAGTTTTTGCTTGCATCAAATCTCTGTCTGTAAACATCTAGACTTAAAAGATTTTCTACAATTTCACGTTTCTTGGGAGTGTCAGCTTCTAAGAAATAGCTACTGATATCATCTGTGAAGACGGAAGTTTTAATAAATGATTCATAAGAAAGCCCTATTATTTCTTCTATCTTAAGCTGTGTATCAACAGATTTGCCCTGGGTGATCTCTGTTTTATCAGTCCAATCGTGATCTTCGCTCTCCCAGAGTCTAAGGAAATCAGGACTTCTTCCTCTTGAGACCTTGTATTTATCAAATACAATTTCTACTTTGCAATTCTTCTTGATTAAATTATTGACAACATCATTTTTGCTGAATTTCTTTGGGCTTTTAATTGTTTTGCCAAATAAGGCATAAACAATAATCTCAGGGATACTGGACTTGCCAGAGCCGTTGCTCGACTCCTTTAAAGAGCTTTCATCTATATCCATGTTTTGACCACGAACTAAAATGATATTACCCAATTCTTCAAAAGATATCTCTATACCTTCTGGACCGAATGGTAAAAAATTATATGCAGAAGCGCTTTTAAATTTTAGATTTTTCATGCAACCTGAGTCTCACAGATTTTCTTTCCAATTTTTACCAAAAGCTCTTTGTCTAATTCGGTCTTTGACTGTTCTACGTATTTAGAAATCATATCTTCTTCATTATAAGAAGAAACTTCTATCTTTTCATCATCTTCTTTTTTAGAATCAACTTTTTTAGTTTGTTTAACTTTTAGTTCTAAGACTTTATTTTCTTGTATTATAGATTTTTTAATTTTTAATAAATCTACATTAGAAATATCATCTACAATCAATTGAATAAAGTTACCATTTAAATCATGATTTTGCAAATCATCGTCTTTGCAAATAATATGTTTTGGACTAAATTTATTCTCTATATATTTTTTGGTTCCGTCTTCAACATCTAAAAGTACAATACATTTCTTTTCAAAGGCTTCGCCAAAACTTAATTGAAGAGGACTACCTATGTATTCGACATTATCGTTGACATTTTGTTTGGAATGAAAATGACCTAAAAACACATTATCGTAACCAGAGAATAATTTTGGATCTACACTTACCATATCTCCTTCATGCTCAACAAGAATGTCAGAAGAATATTTACCTTGATGCATTTTAGCATCATTGATTGCAATGTGTCCTATTAAAAACTTCTTTTTACCAGAAAGACTATCTAAAATCTTTAGGGATTCAGGAACATTATTTGTGAATGGAAGGAAATCCCAATTAACACCTTCAATTTCTATTCTTTTTGGTTTATCTATTAATTCAATTCCATCTATAGCAGTGAATGGAGTAACGCTGCTTACAGTTGATTTATCAAAAAACCATAGATCATGGTTGCCCAGAAGCATCCAAAGCTTTAAATCTTTAAAGCTTTCTCTAAGAACTTCAAATGTTCTTTGATAAGTATAAATGTCAATTTTATATCTATCGTGGAAAAAATCTCCACCAAAAATAACATTCTTTACTTTATTTTTCTTTGCGGTATCGGCAACCCAAGAAAGAACTTTTAAACAATCCTCTAATCGATCTAAACTCTTTTTATGAGGATGTATGTGGAGATCACTGAATAAAAGTATTTTTGACATAAAACCATATTAACACATATTATAGATAAAATCAAAGAACTACTTTGAAAGATATTTCTCGAGAGTGTCCCAAACATTTGAGCTCTTAATTCCTTCTGGCTTGGTTCCTCCGCCGGATCCGACTTGAGGCATTCCACCGCCCATATCGGGCATTCCTCCACTCATACTGGGCATCCCGCTGCCCATGTCGGGCATTCCTCCACTCATGCTCGGAGCAGTAGGGTCGCTTGCGGGGGCGGCAGCAGGACCAGCAGGAGCGGCAGGAGAGGCAGGACCAGCAGGAGCGGGAGCATCTGCTTCTTTTATTAATTTATAATTAGAATAAGATATCATGTCATATATATGTATATGAGAAGCTTTAAAAAATGGATGGAAGAAAAGACAGAAAATCCAGAAGAAGATACTCTAGATATCCAACAGCCAATTGCATACCAACAAAATATGGTTGCAAGCGAAATAGAACCGGAAGAAAAAAGTTGGAGTGCCAAAAAGAAAGATATTTTAAAGTACTGGCGTGGAATACCAGAAATGCCTATAATGGCTACCCCGATAAGCAAAGACCATGAAGGAACGACATTTGATGAAGACACAATAAGAATTACAGGTCAGCCGAAGTTCATATATTCTGTCCTATCTAAATTAAAACAATTTTTGAACATGGAGTCTAAAGAAACAAAACTCCAATTATTATTTAAAAAATCAGAAAGAAAAGATTCAGACCCATCGAAAAAAAGTTATGCGTTTTATATTCAAGTCAAGGAACGTGGCAGTAAAACAAAATGATTGTTTCTGAGGAGCAGAAGGAAGTTATTAGAAATGTCTTAAAAAACATTAATAATAATCAATTCTTGGGAATTGGCGGCTTAGCCGGTACCGGTAAATCCACCATCATAAAAATACTCCGACATAAATTGAAGAATTGGGCATTAGGTGCATATACAGGTAAAGCTGCGAATGTTCTTAGGCAAAAAGGCAACCATGATGCAAGAACAATACACAATCTGATCTACTACCCAGCTAAAACAGAAGATGAAGAAACAATTTGGTTGCGGTATCCAGCCGAAGAAATTCCATACGAAGGTTTCATAATAGATGAAGCCAGTATGGTGGGAAAAGAAATACATGAAGATCTGCTGAGCTTTAATAAGCCAATAATATACATTGGAGATCATGGGCAATTAGAGCCAATCGGAAGTAAATTCAATTTAATGAAAGATCCAGATTATAAGCTAGAGACCATTCATAGAAATGCGGGCGAGATAGCGCACTTCGCAGAACATTTGAGAAAAGGTAAAAATCCCAATTCATTCAAATCAGAGAAAAAAGTAAAGATAATAAAAAAGAATGTATTGAAAGATTCTTGTATGTCAAAAGCAGAACAAGTTATTTGTGCTTTCAATAAAACTAGGTCTAATACGAATGAAAAAATAAGAAAAAGCCTAGGCTTAAATGAAACTCACATAGCAATAAATGAAAAAATTATATGCCTAAAAAACAATAGAAGACTACAATTATTTAACGGAATGCAAGGAATTGTAAAAGAACTTCACACTTTTAATAGATTTAGTTTTGTATCAGGAGATATTCTTTATCATAAAATACCTTATGATCATAATCAATTTGGTAAAGAAAAAAATGAATTTGAGTTCCAGCAAGAAGACAACCCTTTTGACTATGCATATGCTATAACTGCCCACAAGGCACAAGGGGATAGTTTTAGCACAGTTATAGTCTTAGAAGAGAAATGCGATATGTGGGACCACACAAGATGGGCATACACAGCAGCAAGTAGGGCAAAAAATATTCTCGTGTGGGCCCAACAAGAAAACTATTTACCTAATTACTTAACTAGGGCATAAGATTATGCAAAACAAATTAATAATAAGCAACGACTACAGTTATTTCGTAAGCGATAATATTGAAATAAAATCTGTTCTCAATGGATGTCTAAAGTTCAGGGAAAAGAACTATTATCATAATCGTCGCTATAAAATGAAATTATGGGATGGCTATACAGAGTTCTTCCAAAAAGAAACCGGGAAGTTTTTAACAGGATTGATGCCTGAAATAAAAGCTGTCTTAAGGGCAAAGAATATACAATATACAGTCGAAGATAATAGAAATAAAATAAAATTCCTTTATGAAACAGTGGATAAGAATTTTGGAAGCACATGGAAAGAAGAAAGAAACATAGAACTCTATGATTATCAAGTAGATTTTATAAATCAAGTTATAAAACACAATAGGGGCGTAATATTCGCTCCTACGAGCAGCGGTAAATCAGCCACTATGGTTGGCATATTAAAGTGTATACCCCCTAAAACTAAAATACTGGTGTTACAGAATAGATTAAGCCTCGCCAGTCAGAATTATGATGAAATAACCGGTTGGGGCTTTGAAAGTGTGGGCAAACTTTGGTCAGGAAAGAATGAGCCCGGTGATATAATGGTGGCGAATGTGCAATCAATAGCAAAAATAGAGAAACAATTATCTGGGGTACAAGTGCTTCTTGTCGATGAAATACATGACATGATGAGCAAACTGCCTAAGGCGGTATACAGAAGATTAAAAAACTGTCCTGTTCGAGTTGCCCTAAGTGCAACTCCATTTAAATTCGGAGAAACAGACAAGGTTCAAAAATATTTTGTAAAAGGTTTTTTCGGACCGGTTCTTAAAACCACAACTACTGAAACAGGGATACTCACAACTCAAGAATTACAAAATAGAAAAATATTATCTAAATCAAAGTGCACTTTCTATAAAGTAAATGAACCGCAAATACCTCATGATGTATATATCGATGCTGTTACCAGAGGGATAGCAGAAAATTACACTTTTCATAAAATGGTTGTGAAACTTGCAAAATCTTTAAAGGGAAGAACTCTTATTCTAGTTGATAGGATTGCACATGGCGATATGCTAAACACTATGATAAAAGATAGCATATGGGTTCAAGGCAAAGACAATATGAAAACCAGAAAAGAGGCAGTTAAAATATTGCAAAAAAGTAAAGGTGATGTCTGTATTTTGGCTACTCAACAAATTTTTAATACGGGCATCAATGTATTTGTTCATAATCTTGTGAATGCCGCAGGAGGTCAAGCAGACCATCAAATAATACAGAGGATGGGTCGTGGATTAAGAACTGCTGATGATAAAGAAATATTAAACTATTATGATTTTATATTCAATATAAACAAATATCTACAGCAACACAGTGAGAAAAGAATAAAAATTCTTACTAAAGAGGGACATGAGGTTAAGATAGAGGAATTTAAAAACTAGTAGATCTTAGTTTTACTTAATATCCCCTATTTTACCTTGTGGGGCAAAGCCAACATCTCCTGGCTTAGCATCGGTTGGAACCTCTGCATTGGCAATATCATATTCGCCATAACCGCTATCCCATTTCATCTGAACTGGTGCGGTTTGATTATTAAAGCTGTTCCACCACGATTCCTCTGACTCTGTTTCGCTGTCTGTTGCGACTTCCTCTTTTTTTACTTTTTTGCTTTTATTCTTTTTGAGAATTGCATCTTGCAATGCCTTGGGAAGTTTCTTTTGTTTTTCAGTAAGTCCTTCTTCATCTTCATCTTCATCTTCATCTTCATCTTCATCTTCATCTTCATCTTCATCTTCATCTTCATGCTTTTTACTTTTATTCTTTTTAAGAATTGCATCTTGCAATGCCTTGGGAAGTTTCTTTTGTTTTTCAGTAAGTCCTTCTTCTTTTACCTCTTCTTCGTCTTCGTCTTCGTCTTCGTCTTCGTCTTCGTCGGATTCTTCGTCTTCGTCTGAGTCTTCGTCAGAATCCTCTTCATCATGTCCACCATCTTCATTATCTTTTCTTTTATCTTTTTTATCATCTTTTTTCTCCTCTTTCTCTAGGTCGGCGTCGTCTTCATCTGAATCCATTTTTTTGCTACTGCAGGCACATTTGCTACATTTACTGCATCCACACCCACCAGAACCGGGTTTATCTTTTTCAGCGGCAACCTTAACGATCTCGCCGTCCTCTTCGTCTTCTTCGACATCTACATTTTTCTTTTCTTCTAACTCTACACCAGTTGGGGCCGCTAGACCTACATTCTGCATGGGTCTCACACCCAGATTAAAAGCAGATGAAAAAACTGACTCGTTTAGATTTTTCCAGTCCTTGTAACTAAGCATTATTTCTACCTCTTAAAAAAGATTATAAATTTATATATGCAATAAGATGCTTTTTTATTGTGACAAAAAATTAATAAATTGTTCTTTGCCTTTATAACCAACTATATTTTTGGTTATTTCTCCGTTCTCGTCCAAAATAAAGACTGCTGGCACTGTTTTAACTTTATATTTTTTAACCATATCCAAATCTTTTTCGATATCAGCATGAAGTATAATATAGGATGATAGGATGTTCTTGACATCATCATCATTATTTATTAAATTTTCAAGTTTTTTGCACCAACTGCAGTATTTTCCAGAAAATAAAATAATAGTCTTTTTATCCTCTGATTTAGCTAATTTAACAGTTTCTGTTATCATATCTTGGGAGAAACTGGCGCCTTGGATAAGAAATAATGATAAAAATAAGTAAATAAATATTCTGTTCATATAAAAATCCTTCTATTGAATGTCTTAGATATATTATATATGCCTAAAAAAATAATAATAGCGTTACTGGCCGTGCTAATCTTGCTTGTTTACTTTAAAAAAACAGAAAATATACCAAAAATAGATATAAAACATATAAAAAAAATAAATAATTTCTATTCAAAAAATTCAAATATAACAATATCAAAATACTTCATAAAAGAAAAATACACAGCTTCTATATTTTTGGAGAGCGACAATTTTAGAATATTAGCTTATAAAAAAAACAATAATTTAGAATTAGATGTAGGTTGCAATCAAAAATATTTCTGGTACTGGGATTCGGCTCAATCTTTAATGTATTACTCGGATAGAGCTGCGGCTCCCATTGTATTTAACCAAGTCTTAGATCCAGATTGTTTTTTAAATTTATTTAATAATGAACCTGGGGTGGTGAAAATCAATGATAAAAAAGTATCAACCACATTCGATGAAAAAAATACAATATATAAAAAAATCTATAATTTTGAAGATAAAATAATATTAAAAGCACATGTAATCTATCAAGATAATCTTCCAAAAGAAATAGTTTTATTTTATACAGAGAACAGCGTGTCTATACAAATAGAAATAAAAGACGTTGTTGCCAACAAAAAATGTGACAACAACGTCTTGGAGATTCCAGATATTAAATCAGAAAAATTACTTCCCTAAAGCCTTTTTAATGGCCTCTTGTCTGATTTTCTCAACCTCTCTCTTGTCCAAAGATAATCCAGCTGGGCTCTGTGGAGCCGATCTTGGATTGAGATTTTGAGTACTGACTATGCTTCCATTTACCCTTGCTTGAGTAACGTTTGGAACAATTGCTGATCTTGTATTTCTGCTAGCATTTTTGCCACATCCACATCCCATGATAATCCTCCTTGTTTAATTTGGGTGTATAATCGACCTAATAATATATATGAAAAAACCCCCCAATTTTATTCGGGAGGTTTTATCAGAGATAATTTTTATAAAAAATTATCAAACAGCAATTGGACGTCTCTTTGTTCTACGGGGCTTTGGCGGAATTGACATTGAAGCCTTCTTGACGATTGCATTACCCTTCTCAATAATCTTTACCTGATTGAAGCCAAACCTCTTTGCAATGGTTTTTGCGGCAGTAATCAGGGCCGACCTTGTCTGAAAATGGGTGGAGTCACCCGTTCTCTTCTGGAGCTTCGTTGGGCAAAGCCCATCAACATTTACAATACCCTCGAACCAAGACTTGCCAGAAACAACCTTAACCTTCATAGTCGAATTAGACATAAATTAACCTTTCAAAAAGTAATTAAATTAAAGAATCATTTCTTTAATACGACTATTATACACATAAAAATAATAAAATCAATAAAAATTTTTGAAACCTAAATACTATATAATTAAGATTCTGATTCTGAGATTAAAGGAGATAATTATGAAGAATTTTATTGATTGGGCCGGAGAAAACAAAAAAGAACTTCCCCTATTCAATCTCGATGAAAAAACACACAGAGGCTCAATTGCAACTTGGGCATACCCAGACGCCGCTGCAAGAGCACAGTATCCAGCTGGATACTTCCTTCCAATAGCAGCCGATGCCATGTTTAAGCTATTTGGAGACAAAGCTAAAAAAGACAAGTCACTGGAAACAGCTCTAGAGGATAAAGCTGCCGAGTGAATTTAAATTTACAATTAAAAACAGCATAGGCTACAATTAATTAGCCTATGCTGTTTCGTTTATGAAGCCGGGATTTTAGTCTTACAAAAATCCCGGCTAAAAATCTACGGCCTTGGATAAAGTGGGTACCCGCTACCACAGACCACAAAAGTCTCCAATTCAGATCACTAAAATATCTTTATATATTTCATCCCTAGACTTTGGGCTATTTTGTATGAATCTTCTGAAAAAACTGCCAGTGGTTGACTTTTAATAAAATCACCATTAGCAATTAATATAGAAAATGCAAGAGTAGCAAAGCCCTTTCTCCTATGGGCGGGAAGGGTGAATGCGTGATAGGCTTGAATTTTGTTCCATTGAGTCGAGGATGCCCAGGATACCATTAATCCTTTATCCTCGACAATTGACAATTTTTTTAAGCACCTAGAATTTTTTCTATTAATAAGTTGTTTTTTTAATTCAGAATCATCAAGTGTTAACTTATTAATAAAAATTTCATTTTCTTTTTCAGTAAGATTATAGGCCGCTGCTGTCCTACAGACTAATCTAGTCTCAAGAAAGTTCTGCGTCGATAATGTCATCGATGTTTTCATCCTCGGAAACCGTGGTTTCAACAACATCGCCTGATATCTCGAAATTAATGGCGCCCATGTAAGGCTCCAAATATTCTTCTATTTGCTGCCTGGATTCAGCATCTATTAACTTTGGATTTTTAAGTAATATTTCCATTGGAATATCATTTCTTTCCATGCTGGACTTAAATTTATTACTTTCTTTATCATCTCCCAAATAATCATCTTTAATTACAAAATTACCAGCACTCTTTGCTTCAATTCTGTCCGCCTCCAGCAGACAGCTCAAGAGCCCAGTAAGAGGATTAATGCCCTTGTCAAAAAGCAACTGAATACCTTCTGACTCAACAAAGGGACGATGGGTCTTATTCTTTACATTTTTGATTTTAACATTAACACCCAAAATTTTTGCCTTCTTAGCAGAAATTTTTCTTTCTATCTTTCTCTGAGTCTGCGGGCGGAGGCGACAACTGGCGTAGAATGGCAAGGCGTTGCCACCACCAGCAGTAGTTTCTGGATTGCCATACATTACACCTATTTTATCCCTGGTCTGGTTAAGGATAATGACAGTGGCGCCAGTGGATTCCATCACACTGTTTAATTTTCTAAACTCTCTGGAGCAGATTTTAGCACGCTCGCCGGGTTGTTCATTTCCACCAACGATTTTTTTGTATGTGGCCTTGTCATAATCTTCCGGGAGATCTACCTCTCTGAGTTCTCTGGCGCTGGGGCTGACACCAATTGAATCATATACAATTACAATTGGAACATCTTTCTTTACCTTTCGAACCTTTTCAATAACGGAATACATCTTGGCAAATACATCCTCCAAGGATTGGGGAGTATATCTTAATATTTTCCCAAGATCACAATGGCTTGCCTTTTTAATAAATTCTTTATTTGCGCTATTTTCGCAATCAAGAAGAACCGGGACTCCACCCATCTTCTGGCAGCCGAAAAGAATATTTGTACCAAATAGACTCTTGGCGCTACTAGATGGTCCGTATATTTCAGTTAATTTACCACCGGGAATACCGCCTCCCATAAATTTACCGCTACAAATATAGTTTAGAGCAAGACTTCCTGTGTCAATAAAGTAGTTCACACTATCAATCTTCTCGAGAACGTCGCCGCCAGTTTGGCTTGCAATGTCCTGGAAGAAGGAGTCCATATCGTCATTGTTTTTTCTTTTAGCCATCTTAATTATTCCTTTTAATAAAAAAAGACCGTGGGATCAAAGGACCAATTTCTTTTGATCCCACGGTCAGACTCACACACAACACTTTAGTTTTTACAGATCATCTATTTCTTTGAGAAATTCATCATCCGCCATGACTTCTTCTTCAACTGCTGTGGAGGAAGGAGCGGAATCTAAACCTAGATCTACCTCTTCCTTGGGCTTGGCAGTTTTCTTTGATGCAGATGCAGATGAAGTAAATTCACTCGCATCAAAATCTTCATTCGAACCATCTTCAACTAGGCCTAAATGAACCTTCAATGCATGTTTTAGTTCATCTTCAGACTTCAAGACTCGTATAGACTGAAGATCATGTAGATTGCTCAGCCAATTCTCAACTTCCTTTGGCTCGCCCAGAGGGGAAGCTTCAACAAACTTGGACTGATCGTAGTTTGGATAATCTCCAACTATTTTCTTGACAAGCTTGAAATCTCTTCCCGTCTTGGGGTTAGTGATGTCGCCCAATGCCTCTTCTCCGGCAGCTTCATCACCAACGATTGCCCGCATGATCATGCCGTGGATTGTCTTTCCGCAGCTAAATATCTTGGGGCCAATATTCTTAACCATTTCGCCGGTTTTAATATCTTTTTCTTGACGAACTATAACATTGTAATAGTATCGCTCAATTCCCTTTAGTTCACGATATTGATTTCTAAGTTCATCTTGAGCCTTACCAGAGACTTTTTCACTCTTGGCCCAAAGATCCCTGAGATACTTGTCGATAATGCTATTATCGCCGGTCCATCTAAGACCCTTATCAGTCTTTGTCAGTTGCTTTGGGCTAAAGAAAACTCTTTTGTTCCCATTATTGTCTCTGAGCATGTGGTACTTAGCAGCACAGAACAGCGGCTCACCCTTTTTTCGGGGCAAAAATCGAAGAACAATAAAAGAATTTCCGTCAGGCATACGGACATAATTATTGTTGCCCTCAGAATTTTGTTGACCCTTGGAATTAACTCTACCCGATTCCAGTTCAATTTCACTTAGATCTAACGCATCATAGTCAGCCATGATATTTTCTTTCTTTATTTGAGTTCAAGAATAAACGATAAGTAGATTATAACAAGTTTTTTTCATTGTTCAATAGCAGGGATATTTTTTTCTTGCTCTTGAGTTTCATCTTGAACAATCGAATCTGCTATTTTCTCTTTTTGCTCTTTTTCTTTGAGATATTCCTGTTCTAAGGCCTCTAATATCTTTAAATTATTTTCTAATTTAGCCTTTATTGCTTCATCCTTCATTTTTTTAACATCTTCTCCTGTGGGATTTCTCAAAAAAGGTTTTTCTTTTCCGTTTTTAAGTCCATACTCAGTCTCAAATCTAATTTGATCAATTCTTTCTTTTTTTCTCTGATCCCTGAGGGCTTTCCTACGAGCCAAGACCCTCGCTCGTGATTTTAACTTTTTATTTTGCTTTTTTCTCTCTTGTTGTTTTTTAGTAGCCATAAATTTTCACCTTATAGATGGAATGTTGTCGTTAATTACGCCGCCCCACGAAAGGCCATCAGAACCTTTTTGTTGGGATAGTTCCGTGTGAGGAACAAAGAAAATATCAAGCACCAATTGCTCTCTATTTTTATCATCATTAATTGTATAAATATCATTGATTCCATTCGGTGATTTCTTAATGCCAATGATATCATAAACTCTATCCGGTGTAAGTTTTACTCCCTTTTGAAGAAGCTCTATGTGTTGCTGAGGCTCCGGGGCATACATTAGCTTCCTAATTGTTCTCTTTACAACATTTTGTTGGGGAAGTGGATGAAACTTCTGAACTGACAGCTCGGATTCAAGATTTTGATCGTCTCTAGGCGGGAATGCTATCGGGTCTTCATTTTCTTCCTTCATATTAATTTCAAAGTCATCATTAAAAATAAACTTTTTATTTTTAATTACTATTCCAGATTTGGTTTCCTTGAAACTAATTTTTTTCTTAGATATTTCATATATCTCAACATCATCAACCCAGATATCCCTGCGGGCCAACTGCATCATTATAGCGGTGGCAAGTTTTTCTATAGGAGTCTCTTCATATGGATCTCCTATTCTCTTTTTAAAAGACAGTATCTCATCAGAAGATTCTTCTTCGGCTTTTTTTCTTTTTTTATAGTAACAAATTATTTCATATCCCATTTTATTTCTCCAAAATTCCAACAGAGTATTTTGTGCCAAGTACTTTATATTCTTTTTTGTAGCCAATTGCAATATTTAAAAATATTTCTTTATTTTTATTGGCGCTCAAATTATTAAAAACAAGGTGTCCCTTATTTTTTAATCTCATATAAGCATATTCTACTGCAGAAAAAAGATCATCGTAACCGCCTTGAGCATTTACAATAATTAAATCAAAATCTTTTTTATCAAAATAATCTAAAAATTCTTGATCAAAAAAATTTCCACAATAATAATTGAATTCCTTTTTATAATTTGTTTTTAAATTACTAATTGCCAACTTTTCATTGTATGAATCTTTTGTTTTCTGTTGGAGTGCAAGGAAATACTCGACAGACTTACAAGACTTTAAAAAACAACTACTGATGAGGCTTAAATCGAATCCCATTTCAAAGAAACAGGTGGGATTTATATGTTTTCCCAAGTGATAAAAAAAAGGTATATAAAAAGGATCGTTATAAATAATAGATTTTTTATCATTTTCATTTAAAAATTTAAATCTACTGGTCAAAACTTTTGAGGTTATTATTCCCTTAGATATATCTTTTTCTATATTGTCCAAATATTTCATTGTATTTTATTTCCGTGAACTCTTAAAAAGTTATTAATATCTGCGAGGAGTTCAATATTTTGTTCAACTTTTTCTTTCGGCCAATTCCACCATTTTATTTCCAACAATTGATCTATTATATTTTGTTCAAATCTATATCTAATTATTTTAGCAGGATTTCCAGCAACAATAGAAAATGGTGGAACGTTTTTGGTCACAACAGCTCTGGCTCCGACTATCGATCCGTGACCAACAGCAACACCACCAAAAATCATAGACTCCGTTCCTATCCAGCAATCGGATCCTATTTGAATTGAACCTTTATCCTTGCCTGATGGAAAATTAGAATCTGGGTAGTATGATTTGAATCTAAAATTAGATACGGTTGGATGATCTACAGATGCGTGGTCTATTGGGCCTCCACACAAAAATGTAACCTTTCGAGCAATACCCGAGTAATTGCCAACAACTATTTGTCCTTTAGGAAAATAAATTAAATAATCTTTACCAATGGTTGAAAGTGTTCCGAGTTTAATTGGCATAATTATATATTTTTAGAAATCATATATTTGTCAAGGTCACTATAGATCTTTCTAAAGTCGCCCTTATAAGGAATCATCTGAATCCCGGTTGCATTACATATATGGTTTATAACATCCTGATGGTGATCGGTCACCATTACAGAATTAACTGGGCCGTATATTATTTTTTTAATTCCGGTTTGAGCTATTTTCTTAAAACAATCTATGCAACAATGACCAGTAACATATAACCTGCACTCGCTCCTGTCATCTGGGAGGTTGGAGTTTAGAATACAGTTAGCCTCTGAGTGAACCACCCAATCATATTTTAATGGACGCTCAATAGGCACCCTGCTATCATCTAGGCCTCTAACCCATCCATTATAACCAACACCAAGCACTTTATAATTCTTGTCGCAAATAACACTTCCGTGTTTAGTGGATGGATCGGGGCTCCTAGTGGAAACTAGGAAGCATATAGCCATCATATAATCGTCCCAAATGGGAATATCTAGGAACATCATTATTTTGTTAAAATTCTATTGTTAGTCCAAATTTCAAGATCTAATTCACTAATCGTTTTACCAATTTTTTCAGCATGTTCAAGAAAGATCTTCTCTATTTTAGAATATTGTGTTCTATTGGGTGTGTGATCGGGAACATTATATCCCAAGCCTCTCAAGTATCTAAGGACGTGACGATCAAGACCAGCGTACTTTTGATTTTCTCTTGTGTGAATTAAAAAACATCTAACACTTTTTGGGCCCAATCCCCAAACAGACTCGAGATCTTCAAGTGAACATTTTCTAAGATCAAAGTTTTTTTCTATTAAGCTTCTTATTGTTTTAGCTTTATTGTTAAAACATCCAACGCCAAATTTTTTTAGTTCTGACGGTAGGGGGTCTATACTTTTAATTATTTCAAAGGGCGCAATCTTACCGATTTTACTGCCCCAGTGGCACAAAAGATTATTCAAACATCTTGCTGCTGTGTGCCCATTTTTTCCAGCAGCAAATATCCAAAATAAAATATTTAGCTCTAACTCGTCATGACTATAGTCAAAACGAGTTATATTATCAGGATCTAATTTATAATTCATGCTTCGCCAACAATCCTATCAATGTCATCTTCAACAGATTTATAAATATCCTTGTTTAACTTATCTAATTCTTTTCTTAAACTGTGGCCTCTATTTTGAGCGTTGTCATGATTCTTATCCCATGCACGTAAATGAGCTTTCAAAAACCCTTCAACCTCTCTCTTTTCTATAACATTCTTTTTTGCCTCAACAACATCATCAGCAGCATTGGCTTTTGCTTTAGCATACTGCTCGGTGCCACCTTCATCTTTTGCTTCTATATACTTTTTACTAAAAATAGCTTCAGCATCTATTTCAGCAATCATTCTCTCTTTTTGAGCAAACTCTAATTGCTTACCAAAGTAATCTATCCATCCATATTCCTTTTCCATATATTCATTTATACTATTATCAGTAAAATGCATATTTTTTGGATCAAGTTTAACATCTTGTCCGTTGATCTTAACTGTTACTACTTGGATTGGTGGATTCATATTTTTTCTTTCTAGGTTTCTCCATCACCAACAACATCTGTCGTGGGATCAAATGGGATTGTGCTTCTGCCCCTCTTCTTGCCTTTTACGTTCTTTTCATTGGAGTCGCCGGTAATAGAGTCATTATTCTGCATTACATCTCCACTCTTCTTTTCTTTAACTAAATTCATTTCTCTTATATATTCTTCTTTGGTTATTTGCTCTATATCTAAAGTGGCGACATCTAATGCGTCTCTAAAACCGAATTTAACATAAAAAGCATTTCTGCTTTTTCCATTTCTGTGTTTAATAACAAATATTCTACCAACTTGGGCTTCCTTTTCAAGCACCTGTTGGTTTATACTCCAAAGACAATCGAGAGGTTTAAATTGATCGAAGCTTGTGCCGATACTTGATTCATCGATATATTGAGATTGATCCAGCTTTGCAGCAGTGCTATTGGGCTGTATGCATGTTATAGTACAATGTTTTTGTTCAATTCCGAAAGCTCTTAAGTCACGCAAAATTCTATACGCACTTTCATATTTTTTAAGATTAGGGTCATCTTTCATTTCACCCACATAGTCCACAACCAACAAATCAGGCTTGTACCCTCTCATTACGAGTTGTGAATAATATGCTCTAATCCCGTTTACATCTAATGTCCCGCCAGGAAACTGTTTTACAACAAACATATTGGGATCATGTTTATCTTCTTTGAACATCTCTATCTCTTTAATGATCTCGTCTTTAAAAGATGATAAACTATTGACGTCTTTGCCAAAGAATTGACTTGTAAATCTCTGGGAGATTCCCAGTTCATCCATTTCCATGGTAATGTATAAAACTTTTTTACCACGCTTTACATTTTCAACACTAGCTTTGATCATAGCCAACGATTTACCAGTACCCGGTAAAGCTATCCAGGCCCCAATATTTCCCACCATCAAACCATTTCCGGTGAGAGAATTATCTATCTCTGCAAAGCCACTAGTAAAAGTCTCGGATCCCTCCATTACCTTTTGCATCCTAAGAAACATTTCTTCGGGATTTAGAAAATACTCCAAACCAGTTTCATAGTTTTTATCTACGATCATTGACTCACGCATTTGATCGTAGATATACGCCCAAGTTTCTTCGCTCTCGGGATTACGAGTCATTCTCTCCAAACATTTATGGAAAGTTATTTTTACGGATTGAACCTTGGCAAAATAAGTAATTTTATCAGTTAAAACATCACGATTCTCTAGCCCAGGGACATAAAAATCAAAAACATTTTCATACTCAGCTTGATATAAAAGCTGGGCTTCTATTGATTTTTCTTTTGTCTTATCCGCTATCTCTTGTTTGAGATAAAATCTATCCGGCAGATTTTTATACTTATCGAAATATTCAAAAAGAATACTTGCTATAAGAACATGGGAATCTTTAGAAAAATATTCTGGTTTTATTTTGTCCAAACTTTGAATTAAGAAGAAGCGATCCGTTAAAAGTAATCCAAGAATTCTTGATTGGAAGCCATCGTCCCAGCCATATTTGGACACAGATCCAGAATCCTCTTGAATCAATTGATTCATTCGATTGGATTCTTCTTCGGTCAACTCAATTAAATCTTCTTGCATTTATTTTTATATCTAAAATAGATTAGTAGGAACCTAAGTAATCATACTCACTTAAGCTGCAAAGTCCAGTTCGAATACTCTTCTCTTTAGTTATTTTCTTACCCATGGATTTTTGACCATTCCAAACAATTGCTTTGCAATAAGTGGAAAATTTATTATCTATTTTAAGAGACTCGTCTTTTTTGGGAGCCTGTTCTTCGGGAACAATATTTTTAACTATTTTTTCAAGAAGATATTCTTGATATTCACCGAATTTTTGACGGCTAGCGCCGTGTCTCGTCCTATTGCTCCATAGTCCTTCTAAATTCTTAACAGTCGCACCCAGGATGTAATCTCCTGATGAATATTTTCGAGCAGTCTTCAGACAATTTTCTATATACGTCTGTCTTTTAAAGTAGCTACCTGCTCTTATAATTGATAATTGAAGTTCTTGATTAATATCATCTATATCATCTGTGTAATTATTTCTTGTATTCTTTTTTTTCAATTGATGTGCAGCATAGTAACACAATTTTCCAAATTTTTTGCACAACTGATTGTATTCTTCATTATTGATTGGGAAATTATTGCATATATCTTTCACGTTAAAACTCCAGTATATTTTTTTAGATTGTTAAGATTATCTCCATATTCACAACTCACATTTATGACTATGTTTTCAAAAAATCTTCCATCTTCTAAAAGTATATTTTTAATTATTTCCGCCGTAGAGTCAAGTTCTTTTTTATTACAAGAGAACAAATAACTATCATGAACATAAAACAATATATTAGGATCTTTAAAATAATTAGAAAGATCTATTAATTTATCTAGACAGAATATACTTGCAGTAGATTGAACAATAAAATTTCTAGATTTATATTTTTCATTTATAATTCTTTTTTTACCGAATATATTGGTATAAATATTACTTCCAGAATTTTCTGAGTAGCTGTCCAGCCAATCAAATGTATGAGAAAATATCTTCCTTATATTTTTTATAAACCCTTCAATAGAAGATAATGAAATCTCACAATTTGTCGCTAAAGCTTGTGGGCTAGCCCCGTAAACATAAGGAAGGAAAATCTTTTTGATTTTATTTCTCTTATCAGGAGTGCATGTTTTACCAAATAGTCTTTCATATAAAGATTCATAAAAATCATTGCCGCTTTCTAAGACATCTCTCAAACCAGAATCTTTTGTAAGAAATTCCAAAACAGAAACTTCCATGTTTTTATAATCAAAATTTAAAAATAAATAATCTTCATCCATCGTCTTAAAATTTTCTTTATCATCTTTTTTCAAATTTAATGGTAAAAAACAATTATTAAATTGACAACTACTTGATAATCTACCATTATCTTGGCCCTCTACATCGTAATAGCAATATTCTATTTTTCTTTCTTTTTTATTAACAATGCCCTTGGTCTCAATTTTAGGTATCACCTTCTTGATCAAAGGAAGGTGTATCTTCTCATATAATTCATATATTCTTTCATAATCAATCTCCTTTATGGTTTTAAATGCATTTACAGCCTCCACGAAGGTGTTAGGGACAGTTTTGGTATTTAGACCACATATTCCACCCAATACCTTTAAATCTAATATCTTGCAGTCAGAATTGAAATTCCTATCAGTATTGTTTTTATAGTAGGAACAATAGTTCTTAAAATTCCAACATAATATTTTTTTATCTTTTAAAAATAAAATTTGTTTAAGTAAACTGTGTATCTCTTTAAAATTATCCCTTGTTACCAAAGTTGATACTTTAAGACCTTGGGCAAATATCTCTATTGTGAAATTAAAGTTTTTATCAGTAAAATCAAGAATTTGAGGTGAAAATCTCAGATAAAAGACATTTTGATTCTTTATCTTGGATAGTCCAGTAAGAAATTCAAATTCTACCATCAAGGAAACTTACCAGAAAGAATTAGTTTAAACAATAGTGGCTAAACATAACAAAAATTATCATATAGTTTCATAGTCATACTATACAATTTCCTTTTATCTATCAAGAATCTTAGGATAGGTACCAGATAAGAGTGTTTACTTCCACTGGGGGTAATATCTTTTTCTTTAGTGTTTGGTTCACTATCCATCAAGGATGCTCTCTCTGTCTCTTGTGAGCTTGTTTTCGTTAAAGTTCGTATGGTTAAGATGAACTTCTCCGTTAGTTTCCATTTACATGCTATTCCTTTAATTTTCTTCTCTTTATTTCCAAATGTATACTTGTTATCAATCCAGTCTATTAATCCTAATTCAGATAGTTTATCTCTTATTGCTTTCCATCTATGATGATTCCATCCTCGATTAATATCACCTTTTGAATATAAACTATCCCATAAACCTTTTATTCTTTCAGTTGGTACTGATTCATCTGTGTTTGGATTTTTATTTACAAATAAAAGTATCATTGTTCCTATCGACCAATCGTGGGCTGTCACCCTGAAGCCTCTCCCTTTTAAGTCTTTTATCTTTAAATTAAAGAATTCTTCATAATTCTTGAGTTCTAATAAATCTTTTTCATTAAATAATTTGTTGCTTACGCTTCCCTTTATTTCCTTGTATTTTCTCTGTATGTAAAATTCTTTTTCTATCTCTTTGATGTTAAATACTTTGCACCCCCGTGCAGTTTCTATGTCCCTTGGTAATTTAGCCAATGTTCCATATTTTATATTTTTAATTTCATCTTCGTGGTAGATTAATTCTGGGCAATTACCTTTTACTTCTACTTGTTCGATATCTGCCTCTATTTTTAGGGCTTCCGTTCTCAACCAATTTTCGAATCCCTTTAATACTTTATTAACATGTTTCGCATCATGTCCTTCTTTTTCTAATAAAAAATAGGCATGAATTCCTTTTTTATTTGTGCTGGGTTCGTAATAAAGGCTTTTAAATTTATCTTTTAGGTGCTCTACGAAATTAATGGCACCTTCTGTTGATCCTTTTTTTTGTGTTTTTTGTATGTCTATGTCTATCATTACAAGAGTATTCTTGTCTTTTCTGCGGCCATTTCCGTAATAATATATTGTTGTTTTACCGCTTACATGATCTTTTATTTTATTTTCGGATAATTTTCGGGGAGCAAGTCTCCCACTTCGCAGGAGATTCTTTTTTGATATATTGGGACGTATTCCCTTTGCTGTTTTCTCCCCATAAGCTAGTCTGCTTATGGCTTTTCTGACCCATTTAGCGTCGAATGTTTCTGAGATCATATTTTTCTTAATATAGTGAGTACTAAAAATATTTCAATACTCATTATATTTGGTAGAATAAACACTATGAGTTATTTTAAAGATATAATTGAAAAGTATAAAATTGTAGATGACGATGAAAAGCTTGCAATTAAATTTTTATCTTATTGGATTGAAAACAGAATAAAAATTTTCCCTAATACCATACACTCGAAGTTTAATAAGGAAAAAGATCCGAGAAAGAGCTTGGCTTTTAAATATTGCTATAAACTTCAAAGAGAAACCCGTGGACTACTAAAAGAAGAAGATTATGAACTTTATGTTAAAGCTCAATTACATATGCTTAAGTACTTTGCAACAAAGTACAACAATCAAGCACTTGTGATTGAACCTCAATGTCTTGTAGGTGAAAAAGCATGGAAAAGATGGAAATTTTATAAGTTTAAATATGATTCTTTGAAAAACACCCCGATAGATAAACCAAATATTGCCAATAAAATAAATCTGGGAGTTCTTAGAGAGAACTTGTTGAGGACTAAAAAGTTTTTAAGCTCCAAACTAGAACTGAATAGAAATTCTATAAAGAAAAATCTTGATAATATTGTAATCTGGAACAAGCTTGGAAATGTAGATATCTATTTTTTGTTACTTTGTAATAGTTTTGATAAAGAACTTGTGAATAAGAAGAAGTCTTCGACCATAATCATAGATGACGAAATTAAAAGGGTGTATTCTTCTATTTTTGGGAATCTCTAGAATTTAACCAATCCAGAAATAGTCTCCTGGTTTGGTATCCGTATCCTTCTTTTATTATTTTTTCATCTTCATCTATCAAAATATAAGTTGGTAATTTTTTTATATTGTATTTTTTTATAATATCCATATTAGATTTATAATCCAATGAGCAAACCACATACTCTTTCATCTTATTTTTAACTTCTTCTTCTGATAACACCTCGTCCTTGAATTTAGCGCAATATCCACACCATTTTGCGTCTACTAATAATAGTATATCTTTATTTGTATTTTTTGAAGCTTCTAATGCTTCTTGATATGTAAGTATTATTTTTTGTTCTATTATTGGCTGGTCTATAATCTCTGGAGTTAGTCTCTTGGTTTCTTTGTTTAGAACCAAAATCATTAGTAAACAAAGTATAGGTAAAATACTATTTTTTAATATTCTCATTAGTATGTCATGAAAGTTGTTGCTATCATTCCTACTATCTTGTTATTTTTTTCATGAGGAGAAAAGTATTCATCCCATTCGCTGGGTTGAATTATGTATTCCCGCTTCTTCACAGGACTGTCTATATCGTAACCCCAACATCTAACTAGGCCTTTATCTTTGTCAAATGATAGGTCTATGTTAAATTGCATGGCTATCGAACTGTTTGGAACTCCTTGTCCGGAACCTTTAAACTCAAAGATTATCTTATAATAATCTTTGTTCATTTCCTTCATACCCACAGGAAACATAATATACTCTGGGTATTTGAGTCTTACCACATTGAAAAGATCATGAGCCAATCTCTTTAGATCGTATTCTTTACTGGGGTATTCGTTGTTTATTTCGCTGAATTTCTTTATCTTCTCGTACAGGAATCTTGCCGTTCCTCTTTCTCTGTTTATTTTATAATCATCTATATCCAAAACATTCTTACATATTTTAACGTCATTTCCATTTAAATCTTTAATGTATTTTCTGGTTGTTATTCTTAGACTTCCGAATGGATTTATATTAACTTCTATTATATTACCATTCTCTGTCCAGGCTATTTCCTCCTCCCAGATCTTGATGGCTTTTTTCCCATCTGATTGTATTAGGTATTTTAATTCGTCAAAAAAACTCTCTATTTTGAATAGCTTCCATGGCTCGGCATTATCGTTGTCGGGCTGAGTGTTTTTTTCTTCTTTATTTTTTTCTGGTTTTTTTACCTCGAAACCATAGTCGGCATACTCTAAAAACCATTTTGAAAATTTCATATCCATACAGTATATAATCTTAATGAGCCGAAAAAAAGCAATTATAAAACACAAACCTCTATTAATAGACAATCTTTTAAAGTCAAATGACATAGAAATAAGATTGTTCTCTGGGATCACATGTCAAGATTGTATTCCAAATAATTCAAATTATTTCATAGAATGTGACTTTGCAGGATATCAAAGAAATTTACTTGATCCAAATTATTGGACGCATGATGTGTCTGTGATGGAAAAGTATTTAGCTACATCTTATTATTCGCCTATACTTTATGATAATTTCAGTGAATCAACGGTATCAATTAAAGGTTATTACGCAGTAAAGCAAAGCACTGAAGAGTTATTGTTTTACTCAGAGTTTTTGGATATTATGAGTTTGGATTCATATGAGAGTTTTTCTCTGGAATTATTCTTCTCTATAGACAAGTATTTTTATAAAAATCCAAAGTTATTAAATCTAACAATTTATATAAACAATCCTGAATCATCTTATATAAATAATGCTTTATTAGAGATCAAAAACACAGCATACAATGGAGTTAGTTGTGATGAATGTATAAAAGATATTTTAGGGTTCAACAGCAATTTCTATAATAATGCTTATTTCTTATCAATTAACCAAAATATTATGAATTCAGGCGGACCTGTTCCCTCTAATTTAACTTTTACTGTATTGATAATAGCCCCAGGATATAACGACTACACACAGAGTGTTACATTGACACTAAACCAAGATAGTTACACAATAAATGCGAACATGGTGCAACAGTGAACTTTAAGAGTTGGCTGGAGAGCAAAAGCTTTGATAATAACAAAGATTTTATAATTAGTTTTCTAGATTTGGAAGAAAATAATGCACTAGCCCAGTCTTTGGATTCTTTTGATAGAAAAGACTTGTTCAAAAGAATAAAAGATACTAATTATTATAATAATTTGGATGATTCGTCTAAGGATAGACTGAAAAATGTTTTATTGAAGACTGGCAGAACCATAGGAGATTTAGTTAGATCTGTTTCTGAGATTTAGCTTAATTCTTTTTTTAATATATCTTTACACTTATCCATCATTTCTTCTAATTCCTTAGGCTTACAGCCTAGTAATCTGCAAGCTCCGCTTTTATTTAATCTTCCTTTTTTAGTATAAACTTTATTTTCATTTAATAGCAATGCGTCTATAAGTTTACCGTATCCCTTGTCTATCAGTTTTTGTATCATTTCTTGTTTTTCCAATATATCTACAAAGTTTTTATTCATAGTTTGTTTCTCCTTTGTGAATATTATATTAAAAAAAAGTTATAGAATCAATGTATTTATTATTCTATATATGCTCTATCGTATCTGAGTGTTAGATCTATAGTCATAACATCAGAACTAGACATGTCTAATTCACCAAACTCTATGTTTTGCGGCCATGCATTCTCGAACGTCCATGTTTCTATTACATTCCCGCACCCGTCATACATCTCCAAAGTACAATTTCGCTTAAAGCCAGAACTTGGTTTCCAGTCCCCAGAACTTGCATCATATATTGATTTTATCCATGCAACCACAGGATTTTTTATATCCACTATTTCAGTTTTATCTTTTACTTTTTTTTCTGCTTTTTTAAGATCATATAAACTTAATGGAAAAGGTTTCCATTCTGGCTTACTAGGGTAAAATATAGTTTCATTTAAATGTTGGACTTCCATTTCTTTGAAACTAAGACTTGGACGGGCAGATCTTAATGGAGGTAATGCATTGACGCCTTCTCCACTGATCCCATCTAGTTTTAACATCCATCTAAATTTTCTTTTGAAACAGGTGTTGCCCCCAGACAAACCTAAATCAAATCCCATTGTTTTTGCAGTCATAGAATTATATAGTATGTATAAAAAAAATCCCCCCGAAAAATCGAGGAGATTTCTTATTTTTAATATCTAAATCACAGAAAAGCTTATTAACAACCCTTGCATTTACAGTCAGCAACTGCTGTTCCACATGAATTCATGTACTTGGCTGTTGAGTATCTTAGTGTTAATTCGATATTCAATTCTTCTGAACTTGAATAATCTAGATCACCAAAATTAATACTTTGTGGCCAGACATGCTCTAGCTCCCATCGTTCCATTTCTTTTCCGCAACCATCATACATAGTCAGAATTCCTAGACCGGCATAGGCAGCTTTGACAGAACTCATAGTTACGTTTCCGGACTTATCGTTAAAGTTATAAACTGTTGACAGCCAACTGTATAGATTGGCAACATCGCCACCAGCGCCAGCATTAACTACGTCATAGTATGTAACTGTTAGTGTTTCCCAACTTGCTTTGCCTGGAATCCACATTTTACCATGAAGGTAGTTTATTTCTGTTTCTTCGATAGTTAAACTTGGTCTATTGGCAACCTTTACAATTGTTTCCGGTATTGAGCCACAGGGAGTCTCTAATTGAAAGGTCCACCTGAATTTACGCTTAAATATTGCGTTGGCATTACCCAGATTGCCTATTCCCATATTGGATAAACTTGACATATAAAATTCTCCTTATCTTCTTTTGTTTTTAGATATTAAAATGTTTCTGTATTTTCTGAGAAGCTACCTGTTCTATGAATTGAGAATTCTAAGAATATGAATTCGGCAGCTCTGATTGGCTGAATTCCTATTCTTGCTCTAAATTCATTTCTGTCTATTACGTCAGCAGTATTTAATTCTGCATCTGCTTTAATGATATAATCATTAACACCTCTTCCAACCTTGATCTCAGATAGTATTGAGTTAGCTAATGTTACGAATTTGCTTCTGAATTGCTCATCATGTGGATCGAATATTAATGATCTTGATGCTGTTCTAATTCTCTTTTCAATTACAAACATTAATCTTCTTACGTTCACTCTATCGAGAGCAGTAGGTCTTCTTTGTAGTGTTTTCTGACCAAATATTACAAAGCCTTGTGTGTCAACAAATTGAACAATTGGATTGATGCAGTTTCTGTTTCCATACATGAGGTCTCTTTCTTCAAGTGATGGTCTTGAATATACATCTAATATATTTGGCACCATGCCTCTATTTAGACCGGCTGGAGCAAACCATGGTTCTGAAATACTGTCTGACATGGCAATTGTTGCCATAACAGCACCAGATGGTGGAACCCATACGTCTAGGTTGTTATGGTTATCACGAATCTTAACCCAAGGCCAGTAAAGTGCACCGAAGTCACTGTCCAGTCTATCTAGATTGAGTGGGTGAATACCGTTCTGCCATTGGACTATTTCTTTAACTGTTAAGCCGAATGGCGGGTCAATGATTGCAAGGCAATCACTTCTAACATTCTGGCAGAGATTTAATAGACTGGTTACAACGGCTGTGCTACTGTGTCCTGGAACTGCAACTAAATCAATGTCGATTTGTTCTGGTTCGCTAAGGGCGTATAGTCCAGTATATCCAACTTCGTTTCCGATCAAGAGTTCATCCTGACGATCTGGATCCGATGGTATTCCGTCTGATCCTCCGGTTAAGGTGTAAACACCGTCGAGGGGTGAGAAACTTGTGGAGTCTAGTGGAGGAGATGTTGTGTCTGTCATATCTGTTACACGAATGTAGTCAGATACTAGACTTAAATATGATTCTACATATAGTCTGCTTGTGGCATCCTTTGTTAGGCTTCCCCAAGATTCAACTTGAGTTCCATTGCTGAACACTTGCATTGTGAATGTATTATTTCTAATATCATTTAGAATCTTGACTTGCGTTCTATTTCCTTCTATACCTGGTGAGTCTGCGGATATAGTGAATGTTATATCCATATTGTTTGCGTTTTCTGAGCCATAAACAATGCCAGCAGTATTGGTATCATCTGAATTAGGATCTGATGAAGATACTGCCACTGGACTTTCACCAACTTTAGTGGTTGTATCTAAGCCAAATATGGTCTCGGATGTGCTATCTGGCTTGATTCTTAAGCGAGCATCACGACCAACGTGTAGAGTTCTTATGCTTACTTTGTTTGTATCATATATTTCTGCAACAAAACCGCCTGGAAGACTTGATATTGCTGTGTTTATTACGTCTACAACCTGAGAAGCAGTTCGGCTGGCACCAAGTGATGAAAGATCAATTACTTGAACAACATTATCAATTGCTGGAACATCTGTTCCGTCAACTATGATTTGTAGGTTGAGTCCAGAATCAGATAGATCAAATGGTCCATCTACCGAGCCAACGGCCATGGCAGGCATCATATCCATTCCTAGTCCTATCGGTGAATTTGGTCCATATATGCTATCATAAACAGAAACTAGCTCCAGTGATGAACTTGGTCCATATGCCCATATTGTTTTTACTCCAATCTTGTCACTTGTTGAGTAGAATATAATTCCATCATTATTTGTGTCTAATTGGTTGTTTAGTAAGTCAGCTAGATCCATTGCTGAATAATTTCCTTGTGGTATGACAAGTGTTTTGCTTGATAGAACTCCATTCAGCTTCCATTTGAACCACATTCTGTCTTCTGATATTGTGTAGTTGCCGGAATCTTTGGAGTTGATTGTGATTATCTCACCAGCTGCTGGAACGTCAACACTGGCGGTTTCTGCACGCTCGTCATTTACGTTTTCTTCTTCGCCAACTCTGACTACGTAGAGTTCTGATCCTACATTGAGATATGCTTCTGCAGCATAAAGCATGTATGGATCGCTGACATCTGGGTGAGGGTAGCCAAAGGTTATGTATAGTTGTCTGGTTGTTGAAACCATGGTTGGAATATTTAGTGGGCCTTTGCTGGAAAAACCAACAACAGCAGCACGATGAAAACTTTGAGCAGATGTTACAAAGCTTAAATCTTTTTCTGTTATTCTAACGCCTGGACTGATTGTGTTTGAAGGTGGGAAGCCACGTAAAATTGCCATTTTTATTCTCCTATAATTTCTGGAATTTTCTTTGTTTTGATTAAACCATCTTTTTCTGCTCTAAGTATATAGTCAGTTGATCTCTCTTCTTGTAAAAGAAAAATATTTTTTCCCGAGCCAATCCCGGGAATGTTTAATACTGTGAAAGATTTTGGTGATGTTCTCGATCTTATGATCAGTTGAACTGGGAACTTCTGTCTATTTGTTATTTCTAACATTCTACCTCTTTAACTGTTTCTTCAATTCTAGATACAATTTCTGTTATATCTTCTTCTCTTAGGCCATCCGTGATTTCTACCCTTTGTGTAAGAACTGCCTTCTTTTTCACAATTGGTTGAGGTATATAAGACTCTGCGGTAAGATTGAATTGAAATTTAACAACCCTAATCGCTTGGTCACCAGGTTCTGTTTCTATATTATTAGATATCGAGTCTAATTTTACTTGGACTTCCCAGGTTACACCTCTAACCTTTATATATGCAACAGGGCTAAATTTTAAAATAATTTGTTCCAGAATTTGGTTCATATCTTCAACGTATAGGGTCCAAGCATATAAACTATAAGATATGTCTATTGGTATTCCTTTTGTCACCCCAAAGATAGTATCTCTTTCATACTTTTCATTAGTGGTAAACCCAGGTTTATTATCTGGCCTTAATCCTCTTAAATAATCCACGGCTTTGTGGTAAACATATCTAGATTGATTAAATTGATAATCTAGGGAGTGTATTGCCAATATTGGCAATCGGATTCTATCCACAACCAGAGAGTTATCTTTTCTTACATTGTCCTGAATTATGGCGGCCACTGCTTTTTCTTGGGTTCCCCATATTATTGGAACTCTGTGAGCTTTTCCATCTTCGTCCAAAACTACAAGATCTTTAAAAAGATCCATTACCGCTTCATCAGTGCCTCTTAGAGATTTGCTATATCTGTATATTGTGTTTATGTTTTTATCATCATTTATAATGTGACCGCTTTGCATTGGGTCACAGTTATTACCTTTTCCCACGCCTGTTTTTTCATTTGTAATTGCTTCTTTTAAAAAATCTAAACTATTATCTTTTTCGCAAACTGAATCACATTTACTGGCCGAACAATATTGGTCAGGTATAGTTTTATTTTCTTTTAAATTGTTTATTTCGTTGCACTCTACAAGGCTTTTTTCTGTATGATTTTCCATAAAATTATATAGTGTTGAAAGTTTTTTTAAAATTATGTAAAATAATCTTATGATTAATTTAAAATGGAGGGCTTGTCACAATGCTGATAAGTACCCTCCAAGAAGAATAAAATTAGAAATACCAGGATGGGCAGGTATAGATAAAAACCATTCTAATGGTGCTATCCCACAGCCTTGGCATTGCCCTCCTTTTGTTGAGGGCAATACATATGGGTTGGAATTGATTTACCCTTTTGAAAATGAGTGTATTGTAAAAAATATAGATGGAAATACATTCTTTGAATGTGATTTTTCAAAGGAGGAGGGATACGATAATTCAGACCCCCCTTTTCAGTGTTTCGCACCAGGTCATTTCGGGTTCACATCCAGTTTTGATCTACTGCCTCCTAAAGATTATATCATAAGAATAGAGCCTCATCCAAAGTACTTCACGGATCATTCTTGGACAACACCACTTCCGGTACCAGGGCATATACAAGGTGAGTGGTGGACCAAAATATTTTTTATTGTTTTTAAACAGCCTCCACTAGGAGGAAAATACATATTTAGAAAGGGTGAGCCCTATGCTCAAATATTATTATTGCCCAAAAAGGTTGATTACAAGATAGAAGAAATGACCATATCAGAAAAATTTAAAAGAATGCAGCTGGATAATAATTCTAATTTGTTCATAAAAGATTCTTGGAAAGACCATAAAGGAAATACTTTTAATGATAAATATAGAAATTTAGCTTGTGAATTTGCAAAAGGTGGAATAGATGGTATATGCAAAAAAATAGATAAAAATATTAGTAATAGGGTTAAAATTAATAAAAAAAGACCTATATTAAATTGTGGCAAAAATAATAAAAAATGTTAATACCGTTAATAATAAATTATATTTAAGAAAAGAAAATATAGTTTATAAAGATCTTCCTAAACCTAAAATTCCATTAAAATTAATTAACGTTAACTCCGACTTGCTTAAGTAATCCTTTTAAATTATCAAAGGTTTTCTTTAGCTGCACTCCAGCTTGAGATTGTTTTTGTTTGTTTCTAATATCTTGTTGCTGTTGATTTCTTGCTTTAACTATATCTGCAGCACTTTGCGAAGGATTGCTTCCAATAGAAGCCATACCACTAGCACTCACTGGAGTTATTGGTGTTATTGGATTTTGTTCCATCAATTTGGTTAGTTTATAAAAGTTCATAAGTGTATATATTAAATGATTTTGAAATCTTGTTTTTGCTGAGTAACTTTACCTTCTCCTGTAGTAACGCTTTCTTGGAATTTCTGGGCTATTATCTGAATGTGTAATACTCCCCATTGTTTAAATTCAGATAAATTTCTTTGTATTATAACCCAGTTTTCTTGTAGGTGGGGAGTGTAAATTCTAGATCCTATTTTTGGAGGATGACCGCAGGCCTTTAAAACCGCTTTGTAGTTAAATTCGAACAATTGTTCATCTGGCGCATCTATTCCGAATTGATTTACATAATTTTGTGAAGGTATTGGTTCATAGTAACACCAGAGCTGAATTGGAACTGGTGAGAATAATTTTCCTCTATCTTCAAGATATAAAGGATCTACTGTATTGTTTTGTATGTGCACTTCATGATAAAATACTGGGATTCCACCTCTTTTAATTGCTTCTTCATCCCAAGAATTATAAAGATTAAATTGAGGATCCTCGGGATCAAACTGTTGGTAGCTTCCATTCACGCAGTAGGGTGTTCCATCTTGTCTTTTTATCATGGTGATCTCCTCTATATTATATATTTTAAATCATGAATAAAAATTTCTTAGATATTTTCAAAGAGCAGAATGATGACTACTGGATTAAGAAAAATAATGTTCCAAGGAGTCTTTATCAGGCCATTAAACCTTATTTTGATAAAGAGCTAGTAGCTTTAGATTTAGGCTGCGCTGGTGCAAGATTATCAAGATCAATGAGAAATCATTTTAAACTGATTTATGCTGTTGATAAATCTTATAGTTTAATTACAAAATCATCTTTAATTAATCCGGATATTAATTTTATATGTGGTGATTTTGGAGATCAAAGAACCTGGAAATTAATGAATCAAAAATTCGATTTGATAGTATCTGACTGCGCAATAAGAAAAGACTATGTTAGTTTGAAAATTTTGCTGGATCTCTGCAGAGATAATTTAAATAAAGATGGAAGAATAATACTTAGAATTCAAGGTATAAATGACCTTGGAAATATTTTAAATAAAGATTATAGATCTACAATTTTTTACTCTGAGAAAGAGTTAAAAGAACTAGCTTTTATTTTTCAAAATAAAGAAGTTCAGACAGAATCATATACACAAAAATTTAGTAATGAACGTTATCTAGCAGACTTTTTAAGAAAGATAGACATACATCAAGATATATCTGAGAGTTTAAATGTAATCAGACAATACTATTTGGTTACATTAACTTAATTACTCTGCGCCTATCTTCGGAGTGATGGCTATTGTTCCGCCACTTGCGGGCAAAGTGAATGGAGCACTTGCGAATCTCTCAGCCCACAACAGTCTCGGGCTTTGTTCTGAGGTTACGATGTAGTATCCATATATTGAAGCAGCTTCTGTGAACGTAAATGTTTGCTCAGGATATGTAGCTGTTGTTGTCCCTGATGCCGAGGCTATTACCCAATTTGTCCCATTAAGTATTTTATCTGCATAACCAGCTTGAGTTGCTTCAATAAAATCACTTAATACAGTTGATTCATTTGGCACAGTGCTACTGCTTTTGAACAATTTTAGAACTTGGCTGCCTGGGTTTGTCGTGGCTCCAAGTAAAAGACTTAGAATCGTCTGCTCAGAGATATCGGATACTACTAGTGCCATATTATTTACCTCATAATTGATTATTATATTCTAATTTATATATAGTAAAATGGCTATAAAAAACAAAGATGGAACGGTTTATAGGATAGAAGGCCCCAATCCCTTTATGAACAACCAAGAGTTATGGAGTGATTGTGTTAAACATAATCTTGAATGGAAGGATGAGATAGTATTTGATTTTTTAAAACAAAAATTAAATCTACCTGTTCAAGATTCGGCTGAAAGTTTCCTAGAAGAGCTCGAGCAGGAAAAGATTAAGCAAGAAGAACCTATTCCCGTAGTTGAAAAACCCGTCCCAATAAAAGAGAAAAGAGAGTTTGACACAATAGAATCCTTCTGCCTACCGGTGGATATTATTGAAAATAGAGATGATTTATATGGAGAGGTAAAACAGAAAGTAATTTATGGCGAAGTTTGCACAATAGAGATTGTGGTTTTAGAGCAGGCCGACTTGACATTTAGGTTTTGGACTACTCACAAAATAAATAAAGGCTCTATTATTTATCCTAAAAATAAAGATAAGAGATGGTGGAAAGTATCAGAATATACGGATGCTCCAAAGGGTTTTATGTACCTAGCTCTACCCAGTCCTTTTACTCCTTCGTTTGTTTAATTCTGTTCTTTGTGACTTCGCAATAATCTTTATCTATTTCTATTCCTATGCTATTTAAATTTAGATAAGAACTAACTTTTAAAGTTGTTCCGCTACCACAAAATGGATCCAATACAGTGGTGCTTTGATTGTGTCCATTTAATTTTATACATTTTTCTACTAATTCTTCTGGGTATGCTGTTGGATGGTTGAACTTATCATCTTTAGATCTTGTTGTTCTATATGGTATAAACCATATGTTTCCTCTGCATCTAACATCACCCTTGTCTTTGTTATTTTGGAATCGTTCCATGTTTCTTTTATCTTTATAAGGAACTCCAATAGATAATTTATCTAAAGTCTTTTCGCCTGTCTTTGTGAAATGAAACATATACTCAAAAAAGTTATTTAAATATTTGTTGCTATTATTTGGCGTGAAATGACCAAATGATTCATTATTTACTGTTATGGATTTAGCCCATATTATTGTGTTTTGTAGTTCAAATATTTTTGTAAGTTCATTGCATATTAGAAAAGGTATTGTTGGATTTGTATTCTGGTATCCTATGTTTAAGAAATATGATCCATCTTTTTTAAGAACTCTATTTATTTCTTTAGATACATTTGTTATCCATTCCACATACTCTTGCAACGGTAGTTTATCTTTATAGCTCTTATATTTTTTATTTAGATTATAAGGAGGACTGGTTATGGTCACGTCAACGGTTTCTTGCCCTATTGTGCCCAACACACTTAAACAATCACTATTGTATAATGTGGTTTTTTTATCTTTATAATATGGTTCCATTCCATAATATAGTTAAGAATTTTGGTCCGCTACTATATTTACTTTATAACCTAATTCTTCAAATTTCTTACGATGATCTTCTACACATTTGGTGTATGCTACTTCATAAATATCTGCCACTAATTTATTGAAATCCTTGATATCTTGGTCGGTAGCCAGATGGTATAATATTCGGTCTAATATATTTTCATTTCTACTAAATCTTTCTTTTAGTATTTCAAATATATTCTTTTTAATAAAATGATTTCTATTACTCTTCAAAAAGTCCATAAATTTAAATTAGTTAGTTTTGTATAAATCTTGGCGTTGAGGGCCTAGTTCCCTTTAGCTTAATATTTTGATCGGTTAGATCTTTCCATACAATTCTAAGATTATTCTTCATAGAATCTATTTCTTTGCTTTTTATGCCAACAGACTCGAGTTTGGCTAAAGAGTCGCAAATGAAGTTAAATTTATTGATTTTAACATCCAGACTTTCATCTTTGATAAATTTATTTATTAGGACTACATCTTTTATTTGTGAAAATAATGATACAGCAACTTCTACTGCTGACTTATGAATTTCAACTTCTTTTTCATGCATATTTAAACTGTTTATTATATTTATTAAATTTTTACTTTTGGGTAATACCAACATGTTTTTTGAAGCTATATCCCTTACGACAGAAAATACTAAATCCATTTTTTCTTGAGGTTTTTCTGTGGATTGAACTTTTTCTTCCGGGGAGGATACAACAATAACTTCCTTTGGAATTTTATTTAATTTTCTTTCTATTTGTTGATAATAATCTAAAACTATCTTCCTTCTTACTCCGGAACTTGTTGGACCCATCACTAGTCCACTTAAATATTCTAATAGTTGATTTTTTTGTTTGTTTATTTTATTTAATAAACTCCTCCTATCTTGATCCGATATTTTTTCATATCCATCTAATTCTTGAGCCAAGCCAGAATATTCATTTAATTTAGCTGCTATTCCCTGCTCAGGATCTTCCAGTAATTTAGCCAGCTCTTCTCTTGCTTTATCTATATTTCCTTTTGAGAGACTTTTTGCTTGATTCTCTTTTCCTGGGAAGTCAAATATGGTTTCAAGAAATTTATCTTCTATTAAGTCTCTTTTTGGTTTATTTGAATTTGGTTTTTCTTCCTTTTCTACTGAATCTTTTCTGAATGGGTGTCCTGTTGCATCCACATCAGATTCATCTGAAGATGCTAGATACTCTCTAGTTTTTCTTGATTTTTGTCCGAACGCCGGGCTCTGCAGGACTTTTCCAAGTTCTGAATTTGTAAATTTTTCTCTACTTATAGGTTCCTTGAAATCTTTTTTGGAGATATTGTTTATCAGTAGCTCTGCAATAAAGTCGTGTGCTTTTTCTATTAAATCTATATCATTTAATATTTTGTTTTTAACTGCTTGTTTTATTTCTGTGCCACAAGATCTTGCACCCTTGGATAAAAGACATTGAGATATTCCTTTTATTATTTCATAATATCCTTGTATATCGCCATCTCCATCATTTGATACTACTATATCTCTGACTTTAGTACCTGCCGATCCGGATTCGTCGGAATCCCCTTCTTCATCATTGGAATAATTATCTCCATATCTAACTATTTTGAAATCTGCCCATCTCATTGGTTTATATCCTTCTGCCGGATCTTCTGAGAATAGGCCAATTTTGGATCTATAACCAAGTCTTATTAAAGTTGGAGTTAAGTCTTTAGAATCTTTTATCTGTCCAAATACCCCGCTTAATTTTTTTCTTGCTGTCTTCTTTACGGCAGTTTCTGGTTGTTCTCCGCTTTCTTCTTGTCTGAAGTGTGCTCCTTCAACGCCACTTGCACCATGCTGATAATCATCAATTGAATACATTTTATTGCTAATATCATCAAATACAAAACCATCTTGAACATTTTTGGTTTTTCCGTTGTATGTATAAAGTCCACCAGAATCTGAATTCCTGTAAGCATTAACAGCAGCCTCTAGTTCTGTTCCTTTATATTTTTCTGGATTTCTATCGTATATTTTTTCTATTTCTTCTATACTTTTTATTTCACTTGAACTTCTTGTTGTTGTTATTGGCTTAGAATATCCCGACTCTAAATCATCTTCAGGATTAACATCCTCATCATCCTCAGAATCTTTCAGCTTTGATGGTGTATTTTTTATAAATCTAGATCCATTTACAACTGGAAGATTTATGGTTTTTTCTCCTATTTTATTTCCATCTTTGTCTGTTATATCGACTGTGTGCTTGATAGTTGGAAGCATCAAGAATGCTGATTGAGACTCGCCAGTTCTTGGATTTTTTCCTATTGTTATTTCTGGATTTTTTCCATCCTGTTTTAGCGAATACGGTAGTCTCCCTGTTTTCTTAAATATTTCAAATTGTTCAGGAGTTAAAGATTTTTCAATCTGATCTAATTCTTCTTTATCTATCCTGGGATGGCCACCGTCAGAAAATTCTTCTGTCTCTTTGTCGCTTAATATCTGTGGGGTTAATTGTTTATTCGATGAAAGTATTTGCATCGTTACTAATTTTGCAAAATATTCACTAAATTTTCTTTTAAGTTTTGCATTACCTGCCACACCACCTCCACGAGGAGTCTTTAATTCTCTGAACCATCTTTCACTTTTTGCTACTTTCCATGCAGGCAAAGTATCTCCCTTTGCATTTATATTAATTGGTTCTTTGCCAAAAATACCTATTAGATCTGCTTCATTATCCAGCCCTGCTTTTTCAAACCAAGATCCATCGGTTGCTTCGCTATTTTTACCAATAATTTCCCAAAGATCACTTAATTTAGGATCATCCCAATTTTTATAATCTCCACTTTGCGCTCTACTCAATATTCTACTTATGTTATTCTTTATTCCATTTTCTTTTTGTTGTGGGATATAATTATCTTTTTGTTTTTTCTTTTGATCGTGAGTTGAATCTTTTGATCTATCGTGAACTCTTACTATTTTATATTTAAACTTTCCTTCGTCGGCCAATTTATCGAAAGAGGATGAATTTTCATCCGAAGGTAATGGTCCTAGATGTCTATGAAAGTTTAATGTTAATAAATGACGAACTGTATTTCCTATATTATTCTCTGATGGGAAAGCAAAACTTTTTGATCCCACTCTTTGTTTTCCGCCCCTAGAAGTTTTTTTAACATTAGATAGATCTAAACCGTATTCCCCTGATGATGCTAATTTCATCTTCTTTGAAACTTCTGATGGTAAAACACTTTTTATATTTGGAAGATTGACTGGGCTATATGAGTTACTATTTGGAACTATATAATTTTTGCCTCTTGTTGTCTCTAATTTTTGTATTAATCTGTTTATGTAAAAATTTATGAAATTATCTTTAAACTTTTCTTTTTCTTCTTTGACAAATGGAACTATTGCATCAACTGTATAATATACAAAATCTTTAAATGCATTTCTAACATCAGAATATCTATATCCTATTTCACTCATCTTGGTTTTGAGATCATAATCCTCTAAATCATTCTCCAACCAATCTGTTAGTTTTATTATATTAAATTCTCCTGGCCCTGGGCCTCCATAATCATTATATTTTGACGCAAAATCTAATATTAATTTTTTAAATTTATTATTAAAATCTTCATCTCTAATTCCTGCCAATTTCTTCTTGCCAAAAGATTTTTCTATTTCTTTGAATAATTCTTTTTTAATATTATTTCTGACTTTATCTCTATTTTCTAATAATTTGTATAATATATCATACCTTGTTTTTAAAGCCTCAGGCCAATCTTTTTGATCTACCTGATAAAGGAAGTCAATATCTTCATTATCTATAGATACTGGTCTTTTGACTACGTGTTCTCTATAGGCCATTTCTAAGAAAATTGAGTAGTCATGATTAGCCTTAAAAAATTCTTTGAATGTATTCATGTAAATTTTACCTTTTGTATATCATATATATATTTATATGAGCAATATTTTACAAATTCCAAGGCCGACCACAGACGCAAAATGCACAGGTCAATGCATGAATGATCTAGGCCCAACAGATCCATTGACTCCACTCGCCCCAAGAAAAAACAGAGAAAAAGTTAGAGAGCAGATAAAAGACTATGTTTTATTGATGCTTGGGGCACCGGTAGTCAGCATCGAACTCGACCAACAACAATTAGATGGGGCTGTGGACTTTTCCCTTCAAATCATAGAGGATTACGCACCTAGAGAGTATTTTCAGTGGTATGTATTCCCTACCATTCCAGGACAAACTGTCTATGCAATGCCTGACGATGTGGGCATAATAAGAGAAGTTGCATATAAAGAAACTGCTCAATATGCCTTTAGTGCAAGTGATATTGGTGGTGTAATACCTTTGGAATATATGGGTGCCGGGGCTTACGGAAGTATAGCAGGAGGTATTAATCCTCAACAGCCGGTATGGGGAAAAATGAATGAATGGATATTATATAAACAATATGAGGATATGTATAATAGGACAAGTGGTCAGCAAGGAGGGTGGGAATTTATTGGAGGTTACAAACACATTAAACTCTACCCAGTGCCTTATAGAACTCACTTGGTAGCCGTTCATTACCTTCAGAGAAAGCCGGATTTTGCGCAGGTGACTCAAGCTATGCAAGAAGGAGCTTTGGCTTTTGCTAAAATAATGTTGGGAAGAATCCGATCCAAAATACAGAATCCTCCGGGACCAAATGGTGGAATTCAGTTAGATGGTCAAACTATTCTTCAAGAAGGCTTGCAAGAGAAAAAAGATTGGGAAGAGAGATTAATAACTAGATTCGGTGATCTACCAAGCATAAAAATGATGTAAAAATTATGAAATCATATAAAGATTGGAAAAAAATAAACGAGGCTGCTGAGGAAACACGATATAGTGTTGGTGTGAACTACAGAACATCCCCCGATGAGGTTCTGGATGTTTATGCTAAAATAAGCCTTGGATATGTGAGTGCTGCAATTAAAAATTATGGATATCACACAAAACATGTATACACAGAAACCCCATATAGACTATTAATTAGCTCTGGGGATTGGAGTGAAGGAGAATGGGTAGGCGTAGTTAGCTGGGATCACAAGAATAAATGTTTTGTGATAAGTAGCGGTTTTTATAAAAAGATGACTAAAACTGTGTCGATTGTCAAAACAGATGCTTGCAAATATGATACTGCATCTAAGATAGCTCAAGAAGTCTATAGCATGATGAAAGGCTTAGAGGACAAGCCAGATAGAAAAACTATTGAACTAAAACCTGCTAAAAAGAAAACTGGACCAAAATAATCTACTCGCTTCTTCTAGGTGTCTTGGAACAGCATATTTCGCTTTCCACTTCTTTCATCATGAAGTCTTGATATCTCTTCTTGAGTTCATTGTAGTTCCGTGCAGACCTATACAACTGCTTAAAGTGATTTAGTATGCATGTTGTCATATAGTTGAATGCTTTTCCTATCTTAGGATTAAACCTGTCCAGTTTTTCAAAGCAAACCAATACTCCTTCTTGAACCGCATCATCTATATCAATTAAATTAAATTTTGCATATCGGACTATATTTTCAGATAACGTGTAAAATGCAATCGCTAGATTATTTTGCGTTACCTCGTAAACATTCAATATCTCAGAATTTTTCTTATTCACTAAATCTTTTAGTTCAATTTTTACTTTATCTTCTCTCTTCTTTATGTCTTCTTGTAAGAAATTATATAACTTTTTATCTCTTTTTGCTTTTTGAAATATAATTATTGTTTTCTCAAGATTTTTATTATTAAGATACTCTGACGCCATTTTTACTTTCTATCATTTTTTTCTCATTTATATTGATGAATAATACTGACTACACTTATTTTTATAAATTACTTGAGGATCCCACCTGCTTAAAGTACTATTATGAAATAATACGTTATTATAAAAGTAAAAATAAATTAGATTTCGCAGACGCTTTTGAGAAATTAGTGGAAAAAATTAAAAATGAATAATCTTGCTGTTTGTATGATAATATATGATCAAGAAGATCTGGATAATGCTAGTAAATCTATAGATTCTCTATTTGGATTAGAATTTGATTTATTTATTATCGATTTTACTGGTAGATTTAAAGATATTAGAGCAACTACACTAGAACTAGTATCAGAGGAAGATCTTTCTGGAAATAAAAATTCTTTTTTTAAGTTAGACTATAAATGGTTTTTATTCTTGGATGCTCAGGACACTTTAATTAATGGGAAAGATTACTTATCAAATATAGTCGCTCAAGATCAAGGGGTGTATAAAGTTCTAGTATTAAATAATGGGGTAATAACTAAATCTATTAGGCTTGTGAGTAAAAATTCAAATGTTGTTTTTGAAAATCCAATATATGAAAATATATTTTGCTCTTCTTCGAAGAATACCAACATTCTCCTAGAATCAAAAGACAAAAAGATAAAAGACGAACTAATTAAAATAGAAAAATGGAAAAATAAAAACAAATTTGATTCAATACCTCTTTACTATGAATCATGTTTTTATCTGAAAAATCAAGATTATAAAAAGTTTATAAGTACTGCGGAAAAATATTTCTTCATAGAGAAAAACTCAAATCTTCCTTCTTATATCATGCTCAAATACTACCAGGCGTATGTTTATTTTTATCATCTGGACGATATCTCGAGATCTTTTCAAAATCTAATATTTTGCATAGAAAAAAATCCAACTCTTGCTGAATTTTGGTGCTTATTGGGTGATATAAATTTTGAACTCAAGAAATACAAGAAAGCATATTATTATTATGATAATGCTTTGATTCTAGGTAGAGACAGGAATAAGAATGACGATCTATTTATAGACATCAAAAAATATGAGATACACCCAGAAAATATGAAGGCTAAATGTAAAGAACTAATAGATAATATCTAGTTCGTTTACTACTACGGTTACTTCTTCTTCATATCTTGCCATTGCTATTTGCTTACGACCTGGGCCTAATTTTTTTAAAATCTCTTCCAGTTCAGAAAAGTGACAATTTATAACGGAAAAATTATTTTCTGAAAGTTTTCTTATCTGTTCGGCTTCTTCTACTATCTCTTTTTCCGGATAATATCTTTGAAGTTCTACTCGGGCTTCTTTAATTAATTTTCTATAAAAACCTATATTACACCCGCAGCCGGGATTATTTAAAAACTTCTTAAGATCTTCTGAGAATATTTCCGGGAGAGACTCTCGGAATTTTTCATCTCTCAGAGCAATTTTTACATCAGCCAGACCTAATGTTTGTTTATTAGTCATTTGTCATCTTAATTGTTATTGATTCAAGTGTGTTTAATAATACTGCTGTGGTTTGAGATAAAATACTTCCGGCACAACCACAGGAGAACAACTTTGCTGGTTCATGTACCCCTAGACAAAAGCCAGTAAAAACACCGCACCAGAAACCTGCGCACATATAACACTCTACTAGAGTTGCTATTTTAGATGGCAAGTTACTTTTAACGTATTCTCTTAATGAAGAGAATATTGAGCCATCTATTATTATATGTGTCATTCCAATAGAACCCAGTATAAACAATATTGTTGTATTCATTTTTAATATATTTGTAATTGATTTTTGTCAGATACGAACACGTTTTCTGCATAACTCAACTCAAACCAGATATTGTATATTCCTTTTTCCATATCTGTTGTGTCGATAAAATAATATCCAAACCTTTTTTCCCTGAAAGAAACAGTTTCTCCGTCTACAACCATATTTAAGTCTTGCTCCTCAGGGCAATTTGCGCAATCTTGTTCTATATAAATTTTCATTTCTGATATTACTGCCAAATTATTATAATATCTTTCAATGTCACCTCCCTTTGGAACATTTGACACCACTTCAACTAAAATGTATCTTTTGCTGCCTTTTGTTACTTTATTTGGCTTGAAGTAAAAACTAAAATCATAAATACTCGGCCCAGGAGCGGTAAACCATACATCTGGGTATACTTCAAAATTATTATCTACTACGGCAACAGAACAAGGCTCATTATCTTCAAATTTTATATGCCATTTGTCTTTATACCTGCCTATTGTATATCTGGGCTCACCAAGAGTTAAAGTTACACTATACTCTCCTGTGTTTTCATTTATTATGTTTGGTGATTCTATTGTTTCTACTAATCTCAAGCCCTCCGGGTTTTCTTTAGAAACTTCCTCAGGATCATAGAAATATATTTCTACTTTTGTTATTTCATAAAAATTTCTTTTAAAATTAGAATTAAATGCGAATAATCTTAATTTTAATTCATCCCCACAGTTTGGGTTTTGGAAACGTTCTTTTGACATTTTTACCTCTTAGACTTTGCCTTTCTTCTCTCTGCTTCCATTTGCTCATTTTCTTTTTCTTTTTGATCCATGAATCTTTGTATTATCCATTTCCTTAAATTTATAGGAAGCTTCATGCTACCTTCCATTGGAAGATTGAGATTATATAAAAAGAAAAATATTTCTTCGGCTAAACTATTCCACAACTCTAAGCTTGCGTTTGTTCCCTCCTCCGACGAGGGAAGAAAAAATTTGCTTCGAGAGGTAGATCTACGTCAAACTCCTGCAGGCAGCTTGGGCAAACCATTTCAACCTTTGTGTCTACTCCAAATGGAGGCTCATTCACACAATTTCTAAGGTATGAAACATCTGATATCGGAAGGTTCTTAATTAATACCTGAAGATCTTTTTTATCAGCCAGTCCTTCGATGTCATCCAGCAATAGAGCAGTTCGGTAGATTAAGGTATCGTCAGCAGAAGCATCTCCAAAGTTTTTGATTCTTCTGTCTCTATGATCCTGTATTTCATTCTCATCTTTTCCTTGTGATAATCTATATCTAAACCTATATTTAGAGCTCGGAAGCACATCCTCTAAAATGGGCCCATAATTATCAGGACAAGATTCAACTACAAGTGAATTTAAATCTATTTCTGTGCTAAATTTCTTTTCGCACTCTGGGCATTTGATCTCTACATCATAAAGAGGTGAATAAGAAATGCCTCTTAGATATATTAAGAGATATGTTCTATCCACGGTCAACAGATTTTCAGATTTATATTTCTCTTTGACGCACCTTGAGAAAATCATATTTAAGGCTTGGCCTTTTCTTACAAATCTCGGTGTTGCTAATATTTGCTCTTCTTCACCGGTCATTGGCCTTATATGAAGTTTGCCGTCAGCTGGGCCGTTCTCTCCATCATAGAATTTACCCTTTGATGGAAGTTCAATCTCCTCATATACAGAAGTATTGTTTTTCAAGCCTTCTAAAAGTTCTTTTAGCTGACCACTGCCAGAAGCAGGAGCAGAACTATTCTCTACCGCAGCTCTTCCTGACATTGCACTTAAGAACTGTTCAGGAACATTTCCCTTTACTTGAAATGGGGCCTTATTTTGATCGAAGTTACTTCTTTCATCTACTTCGGCCGCCTTTCTTATGGCGTCTATTTTGCTTATAGATTCACTATTGTCTTCTTCTGATTTTCTTGGTCGATATACTTCTTCGGACATTTTTTTTGGCCTTTCTTTTTTACTGCATTTTATCATAGTACAAAAAAATTTTTTTATCTACTTTATATTGTGGAAATAGATTTTTATAATGTTGAAGAAAAGATTTTTTTGGAGAAAAGACTCCAACAATCTCTTCCTGAACTCAAACCTTTATTTGATCGATGGAACTTTGCTAAAGTTAATGGATTATTTACTTTTTTAAAAAGTGTTGAGAATCAACTGATAGACTCACTGTCAGATGGTCATATATCAATAATATCTGAATATTACAAAGAAGATATTATTATTAAAAGAAACAATATAAACATAATTAAAAATTATTCCTATGATTTGAATGAAGATTTTGGCCTTCACCAGCCCAGAGAGTACAAGGATTTCTGTATATCCAGGAATAAAAACAATATATTTTTTACTTTTTGGCGATAATTATATTTTTGTCTCTTAAACAACTATATACTATAGATGACAATTCAAAGGATTGAATTTGTTATAAATCTTAATGGAGGGAACCATGAGTGATTATAAAAATTTTGCTAAAAGTATAGTTCAAAATTGGAAGAATGAAAATGAAAACTCATTTTCATTTAATAGCGAAAGTTTATCAAAACTTACCGCAGATCTTCTATCATTTCTAGATAGTTCGGTGCACTACGCCGAGGAGAATATAAATTCTAGCGGTAGAGATAAAAAAGCTGTTGTTTTAGCTATTATGCAAATTATTTTTGTGGATATAGTCCTAAATAATCTTCCAATTTATCTTAAACCTTTTGAACAACTAATTAAATTTGTCGCAGTAAATATATTATTCAGTGTTATTATTGACTTTATAGTTAAAAAATATAAAGAGGGGATATGGAAAAAGGAGGCCAAAAATGAAGTGTAATTTATTACCATATACAAGAGAAGATGTTTATTCCATACAGGAAGTCAGGCAGGCTGCTGGCTGGGAGATTACTACATTTAATCTTCCTGATAAATGGAAATTGTCTCAAGGCGAAGGGGTAAAGATAGCCGTAATAGATACGGGTTGTGATCTTAATCATGAAGATTTGAAAAATAATCTTTTACAAGGTAGAAATTTTGTTAATAAAAACAAAGATCCAATGGATTATAATTCTCATGGCACCCATGTCGCAGGAACCATATGCGCCGAAAACAATAATGTTGGTGTAATTGGAGTTGCCCCTAAATCTAAAGTTATACCTATTAAGGCGTTGGACGATAACGGCAGTGGCAATATGGATAATATAGCAGAAGCCATCAGATGGGCTGCAGATCAAGGTTCTGATTTTATAACTATGAGTTTGGGATCCCCGGGACATGTGCCAAGCATTAGAAGTTCTATACAATATGCTTTATCCAAAAAGTGTATTACATTTTGTGCTGCCGGCAACGCAGGCTCCACAAGAGAGATATACTACCCGGCAAATTATCCCGAGACTATAGGAATCGGATCCATAGACCAAAACTTTGAAAGAGCTAGTTTTAGTTGTACTGGTGAGGATTTAGATTTTTTGGCCCCTGGAGTCAAAATATTTAGCACAGTCCCAACTAATTGGTATGCATATATGAGTGGAACAAGCATGAGCACCCCCTTTGCTGTTGGGTGTGCTGCCTTGTTGTTATCCTACGTTAGAAATAATAGTACAGGATTAGTTTTGGATAATGATAACGACTATAGAAAAGCTTTTAGAAAAAAGACAATGTCTTTAAAAAATAAAGATTTTGCAGGTAAAAAGTTTTTCGAAGGTTTCGGTATTATAGATCCAAATCAATTTGAAGAATGGGTTAAAAACAATTAATCAAACATTTCTTATTGAAGATGTGGTTGCTTCTAATAATGTTTCAAAATCTATTTTTTCTACTTTTTTATTATTTTTTTGGCACCATTCAACTATTTTAAGTAATATGGCTTCTTTGTTCTTAATCACCCAGTGGTTTTGTAGTCTCATTTATATGACCTTTTGACTATCTAAATTGTAATTGATTCTTATTAAAAATCAAGTATAATTATTTTTGAGGTTTACATGTCAATTAAAAGTTCTGATATTGCTTTTTATTACTCCGGCCAGAGTTCTTCTTTGGGTATACCTGATTCTATTGGAGGCGAGCCTTCCACTATTCCTGTGGCGGACCGACTATTTAAGAATATAACTAATCAAGAAGCTACGGATGGAATAGTTGATTATAAATGTGTTTACATGGCGAATAAAAACCCTGATGAACCTTTTTATAATTTAAATCTTACTATTAAAAACAGTAGTACATCCGTTATTCAATTTGGATTTCCCGGTGTTCATTCGACTTCAACTGAATTGTGCTCCATCCCACCCTGCACAGATTCAACAATACAATATTTGAACCTAGTTGCTTCTGGCAATAAAATAAATGGCGGGGGTTTTAGTTTAATTTATAACGGATCCTCTGAACCAATAGAGCTCGGTATTCAGTGGAGTTGGAGCAATAGCTTAAGTGATTCTCAAAATTTGAGTAACACTGCCAATAACATAAAGGCCGCCCTTGAACTTATACCCGAATTTAAAAATGTAATTATAGAACCTCAAGCTTCAACCATACCCGAACCTGGCAAATATAAAGCATCTTTTAAAATTATATTTGAAACTGGCCGTTATGTTGATTTGCTCACTGTTCCTTCATATGGCAATGCTTTATCACCGGCCACAGTTGTTACTGTATATAGTGCCGGTATAGGTGGCCCAGTAAATAGAACGGCTGATGTTATAGAAACTTCAAGAGTCGCCCCTAATATTACTTTTTTAGATGTAAATTCAACAGTTATTATTAAGCATTTTTATCCAAATGATTATATTCCTATATGGATAAAGAGAACAATACTCCCCAACACCGCTGCAGTAGACCAGGATAATTTTTCCATATTAATAAGTGCATCTAATTCTGAAATTGAACCCACTCCTACTCCGACATATGTCGCACTAGATCTAGTGGACCAATCCCAAGAATTATATGATGGCGGTTTACAAGTAATACCTGGAATAGCATATTGGCAGTCTTTTGACTGTACAAAAACTGGAGTTTTAAGTCAGCTTGAAATTGGATTATATAGTGATCCAATTTCTTCTAATTTTTCTACCAACTCAACTGGGGATATCATCCAAGGTAGTGTTTCTCAAACTTCATTCACTGCTGTTTCGGGCACCGGAACTATTAGGGTTTATACTGGTGAGGGTATAAACTCTTCTAATCTAATCGCATCTTCTGTGGTTTCCGTGAACGTTGCAAATAGTTTAATAACTTGGAACAATTTTAAAATTAATGTAGATATTATAAAAAATATTAAATACACATTAGCCTATACACCTGATTTCATACATAAGATAGCAATTAACTATCAAAATCCCTATAATGGTGGAATTTTTGGAGTTAATACCACGAGCTTTCCAGAAGCAGATATCTTATTTAAGACTCATGTATTAGAAGAATTTTCTCCACCCACTCCAACTCCCACAATGACACCTTCTCTTACTCCTACTTTAACGCCAACATTTACTTTTTAGAGTTTGTAGTTATTTTTTTCAATGAATCTTTGTGTTTGTAAAACACTACTTGGAGTTCCCATGTCACTCCAATACCCAGATATGTGATTAACTTTTATTCTATTGTTTTTACAATAGTAATTGTTTATATCTGTTACTTCTAATTCTTTTCTTTGGCTAAGTTTTAATTCTTTGGCCACTTCATATACATGTTTTGTGTATAGGTGAATGCTCCCACCCCCTAAAGGGAGTGGGCTTCTAAGACATTGCTGTCTAAAGAGTTCATTCCAACTCTTAATATGTTCTTTGCGGCGTTAAGGTCTCGGCTTAACTGTAAGCCACAAGCAAAACAGTCGTGATTTCGCTCACCCAGTTCTTTCTTGACCTTAATTCCGCAACCACTGCATATTTGACTTGTGTATTCTGGCTTCACTTCCGCTACCACACAACCATCGCCCTGTTCTGAATATATTGGCAACAAAAGTTTGTTTGTTACCAATGTGGCAGGCGATAATCTAGTTCCTGCACCACCCGCAAGTATCACTGCTTTCTTCACAGTATTACTCGCTAATTATCTCCATGTCGCCGGCTGGATCTTCTGTTAGAAGAACTTCTGTTTCTTCAATTTGTTGATCTTCGACAACGGGTTCAGATTTTCCGTTTTCTTTTATTATATCTGGTTGGTCAAGAATTAATTTCTCTTTCATTTTATTGTCCTTTTTATTATTTACTACTTTTTTCTTCTTTTTTTTCGTAGATTTTTTAGATTTTGCCAAATTTTTTTTAATTTTTTCTACAACCTGGACAACTACTGGCACTGATTTTTCTTCAACTATTTCATCGACTTTAACATTTTCTTCTTTATTTACTCCTGCTTCTTCTTTTATTTCTATTAATTTTAGTAGATTTATAGGAGGACTAATGAACTTAAGATAATAACTGTCTCCCTCAAATCTTTGACGAGGACCAATGTTCTTTAATCCGGTCTTGGTTGCTCTTGGAAGAGAAAGATCTGCATCTGTATTGTTCTCGTAGACATACAAACCAGATCCACTTAGTTCTTCTTGGACTCTTTTAAGTCTATCTTCTCTTCTTTGTTTTTTGTTCATATGATTATATTAGTTTAAAATTTATATTAATTTAAACACGCCTGATTTTACTCTTTTTATCTGTTTTCCATCTTTCTGGTAAACTTTTTTGACATTATTGAGATAATTATAAAGATTAGCTTTCGTTACGCCATATTTTTCAAATTTATTTTTTAGTTTATTAAAATTTAAAACTTTGTTTTGTTCAAAACTTTTATTAATATATTTTTTAATATTTTCTGATATATTTTTATTTGTTTTGAATATTTTATTCTCATTAAAAGTATGATCAGATAAAGCAATTAATATATGTTTCATTGAAAGTATGACTTGATTATCATATGCTGTTTTTTCTATCTTGCTAAATAGGATTTTTTCATATTCTTTGAGTTCTTTATAGTGACTACAAAGAGTAAAAATATTTCTTTTATCAAATGTTCTTATTTTTATACAATTTTTAATTCTCATAAATTGAATTATAACATTTTAAAATACAAAAACAAGGATAAATAATTTTATGGCTAATTTGGATGCTACGATCAAAAGAATGAAAAAATTGGCTAAAAATTTTATTCATTTAACATTTCCTTGTTCTAATGGAGATGACCAAGATTTAGTTCTTTTAAAATCTGCTGAGGTTTTGGTTGATGGATATACCATAATAATATTCTATTCAATATCAGACTATAAGGACCATCTTGTTAAAACTTTTCAGATATATCCTAAAAATCATAGTTTTTTGCCATTCTATGTTGTTTGTAAAATGGCAAAAAAATTCTTGGGAGACAAGCACGTTTCTTTATTGGAAATGTTTAACAATAATAAAAAGCTTTATTGTTGGAGTGTTGTCACAAACTTAGATGAGGAACCAATTGAAAATCCATACAGCACCAATAGCGAAAAAAGAGAGTTTGAAAAATTTAATTTCAGTATCATGTACCCAGAAGAAGTAAATTTCTTTTAGCCGATATTGATTTTATGCTCAATTGTGGTAGATTATTCTAAGTTGTTATTGTTTTTTAAATCTATTTTCTTTTGAGGAAAAAATGAAGAATCAGCAAGTTGTTTTCAAAGATTACGTAGCCAGCTTAAACGAAGAAGATCTCAAGAAGACTTACGAAAAAATTGTTGACCGATTTTCGGGTGATATCGGAGATGTTGTAAATCATGTAGATAAAAACAAAGATATAAGTAAATTTTTCCATGCCACTAAGAACGCAGATGAAATCTATGATATTGTAGATGCTCTTTTCCCTCATGTCGAAAAAGAATATAAGAAGAGATTTGAACTGATTTCAAAGTAAATTGAGTTTCTTTAACTTCTATATTTTTTTAGTCATGAAGGTTTTATGAATAAGTTAATTGAGATCACAGACAGTGAAAATATAGTCTCTACTAAAGACTATCCATATGCTAATTGGGATTTTGAGCAATTTAACTGTGTTCAATCTTCTTTAATTCCACTATATGACCAAGATGTAAATGGAATCGTAGCAGCCAGCACAAGTGCTGGTAAAACTGTCTGCTCAGAACTTTTTCTTGCTCATGAGATAAGAAAAAGAAAAGGTAAAGGAATGATGCTCGTGCCTATTAGGGCTCTTGCACAAGAAAGATATGATGATTGGACAAGAAAAGATCACCATTTTGGCGATCTTAAAGTCTCTATATGCACTGGTGATTATAGACTAGATCAGGAAAAGATGAAGGGCGTTGCGGATTCTGATCTTGTGATCATGACATCAGAGATGCTCAACAGCAGAAGCCGCAATGATACCAAGCAGAGTAATTTTATTAAATCTATAAAAACTCTGATTGTTGATGAGTCGCATCTTATAACCACACCAGGAAGAGGCGATCATTTAGAAGTTGGGCTTATAAAATTCTTAGAAATCAATCCAGACGCTAGAGTAATTTTACTTAGTGCCACAATGCCTAATGTAAAAGAAATAGCAGAGTGGATGAAGAAGTTATCTCCCAACAAAGATTGTTTCATACTTAATTCAAAGTATAGACCTTGTCCTCTCAATGTTCATTACGAGAAGTATTATGATGGTGAGAATAATTATAGTAAAAATGAGAGAGAGAAAGTTAATAAAGCTCTTGATATAATTGATTATTATCCTGATGACAAATTCTTGGTATTTGTTCATACCAAGAAAACAGGCGAATTGGTAAAAGACGAATTATTAAAAGCAAATATTGAAACTGAGTTTCATAATGCTAATCTCGAGAAGGATAAAAGAATAAAGCTTGAGAGTAGGTTTAAAAGTGACCCCAAGTTTAGAGTTATTGTTGCCACCTCTACTTTAGCTTGTGGTTTGAACCTGCCAGCCAGAAGAGTAATCATAACAGGAGTTCATAGAGGACTCGAAGAAGTAGAAGTATATAATATTAATCAAATGTGTGGACGTGCAGGACGACCAAGATTTGATAAAGCTGGGGATGCCTACATACTAATTCCCGAATCCAGGGCGACTCAATTTAAAGAAAAATTGAAAAAGCAAGAGAATATAGAATCTCAATTATTAAAGAATGATTTTGGTCATTACAAGGTTCTTGCGTTCCATATTGTAAATGAAATCTTTAATAAGTCTATTAAGACTACTGAAGATATACACGAATGGTATAGAAAGAGTTTGTGTTATTTCCAATCAAAAGATTTAAATGAAAGCATTCTTGATAAAACTATCGATCTCCTAAAAAAGAGAGGAGTGATATATGAGTATCAAGGAGAGTGGAAAGCCACCGCAGTCGGCAGAGTAAGTAGCATGTATTACTTTCCTCCACTAGATGTGGCAGATTTAAAAAGCAATCTTCTGGTGCTTGTTGAAAATGGATTAGAGAGTAATGATTATGCGATTTCAATGCTTCTTGGAAATCTTGATTCGCACAAGGCTGGAATAATAAGCCGAGCAGAGAAAGATGAAGTTTCTCTTTATTCAAATAGACTTGATGAATTATTAAGAAAAGAGGGAATAAAAGTATTTAAAACAGATTCAAGTGTTAAAACTTCATACTGTTATTATAATATTTTAAATTCACTTAATAGTGATAATATGAATGCTCTTATGAGAGGTCTGCAAATGGATGCTCCAAGAGTAATAGAAGTTTTAAAACAAATAGATGCGATGGACATTAAAGAAGGTTTAGGAGATTATTTAAATAGACTTCTCATTAGACTTCAAAGCGGAGTTCCATCGCATTTTGTTGATCTTTGCTTTATTAAGAATATAGGCAAACAGAGAGCTAAGAAACTCTATGAAAATAATGTTAAGAATCTAGATGAATTCTTAAATTGCCCGAAAGACAAACTAGTTAAATTATTGAATATGAAAGTGGATAAAGTAGAAGAAATATTACTAGATGCAAAAAAGTTATCAACGGATAAAATTCTTATTGACTAATATTCTCAGACCATTATTATTTTTGTTCTTCATTATTCTAAATGGTGCAGGGCAATCATCTGGGTGCATTTCTGTTCCTGTTGGGTATCCTTCTTCTTTTGTTTTATCACTCGGGTCCTTACATTGACAATCTTGTTGTCCTCCATAATCACCTGAATTTTGCCCCGTCACAGTTATTGTAAATTCGCATCCATCCAATAAATATTTAGATGCACCAAATTCTCCTTCCTCGCATCCTCCTCCACAATCAACTTCGCATATTTTAACTGTTGGATTCCTACAGCATTCTAATCCTTCTCCATCTCCTGGAGATCCGCTATCTACACTCGCATATAGAGTTCCATCTCCCACGGCATATAACTTATCTCCATCTATCTCTATGCAGCAACCTGTTGTTTCTAAAAATACAACAAATTTACAACCAGGATATTCTGTTGAGAGAGTCTTTATTGTGCCATTTTCTGTTTCCTTTAGAAGATGATTTATTGTCTCAGGACACAGTAAACAATACTCCCAAGATGAATTTTCTCCTGCAATGGTTTCTATTATTATATAATCTGAACCTTCTGGCTTGCTTATTAGTTCTACATCTTCTTTATTTTTTTCTGTTTTTATATTTTTTATAATTTCATCTTTTTCATTTTTTATAATAAATTCATTATTTCCTTTGTTTTTATAGCAAAGTACAAATTCATCTTGTTTCGATCCAGTATAATGTTGGTTGATTTGTGAGGTTTCTCCAACTACACAATTACTAATAAAAGTATTGCTATTAATACAATCTTTTGATTTTTCTGTAATATTTAAGTATAATTCTTCTGTGATATTAGGATTTAAAAAAGGATATGGTTGACTACAAATGATCTCATCACTCAGCTCCCATCCACAACCTGTTTCTTCTTCTAATGAACTAAAAGTTGCCGAATTATCTGAAGAATTATTTATATGTGATGTGGGAACCCCACCCAGACTGGAGCCGACCGTCCCGCCCGTGAAGGGCCCAAAGGCCTCTATAACTTTTCCAGAGGTACAATCATTTTTTGCATTGGTGAAGCTGGCCGGCCACTCAAGTAAAATAGTTGCAGATGTATAGGGGCCCGGGTCTTGGGACCATTTAGTTATACAATTAAGGTTATATGTTACTCTGGCGTATTTATACCAATGAAATGATCCATCAAAAGCCTTAAATCCTGTTCCCCCACCCGTGCAACAACAGCCCCCCTTTATATCGAAAGCTATTTTTTGAGGAGGTGTAGAATAACCCACAGATGCTAATTCACAAGGATCTGTGAGACTATCATCTTCATTTAGCTTATAGCTTGTGATATTTATTGTGCCAGCATTGCCGTTGTCGTTGGCCCTCCATAATTCAGTCCTTACCTCATTATCGGTTTCGAACAAATAATCTGGATCAAATCTACATAATGAATCAAAAATATCACAATCTTCTGCTTTAAACATTTTGCTTAATGGGCAATTGCCAAACTTTGTTTCGCCTTGGGAAGTAGCTGGTGGGAAGTATGCCGTGGGATGGCCAATAAATAATCCTCCTGTATAATCGTTTGCACTCAAATCCACACGTCCCAATTCAATATCATTTAGATAAATATATATATCATCATCTTTAGCGGCATTTGAGTTGCAAACCCATATTACAATCACACGACAATGACATTTATATGGAGGTTGAGTTGTGGTTGTTGTCGTTGTTGTTCCGCAACTAAATTCCACATCAACTTTATCGTAACATACTGGAGGATAGCATTTAACAGGACAACACTTTAAATCTGTTGGTCCATTTGCATCACGTTCATAGATGCAAATTTCTCCTCTGCCTCTGTTGTATGGCGACTTGCATTCTCCCATAATTCATTCATCTTTTCCAAAAAAGTTTTCCGGGTACTCTATCTCTACTATTTTTTTATTTGTTTTATTATCTGTTTTCTCCATCCAACGAACTTGCTCAACTTCTATTCCCAATTCTTCCATGTGGCAATTGTCTTCTGCGAAAACAGGTAGATGTTTTTGTTCTCCATCTATTAATAATGCAACCTTGCATTCTTGTTTTTTATAATTAAATAACAAACAATTTTTGCACTTGTGTTCAATCATATTTTTATTATAATATAGTGTGAAAAGGACAAATTAATGAGCACTAAACCAACAAATCCAAAAGATGCTATCGGTAGTGATAAATTGCCTTTGCATCTCTGGCCTACAACTGCAACAGCTATGGGTTGTGTAGCATTGCTTAACGGTTGCTTGAAATATGGTCGTGCTAATTGGAGAGGTGTGGGATGCCGAGCATCAATTTATGTTGATGCTTGTCAACGACATCTTTCTGCTTGGTTTGAAGGCGAGGAAGTTGATGAAGAAGGTGTTCCTCATTTAAGTTCTGCACTGGCATGTATTGCTATTATCATAGACACACAGGCTGCCGGGAAACTTAATGATGATAGACAATACTCTGGTGGTCACAGAAAATTAATGGATTCTTTAACGCCTCACGTTGCTCGTCTTAAAGAATTGCATAAAGATAGAGACCCCAAGCACTGGACCATACAAGATGCTGAGAATCCTTAGAGATCATATTTTCTTTTCTCTCTGGAAATAACTTTGAGTTTTCCGATCCCCCGCTCAGTCATAACAACAAATCGCCAGCCTCTTCCTTGGCAATAACTTTCGCACGCCGCCCATTTAGCATGATTTTTAGGCAGATCTGTTTGATTGGATGGTTTGATCTCCCAGACTTCTTTGTGTCCATCTATGAAGTGGACTATTAAATCCGGGTTATAGGTGTGATGTTCTCCTTCAAATAAATATCCTACTTTGATTGGTTCAACTTCATAAGCCAGAACTTCTTCTATATGTTCTAATGATTCATATACTTCGCACTCATATCCGCTCCTATAGTGCATTTCTTTTCCACCATTTTTCATACTGACCATATATCCTTCTCTGAATCTTGGTCGGGTGGTTTTTTTATCTCCATTTTTACTGAAGTCTCTCCATACAGTCGATCTCATCTGTGATGTTTTGGGAAGCACGTCTCTTGGATGATGTGCTTTAAAATGTGTTCTGACACATCTGACCGGAAATCCACACCGGTCCAAAGGGCAGACAACAAAATCTCTTCCCATTTCATGATTATCTAATATGTGAGACTTATAGGAGTCTAGGTCTTCGAATGCCACTCCGCATACAAAGCAAACATATTTTCTTTTATTTAAATTTTGTCCGAATTCAAAAACCATTTTTATTTAATATATAAGATATAATGTATTTACTTAGTTTTAAACAATTTTTAGAGAACACTCCGGATTATCTTCAAAATGGAATGGGAGATGAATTAGGAATGAGCTGGAATGATATTGTTAAGGTTCTTGAAAAAGAACCTTGGGTTGCTGCTGGTTTATCTTTTGGAAATAAATCATATAAATTAGGAAGTTGGGAGATTGTTCCTGGCACATTAACACAACACGGAGCAAATATAAGACTTAAAAATAAATCAAGAAGTTATTTAAGTGATAAAAAATTAGATAAGAGCGATATAGATACTACTGAATATCATCTAACTCGAGAAGAGTTAATAAAGTTTTTAACGCAGGGCTGGACCCCAGCAATATCAGCAAGCGCCGGGATGTGAAATATGGAATTTAAAGTTTGGCTTCAAAATGAAGAGGGAACAACAACCGCAGCAGTAGGTGCTCCTGCTGGAATGGGTTCTGCTACTACAACTGCTGATGTTGCTCATTATACTCTCCCTCTTTTTGCCAAGGCTGTCCGCCGCACTAGTCTTTACCCAGTAAAAAGAAAGCAGCGTAGAAATAAACATTCGCTGAAGTAACATGACAAACTACTATGAGGATTCTGACGATCAGTTCATAGACGATATCTTAAGTAATAAGCAATCTAAAAAAATAAATTCAAAAAGAAAAGGCAATAGAAACGAACTTGATCTTGCCAAAATATTTACTAAAAGATTTAAAAAAGGGTTCTCCAGAAGTGTAGGCAGTGGAAATAGATGGAGTCAGACTGCATTTTTACCAAAGCACGCACAAAAAGTTTTTAGCTCAGACCTGGTTGTTCCTCTTAATTTTAAATTTAGTTTAGAGTCTAAAGGTGGTTACGATGGAATTGATTTAAATTCTGTATTTTTAAGAGGAAACAGTGATTTAGATAAATTTTTAACTCAAGCTTATAAAGATGCCAAGAAGGCCGAAAAAAAACCATTGCTTGCATGGAAGAGAAGCAGAAAACCTTGGTTGGCTTTTGTTTTGTCCAAAGATCTTGAAGAAGTCTCCTTCGATTTTAAATATAAATTAATTTACAACAAGTGGACCGCTTTAGCCTTAGAAGAATTTTTGAAATTAGAAGATAATTATTTTTTTGATGGCAAAATTGAAGAAGAATAATTCTTCATATATTAAAATATATATCTGTTAAAAACTATATATTTTGATGCCAAGAAAAACACTAATACAAGTTAGAAGAGGGACAGATTCTGAGTGGTCCCTGGCCAATACATTATTAAGTACCGGGGAGCCCGGATTTGAATGGAACACCAATAGGATAAAAATTGGTGACGGAGAAACTCTGTGGAATGATCTTCCTTATAGTTCGGGAACTTTATTAAAATTTACTGATTACTCGTCTCTTCCTGAAATTGGTTATGCGGGTAATTTTTATCTAACATTAGATGATTTTAGTTTATATATCTGGAATGTTGATCAATATAGTTTGATTACTAGTCAAAGCGTTCAAGGAGTAACTGGCTCTCAAGGAACACAAGGGCTGCAAGGTCTACAAGGAACAACTGGTATTCAAGGACTACAGGGAACTTCTGGATTGCAGGGAACACAAGGATTGGGATTTAATTGGAGGGGTGAGTGGGAGGACATACAATATACCTTGAACGATGTGGTTTCTTATAATAATGAATTATGGATAGCATTATTTGAAGATGTCAATGGATCAGTGCCCGGCCTCACGGTTATCGAGTGGGGATTATTTGTGCCACAAGGGACACAAGGAACAACTGGTAGTCAGGGAGTTGGCTTTAATTTTCGAGGACCATGGTCTGGTGATAGCACTTATTATCAAAATGATGTAGTTACATATAATGGATCTTCTTATATAGGAGTATCTCTTGATCTTAGTAGTTATGCAGGTTGTACGTCTTGCACTCCTACTACAAGGACAGACTTATGGAGCATAATTTCTGCTCAAGGAACAACTGGTAGTCAGGGAACTCAAGGTTTACAAGGAACTCAAGGAACTCAAGGAACTCAAGGAACTCAAGGAACTCAAGGAACTCAAGGAACTCAAGGAACTCAAGGATTACAGGGAACAACTGGTTTACAAGGAACTCAAGGTTTACAAGGAACTCAAGGTTTACAAGGAACTCAAGGAACTCAAGGAACTCAAGGAACTCAAGGAACTCAAGGAACTCAAGGAACACAAGGAACTCAAGGAACTCAAGGTTTACAAGGAACAACTGGTTTACAAGGAACACAAGGTTTACAAGGACTGCAAGGAACTCAAGGCTTACAAGGACTGCAAGGAACTCAAGGCTTACAAGGAACACAAGGCTTACAAGGAACACAAGGCTTACAAGGAACACAAGGTTTACAAGGAACTCAAGGTTTACAAGGAACTCAAGGTTTACAAGGAACTCAAGGTTTACAAGGAACACAAGGTTTACAAGGAACACAAGGCTTACAAGGTGTTCAAGGCTTACAAGGCTTACAAGGAACTCAAGGCTTACAAGGAACAACTGGTAGTCAAGGAACTCAAGGTTTACAAGGACTGCAAGGTCTGCAAGGAACTCAAGGAACACAAGGAACTCAAGGCTTACAAGGAACAACTGGTAGTCAAGGAACTCAAGGTTTACAAGGAACTCAAGGTTTACAGGGCCGGCAAGGAACTCAAGGTTTACAAGGAACTCAAGGAATCACTGGTCCCGTTGCCGGATCCGCCAATCAAGTCGTATACAAGAATTCTTCGAACGTTGCTGCGGGCGACAGCACTTTCACCTTTGACGGATTCACGCTCAGGGCGAACCAAATAATCGGCGGGATACAGTCAGTATTTTCTTCAAGCACTCAAGGCGTGGTGGCGGGCGGATTCCAGAACTCCGCCCAGGGATTAATGAGCACCGTCAGCGGTGGCAGGAGCAACACCGCCAGCAATACATACGCCACAGTCAGCGGCGGCTATGCCAACACCGCTAGCGGCGGCTACGGATCGACTGTTGGCGGCGGCTACATGAACACCGCTAGCGCATATGCCAGCGCAATCGGCGGCGGCCAACATAACACCGCTAGCGGCGAGAGAAGCACCGTGGGCGGCGGCAGAAACAACACCGCCAGCAATACATACGCCACAGTCAGCGGCGGCAGAAACAACACCGCCAGCGGCCAATACAGCGCAATCGGCGGAGGACGTCAAAACTCCGCCAGCGGAGAGACAAGCACTGTAAGCGGCGGGTCGAGCAACATTTCGTCAGACCAGTACACTACCGTTGGTGGAGGAATAGGAAACCAAGCAACTAATACGGCGGCTACTGTTAGCGGCGGTTACTACAACACCGCTAGCGGCTCTTATAGCGTCGCCGCCGGCGGGGTAAGAAACACCGCCAGCAACAGCCACAGCACCGTCAGCGGTGGCAACAACAACACCGCCAGCGGCAACTACAGCACCGTCAGCGGCGGTTACGGCAATCTTGCCCACGCAAAACTCTCTTTCGTGAGCGGTGGAAACAACGTTGCCGCACAGAAGGTCAGAAGGGCAAATGACATACAAGAGACTACCAATACCATTACGGTATTAAACGCAACGGCCACCGATTTCGATAACACCACTGCAAATGCGTTGGAGATAAGATTCTACGACGCAACGCAGGAGATTTGGGGTTGGACAACAAAAACCGTTCTTACAGCGGTTCAATCCGGATCAAATGTAACATTAACACTATCAAGCGATGTAGGCACGAGTGGGGCTGGTTTAAATAGCATCACTGTAGTGAACACGGCGGAAACCGACAACATTGTCGGCTGCACCGTTCACGGTATTGCCAATATTGCCAACAACAACTACAGCACCATCAGCGGCGGGCGGCAAAACACCGCTAGCGGAGATAAAAGCACCGTCGGCGGCGGCTACTACAACACCGCCAGCGGCATTAACAGCACCGTCGGCGGCGGTTACAAAAACACAGCCAGCGGACAATACAGTGCCGTTTGCGGCGGTAGAGCCAACACGTCCAGTGCCGACTACAGCACGGTTGCTGGTGGATGGTTTAATGTCGCCAACGGACCCCTTTCGGCCGTTTGCGGAGGCTATACAAATTCTGCCGGAGGGAACAGAAGTTTCGTTGGTGGAGGATGGAGCAACAGCGCCAGCGGATATGGGAGTGCTATTGCCGGAGGACTTTACAACTCCGCCAGCGGATATATCAGCCACGTCGGCGGCGGTAAAAGCAACACAGCAAGCAACCAATACAGCACCGTCGGCGGCGGCAAGAGCAACACCGCTAGCGGCTATTGCGGCGTTGCCGCCGGTCATCAAAACTCGGCCGGCGGCAACGAAAGCGTTGTCGCAGGCGGATACCAGAACTCGGCCGGAGGGCAGCAAAGTTTTGTCGGCAGCGGTTATCAAAATTCGGCCAGCGGTACGCAATCTTTCGTCGGCGGCGGGCAGAGCAACACCGCTAGCGGCAGCTACTCCAGCGTTTTGGCCGGTAGAACGAACAACACAAATAATCAATCCAATGCGCACATTATTGGCTCCGGCATAACCGCCAACAGGGCCAACACCACGTTCGTTGAGAGCCTCAGAGTCAAGAACGTACTCTACGACAAGGACGACAGTGCGGGGACAACTTCCACTGTTCTCATGTCAACCGTTCAAGGAATACAGTGGGTGGCAGTGTCAACTGCTGCGCTTCAGGGCGTCCAAGGCCCTCAGGGGGTTCAAGGAAGACAGGGGACTAATGGATCAAATGGTAGTCAAGGAACTCAAGGTTTACAAGGAACTCAAGGTCTGCAAGGAACTCAAGGTTTACAAGGAACTCAAGGTTTACAAGGAACTCAAGGTTTACAAGGAACTCAAGGCTTACAAGGAACTCAAGGCATCCAAGGAAATCAAGGTACACAAGGAACTCAAGGCACACAAGGAACTCAAGGTATACAAGGACTACAAGGAACTCAAGGTTTACAAGGAAATCAAGGTACACAAGGAACTCAAGGCACACAAGGAACTCAAGGTATACAAGGTTTACAAGGAACTCAAGGTTTACAAGGAACTCAAGGAACAACTGGCACTGTAGCCGGATCTGCTAATCAAGTTGTTTATAAAGATGCATCTAATATTCCTGCCGGAAGCTCAAACATGACTTTCAACGGGACCACTCTCTCGGTAAGCGGAATATCTTTTAACAGTTTTACTGAAGGAGTTGTTGTTATTGGAAATAGTGGAACTAGTAAGACTATAGATTTAACAAGTGGCACTGTTCATACTTGTACCCTAACCGGAAACTGCACTTTTACTATGCCCACAGCAACTGCCGGAAAGAGTTTCTCATTATTCTTGAATAGTGGCAGTGGAAACTATACGGCAACGTTTACTGGTGTAAGATGGGCCGATAGTGCAACTCCCACCGCAACTATAACAGCAAGCAAGGTTGATATTTATAGTTTCATTAGTGATGGAACTTATTGGTATGGTAGTTTCTCTCAAAATTATGGTTAATAATTATGTTTAGTATAAGACAAAATTTTACTCAACGATCATCACGACTTCCCAAAAAAAGTCAATTATTGACTATGGATACTGCTTATCTAGGCCAGCCATTTGTTAGAGTTGTTGGTAAAAACCAAAACACATTGGGCTTGGATGTATCATATAACGCACAACCTTTTGTTGCTGCCTATAATAATAGATTGACTGGTCTGGAGAGAAGTGTGGCTAATCATATGGAAGTTGACAAATGGCTCGCCAACGTATATTGGAATGCTGGGGGTGCAAACTCCACAACAATAGCAGCATTGAATACTTTTTGCAATGCAATAGATAATGCGGGAATAAGAAGTAAATTTTATCGCCTTAATTTATTTTGCGGCAACAACCTACAAGCATGTTGTGTTCCACTATACACAAGCACATCTTATTATGATCAATCTTTAGGCTTGGCCGTAGATATGAACAACGGTTTTGTTAGTGGTGATTATAATGAAACGGGATCTAATGGAGGATTGTTGGGAGATGGAACAAGCAAGCATTTAAGAACAGGACTAAGACCAGATAAGTTGCCATCTGGATTTGAATATAATTGTCACTTATCTGCTTATCGTAAAACAGCCGGCAATACTCAAGCCCTTATGGGATCATATTATTATGACACCACAATAACTGCTAACAGACATAGTTACGAAATAGCTCAGAACACTATCATTCTTAATGCCACTGGAGGACCAACAATTCCAACAATAAGTGGCTATCCTGCATTTCAACTGGGAATTCGTTCTTCATCTTCATATTCCATAGCATATACCAATTCAACTGCTGGGACGCCTTATACAGCATCCATTACAGCATTTGCTACAAATGTACCTTTCATAATATTCGGCAGAAATTTAATCACAGGATCTCCGCCATCGGATGGAGGACAATCTGCTTTTGGAACATATAATTCCACTTTTCTAACAACGTCTTTACTTGCAGGATATTCTATAGGATCCTCATTATCTTCATCAGAAGCAATAGCATTTTATAATGCTATACAAGCATTTCAAACATCTTTAGGTAGGAACGTATAATGCCAACATTTTACTTAGATTATGAAAATGGAAATGATAACTATTCTGGCACTAGTTTTGCTTTATTAGCAAGTGCGGCAGACGGAGCAACAACAGCAGGATCTAGTTCTGTTTTCGGGACATTCTCTTCTGCAAGTGCAAATTTTTTAAATAATGGAACATTGGCCCCAACAAAAAATCTTGCTTGGTATTCTAATTGCATGTACTTGAATAGCACAGTCACCGCATCATTTATAGAAAAAGATTTAACAACCGGACCCAGCGGAGTAGATGCCTCCGTATATAAATTATCAGAAGACTCTCAAACTAGCTCGGGACATTGGTGGGCTAGTCAACAATCCTGGACTCCATTTTTATCAGCTACTCAATACACAATATCTGTATACGCCAAGGCCGCCGAGAAAACCAAGGTAATTCTAAGACTAGACAATGATGCCAAGGCCGCAAGGTTTAATCTTAGTAGTGGAACAGTAGAGCAGACCGGAGCAAGTGCAACATCATCAATAAGCAGCATAGGAAATGGATGGTATAGAATATCCATAACAGCGACCACAGCGGGAACCTCAGATGCTATTCAAATTATTTTGATCCCTAGCACCAATACTGGACTTGCTATTACTGCGTATGACGGAGATAGCATTAGCGGAATATATTTATGTGGCTTACAAATAGAACAGGCATCATCAGCAACGGCATATGAAAAACCCCCCGAACAGTACTTGAGCTTGTTCAATGGAACTAGTTACATAATGTATCACATAGTTCAATGGATAAGTTCCACTAGTCTTCGAATAAACCAAACACCAACTTCGGCAACGGCGGTTTCATCCCAGAGTAGCAGGCAGTATTACATTGGGGGAAGATGGAAAACTTTCTCTAGCACAGGAGCGTCGGCCACAAGATTGGCAAGTGATGACACTTTACGAATAATGAGTAGCACCGATCCCACTAGTATTGGCAGTGCCACATGGGTGGGTTCAAAAA